>CEQB01096824.1_pt1 | contig 11841 bp, 3 predicted proteins | sample 530581 | NCBI WGS metagenome assembly CEQB01 (sample SAMEA2620588, study PRJEB7988) | marine metagenome | biome: marine biome (ENVO:00000447); feature: deep chlorophyll maximum layer (ENVO:xxxxxxxx); material: "saline water (ENVO:00002010), including plankton (ENVO:xxxxxxxx)" | depth 75 m
TCCGGTCGGGCCTGTTTGAGGGTGAGAAGGTGTTGGACCCTTTATCGTTCTCCACCCTGCAGGATGAGTAGCAGTTGTGGGGCCACCAATAGTCCACCCAAGCGGGAGACTACCACTTGCACCTGCCTGTTCCCCTGCGGCTTCAAAATTTTCATTAAGGAGGTAATTTATAGAAACATCATACGTGATGCCACCAGTTCCTATAAAATCATTAATTGGAGCATGTCCGAACTTCCAATTATAAGATAATTCGCCAAGTCCAAATAAGCTGCCTTCCGGGTCGTCAAATTTTTGCTCAATAGCCGTAGCTTTTGAACGATATTTACTTCTAGATAATATATGATCTTCCACAATTGTTCTAATTCCGGCAGATGTCGCAGCGGACGCAGGAATTAACTGCTCTATCATTCTGTCTATAGAATGGTCAACCCATTTGTAAAATTCAACATATCTTTCAAGATCTGGAGTGTTCTTAACTCTTTCAAAAAATAGATTCCTAAGTTTGTCTAAGCTTTTATAAGACATCCTGTATCTATTGACAGGTGCTCCAATTAAAGTATTGAAGTCTTTTACGCTTCCAAAGAAATTAATCATTTCTTCAGAAATTGTCTGATACATACTTTTTTCAATTGAAATAAAGTAAGTTGTCGGTCTGGTCTCTCTTGTGAAATTGATATCGTCTTGAGTCCTAACAGACGTCATATCCGAACTGTTTAGAACTTCTGGTAACTTACTTTTTGCGGACGGCAGATAGTTCCTGTCTATGACTTCAGTTCTCTTGTTAGCAGTAAATCCGTAACCACGTCCTGTGTGTTGATTCTTTAATATCTGACCCAACCATCCATATCTTTCTGAAGCGGTCTTAATTGAACCGGAGGACACGTCCTCAACGACAAACTGCCCATTAGAATCTGAACCTGTTACTGTTTCAAAATCCCAATGAAGCAATAAGGTTTCCATTTTCGGAATATACTGGCCTTTGACATCATTTTGAAATAAGTAAGCATGCTGATATGGTTCATTTATTCCAAAATTAGATGCGTCTCGAGCGTGCGCTTCTATTGTGCTTCCTGGTACATCATAGAGCCAATACTTAACAGAAGAAACTTTCACATCACTAGGAGTTTCCAGTGCTCCTGTAAAATTTGTTCTAGAAGCACCAACATAAACCCTCTTGGCAGAATTTGCAAATTTTTCGTAATCCGTAGTGCTAATGCTGCTTGATACATTGAATTTTTTATAAACTTGGTCCGAAGTGGCGTGAACACCAATTAATTCCACTTTAGCATCTTTGTGTATACTGCCGCTAGTTAAATTGGCAGAGCCAGAACCGCCTGGTAATATTTTTAATGCAAAGTTCCATTTTTGGTCATCATAAACATCATTAAAAGTTGATGAAGAAATATTAAGAGTGAAAACACTTGAGGTTAATTTAAAATAAGCTGCAGATGATCTTTCTTTATCTCTAACAGCTAATACTTGTATACTGGCATTATCTGGAGATTTCCACGTCGTGTTTCCGCCCTGTGCGTATTGAGTAGCGTTTTTATCGACTTGTGCTTGTCGAATACCAAATAGTGATGCTTCGTTAAAACTTGAATTGAAAAAATTGGACGATTCCAAATTGTTAATCTTTTTAGGGAAAATGACCTCTGCTTCCATCGTGTGAGCAAAGCCCCTACTTAACTTTCCTTCAAGCTCTGCAGTACCCAAGGTACCAGATATGTAAGATACAGAATCAGCATTTGTACTGGAAGACATCTGATAAACTGTAGCGTCCATGCTACTAGTATGGAAAAAATTAGCGTATTTCTTCTTAGTTACCGTATATCTATAATTGTCTGTAAAATCATAAGTTGTGTTGTCACCATAGACATTAATTTTAATTAATTCATCATCAATACCAAAACAACGAATAAAGTTTCTTAAAGACTTTTCTGTACCCTTTGATTTGTATATGTAAGTTAAGTTATTGTAAATGTTCTGGTATATTAAGTTTTTTACATCATGAAGTTTTTCTTCGTAATATTTGTCTTCGCCTCTTGATAGAACTTTAGATATAACAGGTGCGCCGGCAAATATCTCTGACGTCAAAAACCCTGAATTTTGTAGCAATCTTTCTGCAAAAGGTAGAGGTTTTGAACTTCCACTAACACTTCCACTGGCGTAGCCATCCAAAACATAGCTAGCGTTCTTTATCTTTGGTAAAGCTGAAATTTGTAATGATAAAGTATCAAAATAACTGGCCAAGATTTGAGTTAGGTTTTTCAGGCCGCCGTTTTCGTCTTCTGTCGTAATCCACTGAGGTATACTATTATAAATCGCAGAATTGTTTCTGTAATCATGCTCTTTACCCTTGATTTTCAAGTCGTCTAAGAGTTGAGCAACATCAGTGTGTGACGAATAAATGATAGGATCTTTTTCTTCCTGACCATGACCTGCAATAGTTACAGCGGATCCTGAATGGCGGGCACTAGAACCGGGATATCCGATCCAGTTTCCGTTTGTAACCCTACCTGAATAATCTAAAACTTTGGAATCTGTACTGGCTACACCTGTGGTGCCTTCGTTAAATTTATAGTAAACTCCCAAATGCGTGTTGGCTAAATCTGTATTTGTGCCTCCACCGATGTGTGTTCTCCAGTGACGTCCCACTTCTTGTGGTGTTCTGGCCACCTTCCAAAACCTGAATTCATCTAAAGAAGCAGATAGTTTACCCCAGCCACGCTTAATAGCGTTCCCACTGTATATAGAAACTTCTGAAGTGTCACTCGAGTTATCTGCGGCATAATATTTTGGAGAATCAACTAGCGCGCCGATGGTGCCAACCATAGCACCACTTAAATAATCGACAGTCGATCCTGATATAATAGAATCATTGCAACGACCATCTATGTATAATTTTGCCTGTACATTGCTTCCTGTATTTTCGAACACGAAAGCGTAATGATGCCAATTAGAATCTGCAATGCTTGAGGTTGTAATATTTTGTCCAATGTTTGTGCATCCGAATCCGCCGGCTCCAGAAACATATGTTACATAAAATGGAGACTTAGCTGCGCTACCGTGACTGTGACCTGATAATTCAATCCTCAAGCGAGAATATGCAGAAGTATTTTTCGAAACTGGCGAAGCAGAAGTGCCTGTATGCATAACATCAACGATAACTTCCTTATATGTTCTGCTATTATCGAAAGCGCTTTTATGAAGCCAGAATTCAACTGTGTTTCCTTCATTACCGTCAATTGTTAAATTAGATTCTCTGTTTTGACCAACATTGAATACATTTGCATCACCATCATTAGATGGGAACATTTCATGTAAAGATAGGCCTGCCGAACCGGTATTCGGACCTCCCTTGAATAAAATATATTCATGAGACGCCGAAGCTGGAGCGCCGTAACCAGTTTCCGTATCTAATATAGTTTTCGTCCAGCCGGCTACAGATAAATTTACATATCCAGTGGTTTTTGGATATTTGTGTTCAAAAATAAACTTGTCCAAATAAGAAGAGCTATTATGCCAAAGCAGTTTTTCATATAAAGAGCCATCATATGGATATGTCTGATAGATTCTCTTTATTGACTGTTCGTAATACTCTGAGGCTAGACCGAATTTTGCAAAATTTTCAGGCTCTTCGAAATCAACAAACGGCACAAATTGATCTTTATCAACAATATGAGCCTGAATATATCTCTCTGATTCAACGTCTTTGCCGACATTTTTTATAGAATCAGAAGATAAAATTCTGGGCCATGGTTCTTTATTGAATAGATCTTTTATGCTCATACTTATTCGACCCTAAATTTAAAAATCTCTGGCTGTTCTCGATACGAGCCATTGACATAATACGCAAACTTAATACCATATGAATAATCTGTCTCCAACATAGACATATCAAAGTCAAAATAATTTCCGGAAACATCGAAAGACAATCTTGTATAATCCAGATTTGAACTTCCAGTGCCATAATTGACAACTGTTAAGTTATCTGTTATTCTAATAACCTTATAATAAGCATCATCAATTATGTTATTTTGCACAGTCCCTTTGGCTTTGCTGTAAATTGTCGGATTCCAATCTTTTTCTCGCACATGCACTCTAAATCTTGCATTTTCTTCATTGGGATATACTGATTTCAAATTCGTGATTTTGGTTACATATTTTGATGATGGATTTTGAGGTGATGAATCAAGCGTCTTGGGAGTAATTGTCCCAGTCTGATATTGTATGCTGGTATCAGAAGCATTGTACCAGACATCAAAAAGTTTTGTAATTTGAGGAATTGAATTTGAAGAAGTTATTGCAAGAGAGGCTGAATAAATACCAGTATCTCCTGTATGACCCACTGAAGCTGAAAAATCTCCCGTGGTTGCAACATTGCCTCCTATACTTAACGCCAGCTTTTCATTACTCGGGCTATTATTATCTGGATTTGAACCAGAATAAAGAGAAACAAAAAATGTATTCCCTGTACCTTTTTCAAATCCTGGAATATCCTTCAGCTGACCTCTTACATAATTGTACAGATACAACGTGTTCAAATTATCATCACCAGTGGCTAATGAGCTACTGTAGAAGAAATTAGCTCGATCATCTTTTCTAGACGAGTCCCAACGAGCCTCTAAGAGAGGCCTTTTGAAATAAAATTCAGTTCCCCTGGCAAAGAACTTTTTAGTATAATATGATTTCTTAGCGCCATGAACGTTGTGAAGGATAGAGCCTGTATCAACGCCAGTAGAGCTAGAAAAATATCCCTCATAGCTTGCAGACAAACGAATGCCGATTCCATAATTATCAAAATCATTATCAGCAATCCATTTCTCAACCAGAGGAGTAATGTCTGTCTCTAGATCTTCAGTGCCTCTGGAAAAAGTAACTGTTTGCACAAAATCAGTACGATATGATCCACCTTTCGTTGCCCAAGTAGCATTGGAACTTCTATGGACCCAATTCGCGCCTTCGCCTTCGTGAGTTTTGTCTTTATATTCTTCCATATCAAGGCCTGTGCCCTCTTCCCAAGACTGTGAGACTGGTGAAATAACCAATTTAAAGTCTCTTGGTAATGTATGAGCATGCTTAGCATTAAACATTCGAAGATAAAAGTTAACACTTCCGCTGGCTGGGATGTCTCCATTGGTTCTCGCTGTGGACACGTCGCTGATTGGGAACTTTACCAAAGCTCTTGTAAGCTCAACGGACCCCGAAGAGGGAGCGCCGCGATCATCTATTGATTTTAAATATCCTGGCTGACCCTGATCATAAATGGAAAAAACCTCAACAACGTCCGAAGCGCCCATGTTAGAGCCAGTACCTCTGCTTCTTTCCAGCAAACTAGAGGCAAAAGCGTTAGTGATAGTAGTGTCGGAGTCCGCTGTGTATCTCTTAATACCCATTATTTAATAGTCCCCTTGACATCTTCTGTAACAAATTTAACTTCAAAAATTGAATCTTCTGGAATATAAAGTACTCTTCCGTCAGGAGAAAGATTGTCAAAAACATTAAAACCAATATCAGAATAAAACCCTCCGGTCACATCTTCAATATTAATGTCAATAGTGTCTGCAACTCCCGTAACGTCATTCAAGGCTTTATATAACTCTGTTACCAATATCGGTTCTCCAATTTCATACACTCTGTTAAAATACCCTTGAAGTCTAGTTGTGGCCGCTCTCAAAACATCATATTTGTTTGCGCCCAACTCGCTAACGACTGTAAAATCAATACGAAGATTAATGATTTTAGCATCTAATAAATCAATGGTGTCATTAATCATTTTACCTCTATTTATCCAAGTTTTTAAGTTTTCTTTTAGAGTTTGAGATGCTGTCATCAATTTTCCGTTTTTGTCTTCCGATACGACGTACATATTCAAGTTTCTTTTAAAAGAATCTTTATCTTGCATCACATTCAATCTCTTTATTGAGCCAAACTGAGATGGCATTGAGTAGGCCATGCTTATATAATCTTCTCTTGTAACAGCGCGGTTCTGAGCGGCAAAACTATTTTTTACCACTTGTTTCAACTCCTCCAAATCGGGAGTAGAGGTGGAACCAATTATTTGCTCTTCATTATATACCTCAACACTGTCTGTGACCTCTTTAACTTTAGCGTTATCCAAGTTAGCTCTATTATCAAATTGAAAATTTGAAGATACAACTTTGTTGACAGTACCGACTGAAGCGTTGGGATCCGTTGATTTATTAGTTCTATATGTGACAACAATCGAAGTATTAGAGGGTGCAATACCAAACTTATCTGTTGCTAGTAAATTAGAAGGATCGAAAGACTCATCAAGTATATGATCTCTTCCGTGAACATCTAATACAATATTGCTCGGATCTGCAACAGAATCTTTTGGTACTTCATTATCAGAACCATATCCAAACTGAAGGAATGTCGTTCTTTGTTCGTTTTCTACAGTAAATCTTCTCGGAACAACAAAGGGCTTTAATACTGCTGGTGCATTGTTTTTGTCTTTATTCCTGTTAATAACTGGCCTGTAGACCACATTTTGAGATAAAAAGTCCACTTCAAAATAATCATGACCTTCAGAGTCTGTGACAGATAATATTTCAGTGATATTTCTATCATCCAACCTAACCTTTAAAAATTTCTGAAATGGTCCGATATCAATAATCTCTCTATCAATCTCGCCAGATATAACTTGACCGAACGCTTTCACTGCGTAGTGGGTTGGCAGACCTGTTTGTGCGTCTACTTTTGCCACAATAACCTCGTTGTTTTCGGAACCAAAATCTACACTCTCATTCAAAGTATATAAAACTCCTGTACTTGATAGAAATTTTGAACCTTTCCTAAGCACCGGCATGAAATCTCTATCCGGGCCTAGGCCAACTACACTAGCTGGAATCAAGACATACAGGCTGACTATCCCATGGGCTGATTGATTTCTTTTAAACTTGTAACCAAGCTGTTTAGCGTGCCTTAAAACATTGTTATACTCAACTGCGGTATCCATAAATGATTCATTTGCTTGATAATCCAAGTAAAAAGAAAGTATGTCACCTACATAAGCCACAGTGTCCAACATCAAAGAACCAAAGGAAGCTTCACTAAAGTCTTTATATGTATCTGCATAATATCTTTTAGCATGCTCGATTAAGTCATTTTTAATTGAATCAAAATCTCTGCTTGTATATTTAATTGGGATTGATTTCTTGTTTGACATCTTATAGTTGGTTCCTTTCTAGATAATTAGTATCTTTTGTTAGATTATTATACAGTTATATCTAGAAAATCTTTTGCGGCAAGACTAGGGATTTCATATTCTAAAATCATACGAAAAGCATTCGGATCAGCTTCTACAGATTCTTCGAGCCCAATAAATTGAATATTGATTATTTTTATGAATGGCATATATGTGTTAATTTGTTCCTGAATCTTGGAACGAACGAGATCTCTTAGAGTTTGACCATCGTAATTTTCAAACAAAAGAGACATTAAACCGACACCAAATTGTGGGTCCATCATCTTCTCCCCGGGGATCGTCAATATTAAATGTTTAAAATTTTGTTTGATAGCTTCCACATACGTCATGTTTGATGCAAATTTTGAAACTCTACCATCAGTTCCCAATGGTAATTTTGGAGATATACCTGACATTCGATTACCCTCCTTCCGGAATAACAATGTTATCATTATAAATACCCATTAGGTCAAATTTTGATCTACATGGAGATTTATTTTCCATATCTATAACGGACTTAAGTTCTTTTTTATATTGCTGGATTCCGGTGTCTCCTTTACTTAGGTCGTGCAAATTCTCCATTTCTTTAGATCTATTAGCTTGTCTGATTAAGTTCATAATTGTCTCTTCAGTCAAAGAGAAAAAGTGACCAGTACCTAAACACTCTTCATCTATGGACGCCATGGCCAAATCAAAAGAAATAGAATTTCTAATGGATATAAGTGATAAAATTTTATCAATTGGGAATATAAAATTAAACAAGGTTTTATATTCAAATGTCTCTTTTATTTTATTCCATCCTAGCCTATCTGCATTTGATTCCCATCCAGGTTCGCCGCCAAAATAATTTCCTATTTTTTTCATAGTGTCTGAGTTGGTTACCTTGATTGATACCCCAACAGTCACAAACGGTAAGACAAAAACTTTTGGCCAGTTTGTAAATTCAAGATCCGCTAGGGGCTCGTTCTCAAAATCTAATGGTGCTTCTCTCATAAAGAAAGCTTTATCAATTTTCATATCCATAAATGGCACGGATCGAAATTTTTCTGCAGGCCTAAGAGATGGCCTGTCCAAATTATACTCTTTGAATCTGTCCCAAAATTTATCCGGGGCACCAGCTAGTGGTGTCTCCCACCATTCTCCAGCGACGTCTTCTGGGAAAACATAAGAAAGCCTATAACCAATTTCAATTTCTTCAAAGAAACTCCTCAAATTATTTTGATATACAGGATGAGAATTAAATAATTCCATATTCCATTTCGTGTTAAAATCATTGTAGCTCAGCTCCATCATAGGTCGATTTGGACCTAAAATTTCATCTACTGTGGTCCCTCTACCTATAAGTTCCATTGAAAGATTTTCAATGTCATTTGCTAATGCTTGCCAGACCGAATCATCACTAGTAAGATTACTTAACAAATACCCAGTCCTCATCGTTTTTTTATCATACAATTTATATCGGACACATTTTTCTAAAACAAATCCTGATGTTTTCATATCGGGGGCTTGATATGTGGAATAATCGAAAGCAAAAAATCTTGGGTTAGTAAACTGAGTCATTTTCCAGTCCATAATATTGTCGCCTTTACCCTTGTTGACAACAAGGCCATGTACCATATCATAAGAATTATGTTTCTTATCATCAGGCATTGTAGAGTATCTTTTTTCTGACCAATCATATATTTCAGGATAACTGACAATTGGAGGTTTAGTTGCCGCATCCTCGGTCAAACGATAGTTTATAAATTGATCTCCCATTATTTCAGTAACAGCATCAGATGTATCCTTGACAGTATCTTTGATAATCTTTGTTAATTCTTCTTGCGGTAGTTCGTTTATTCTGAGATTAATCCCTTTGACTCCAGTCAGAACAGAACCAGCAAAGTCCCAAATTTTTTCTTCTATTGTTCCTGTAAGATATGTTGAAAATAATTCTGAATCTAAAAGTTGATCGGGCCTGGTGATTACAATTGACAATATAGATTTTAAAGTCACTTCCACAGCAAACAACTTTATCATTGCTCGAGTAGCCCCTGCGGTCGGCCAATCAACCAAATAATCAAATAAAGTTGGAGCATCAGATGAATTTTCAAAATTAGTTTTCGATACCTCGGAACTAAAATCTTCAGCTATCTGTTCCCTCAGTTCTGATAAATTGTATAAATCTGTCGTTTCTTTGAAAAAATCTAACTGCCTAAACACATTATCTAGCTGAGCTAATTCGACCTGAGCGTCGATTCTTTCTGCAACCGTCCTGAGCATGTCTCTAAAAATTAACCCAAATAAATCTGCTCTTGCTGTGTTTTCTTCTGTTGTTAAGATTCTACGTAAATCTTCTCTATATAAAAGATCATCAAAACTCTGCAACAAATTAAAATCAACCATCAACTCAAAAAGTTGCGGCTCTGTTGGACTATCTCCTGTTATGGATTTGCCCGTTAGTGTTTCTGCGTGCAGACCGTTAAAACCCGTGACAGCTATGGGCTTGCTAGAGTCTATGACATACGTGCCAAATGCAGTAGTCGCTCCTTTTTCGACATCATATATTTCTATAGAGGTTTTGGATTGGGCTGCGCCGCCGGTCCACGGATCATCTACACCAGGCTTTAAAAATCTAAACCTAACTTCATATTTTGAAACGGCTCCCTTCGCCGCCGACGTTGTGAACGGCGTATATACATCAGTAATCGGCTTTTTAATCCCTTCGCCATAGGGAAGTAAAATAGGCTTCTTTGCGGTTAATGCGAACGTGTGATAATAACCAGTCTGATCATTTAAAATATCTCTAAAAAGTCCGTTGTTGGTTGACGGGTCCGTGCTTTCAATAAGTTCAAGACCAAGGAATCTCATCAAATTAAGCTTTCTAGTGGAAACCAAAGGAACAAATAATGTCATTTCTGATAAAAATTGTCTCTCAACTGCTCCAAACATACCTTCCAGTGTTTTAAGCACTGGACCTTTAATTGAATCTTTCATGGCGTCCGACATGTCTATTTCTATCTCTGCTGCTCGATCTGCTGCAGACAGAAGATCCAATAAAGATCCTGCGACATCTTTGTTCATTTCATTTGTTTGTGATAATTGTTCTTCTATTTCCTCTATTGTCAATCCTCTCCGCATTAAAGCTTGAGCCATCATTCTTTCTCTAAATCCTGTACCATCGTCACACAGGTCTATCAAAGTTCTATCTAAATCTCTATCTGTTTCTTCGGACAATTCATCACAACGTGACAAATCTGTTTTTTCTCCCAAGTCAATGAAGAAAATTACAACTTTTTCAAGAGTGTTTATTTGTGAGAAACTTGAATTTTCCGGGGTGTTGTTTTTGAAATGATCTAAAACAAATTTTAATAAATCTTCTGTTGCTTCGCCTTTATATAAAGAGCACAACTCATTTGGCGTCAAAGAAGCGAACAGGCCATTCAAAAAATCGTTAACATTAAAGTCTTCCGGTAGGTTATCTGTATATGCGTCAAACACGTCGTCATCATAAGGGAAGTCATCTAGATCTGTTGTGCCATATTCAAACTCGTCGTCATCGCGGCAGGCCGCAAATAAATTCTCCAACAATTCTTTTAGCGGTTGAATTATTAATTCCATTAATAATTCTTCTGCTTTTTCTAAAGCCAAATCTATCAAATACTGCAAAAGTCTGTCAAGAATCGGAATATTATCAGGGATAGTAAAACCTGGCTCACATTTTTTAAATGGAGGTATTTCAGGAGGTTGTGGTTTTTCGGGTTGGCGTAATCTTTTTATCAAAGCAATAAGCGCTGCGAGGCCAACAAACGGGCCAATTATCAAAACTTCGCAAATAAACCTCTTTGTAGCTTTTATATCGCCATCAAAAGCGCCTAATGTCTCCTCTGTGAAAAATTGATCGGCAACATCGTTTCCAGTATCAATTTCGCCTGCTATAAAATTTCTTAAATCATTGGTCAATTGGTCTATTGATCCGCCGGCGTCGACATTTGAAAGTTGATCTAAACCTGCGGCGGCAAAGGCTGTTCCAAGTAAAGGATCCCCGCTTTCCATAAATTCAATTAATTTTTCAAGCCTTTTTATATCGCCAAACACAGCTCTCAATAATTTGTCGCAGGCTATATCAAGCAAATCTTCAATAGATAAAACAAGTCCTAAACATGCCATTGCCTCTTGTGCAATAGTCGGTATGTCGATACGATTTAATATATATGCATAAACATCATCAATAGTTTTTAATTCTCGGAAATCGTTTGGCGGTGAAGGCAGACTTTCAAAAACAAAATCTCCAACATATTCATCAGCTTTTTTAGTTCTGTTCGCTACAGCCTCTCGTAGCAGATCCTCTTTTATAAACTTCTCAATAGAATCTTTTTCGCTTTTTTTAACAACTGGTTTATTTTGTTTTGCCAGCTTATCGAAAACCTTGATCGGATCCCCTTGTAGGCTAAACAAAAGAATAGGTTTTGGCTGCACAAAACCATTTTCCATAAACGATAACAGTGGCATCGGTTCTTCTTTCGCTGCTAGTGGTGGAAGACTACAACCAGGGCCAACATTAATATCATCTATTGAGTCTGCACCATATCCTGACAACATGATGTTTACTATCGATGATAAGTTTATAATAAAATTAGCTGTTCTTGGTA
>CEQB01002420.1_pt1 | contig 11837 bp, 8 predicted proteins | sample 530581 | NCBI WGS metagenome assembly CEQB01 (sample SAMEA2620588, study PRJEB7988) | marine metagenome | biome: marine biome (ENVO:00000447); feature: deep chlorophyll maximum layer (ENVO:xxxxxxxx); material: "saline water (ENVO:00002010), including plankton (ENVO:xxxxxxxx)" | depth 75 m
GAAGACAACACTTTAGCAATGCAAACTATGGCTTGCTCTGGTGATGTCTGTGAAGTAGTAGACATAACATAAGGAGCACAATAATGAAATGGATACTCGTATTTGTAATGTTTAATAGTGGATTACATTATGCACAAAGTCAACCCGATATGTATAGTAACTATGCAGATTGTAATAAACAAGCAGTACAAGTAAAAAAACAATTACTATCTACCAGACCTAATGATGATGCTTACGCTATAGCATTTTGTGTCTCGTTACCCACAGATGCGTAAGACAAATTTAGAGAGAGAGGCTAAAGAATTTCTTGACAACAAGGTTAAAGAGAATGAACCAGAGAAGTTACGAAAAGATTTAATACAAATGCTTGAATGGTTTATTGATCAGCTAAAAAAGAAGGGGCCATAAGGCTCCTCTTTAATATACTTCTTGCATAAGTTTCATTGTATCTATGTACAAGTCTAATTCTTGTATCTCAAAATCCTTTGGATCACCCGTTACACCGTAAATATCTTTCATTGTTTTGGCGGCTTCTCTTCTTAATTCTTTGGGGTAGCTTGCAATTTTTTTAGCCATGCGTAGCCTAAGACCCTCTGGACCTGTGTACCCTGCATCCATTCTTCCTCTAACATTAGCTCTAGCTTTTTTTAATGTTTCTTTTAACATCCTTCTTTTTTTAGCTAGGCTGGCCTCTTGAAAATCTGCCCTGTCTAATAGCTTTTGTGTTGTCTGCTCCAATACAGGCGCTAATAATATATTAAACATCCTATCATAGGTTGGAACCTTTGACCTTTCTGATGCTGTCCAAGGGTGCATCTCAGCCATAGAATAAGCTTTCTCTGTGGCTGTCCTGCCTTGCTTAACAGTTATACCAAATATTCTAGCAAAGGGATTAGGATCATAGACCTCACCTTCACGAGTAGCTACTCTTAATTCTTCACCAGTAATTGTGTCTGTCTTATCAATAAAGGCTTCAATTATATTGTCAACATACTTGGTTGCTGTCTGTGTAAACGTAGCCACACTGCCATCTGCCTGACGTATATCTTTAGCTGTATCTGTATCTGCTGCAAATCCCACAGCCCTATTAATTACGTCCAACGGGCGAGTAAAACCTGCAGCAAAGTTTCCTAATACTTTACTGAATGCTTGTACATCTGCTTGCCTTGAACCTTCTGATGGATTAATTAGTAAGTCCATGACGTTATACAAATCATTAGCAAACTGTGCATCCTTTGCAAGTTGTCCTACTCCAAGCTGCGCTGTCATGTCTTGTATAAGTTCTTTAGGTACTTGCTCACCTCTAGCTCTAAGATTACCTACACGTCCTGCAGCTAAGAACATTGAAAATGGAAACATATTACGCATGTCTACTATAGTACCATCACCTGCGTCAATCTCACTGTAAGCTAGATTTTTATCTCTTTTCTCTTCATCAAAATGCATAGCCATACGTAGTGCTGTGCTGCCCACAATGAACCTAGCAAAAGCATCTCTTTCATTCAATGTTATCTTTTCTTTTTTTGCTGTGCGCTGGGCAAATTTAATTAACTGTTCTGGTGCAGCCAGAGGCGACCACTGATAAGTTGTAGCTACAACGTTGTTGAAGAATCTGCCAAAGGGTAGTATGGTTCCAAGTAAAGGTGTATTAGAAATACCTTCTGCAAACTTGGCAGCACTGCGTAATAATTCAGGTTGTTCCATTGAGGTATAGTCTTTAGCGAACACAGATTTTAAAGTTGTGTCCAGGGCACCACCAACAACTTCATCATCAATAGCTGTTGTGTTTCCTGAGTTCAATACATCTTTTAAGGTTGTAGCTTTGTTTACCCTAAGATATTTATCTAACTCAGTCATAAACATTTGAGATTTAGTAAAGGTGTCTTGTATGCGTACCCCTGTCATTTGATTGGCTGCTAGTGTTACAGCTTCTATGTTTTTAAATGTTTTATTCTTGGGGTCAAAACCAAACCTGTCTGCTGAACGTTCAATACCACCTGCAAAACTTTCAAACAAAATCTTTTCTATGTCTGGATTCTTTTTAAGTAGTTTCATGTATGCTTCATAGGTAGTGTATGGATCAGCAAAATTTCTCATTCTTTGCCCTTGTATTGCAAGTAAAGCACGAGCTTGTGCTAAGTTTTTTTGCTTTCCTAATGTGTCGCCCATAGCACCTCTACCCACACCAGCCACAACTAAGTGAGTTGCATTAAATAAATCAGCTAGGGTTTGACCTGCCCAATATTGACCAAATCCAGCCACGTTTAACGCTGTAGTAGCAGGTGACGATACAAGTAATCTTTTCCATACCGATTGACCATACCTAAACTTATCAGACCTTTGTGCTTTCTTCAACTCTTTACCCACAGCCTCTTTGTTTTCTATACTATCTAGTGCTTTTTTAGTTCTATCGTTTGCGGCAGCTAAACCTGCGTCAACTTCTTTACGAAATTGAGACTGCACATTTAAGGTTGCACCAGCCTCACTAATCTTTCTAGCTAATAAGTCTCCTAACTGCAAGCGAGACTCGCTAAGTTCCCCTAATTTAATTGACGTATTCTTAGAAAGTGCTTTGTTTATTTTAGCCATTTCATTACCCGTAAGATTACGAGCAAAGTTTGTCATTGCATCAGATACAGTTTCACCTGATTTAAACTTGTAACCTGCTTCTTTGAAAGCACCTAGTATACCGCCAGTGTACCCACCTTCTCTAATTATTTCTCCTGACGGACCATATACTTTTGTAGTTGTACCAAGTACAATGTCTTTAATTACACTAGATGGTAAACTATCTTCATCGTATACCTTACCGCTTTCTACTTTTTCATTCCATGTTTTAATAGATTTAACTATAGATTGCACAGCACTTTTTGTTTGGCTTCTACTTAACTTAGGTCTATTTTGTTCTAAAACCTCCTCTACAAAATCAGTAAGATTTTTATTTGGCGCAGCTTCAAGACCAGACTTACCTTTAAATTTACCTGCAACCACCTGAACACCAGCACCAACACCCCCAAACAAAGAAGAGAACGCACTCTGTGTTACACTGTATTCTTCTTGTGCTCCTACAGCTAATCTAGCTCTTTGCGTTTGAATGTCGTGAAGCACAGCTACCCCTGAATCAATCGCCCCTGTATAATATACAGAGCGTTTACCTGCCTCTGTCATTAAGTCTCTCTGCTTTTGTTCCATAGCGTCACGAGCTATCTTAAAACGTCCCTCGTTTTGTATTCTTTCTTCTACTCTACCATACACATTTCGTGCTGATCGTTTCTTATAGCCTTGACGTAACGCACGATCCATAGCTTTTTTAGCGGCTGCTTTTGCAACCCTATCTGCCTCTGTTCTTGTTGCTCCTGATTTTAAAGCATCCCTACCTGCCTTACGCACAGCCGCCCGTACAGCAGATCTACCACCTACCCCAGCGCCTACGGCTGATGCTTTAGCTACGCCACCAGTAAGTAAACCTATGTAATTTGATGGATCAGAAGCACCTGCTTTAATGTAATCAAACACACCATCTACTGCACCAAACAAGCCATCATTTACAAAAACATTACCTAGCTGATCATATATTCTGTAGGCTTTATTAGCCGCCTCTTTTTGTTTTTTAGTTGCTTTATTAACAAAACGTAATTCACCTGCTGTAGAAACTACATTAGAATTAAAGTAACGCATATGATCTACAAAATCTTCAACAATCTTTTCATCGTCTTTATCTCTATAGTCTACACCTTTTCTTTCTATCATATATTGTTTAATAGGTTGAAGGTACTTGTAGTCTAGTAAGTCTTTCTTCTTTAGCTTCTCGCTAGTATCAAGTATAAAGTCTTCGTCCTCTACAAGCGCAGACTCCCTGCCTTTTTTAAAAGCTTCATATTTTGCTATGTTTTCAAAATAAGACATTCTTATTCCTCTTCAACAGGAAGTGGATTACCTGTTACAGGATCATGAGTATCGCCATATTTTTTCATCCACTCTTTATACGCATCTTCTGGCCTACGTCCTGCCTCTGTTTTAATCGTACCTTCTGGCGGTCTAGGTTCAACTATTATAGGCGTACCATCTATATTATATTTTCCTTTATATTTTTTATCCCAATTTGCTGCTGCTTGTTTATTACGTCTTGCTGAAGGTCTTTTTTCTACAGGCTCTACATTTTGAGAAGGTGGCGTTGGTGCTTGAGTATCAATATTTTCCTCTTCATTCTCCGCACCTGCTGATTCATTAGCTTCATCTACATTTTTTTCAAATTCTGATTCTTCGTCTTCTAATCCATAGTCACTTAATAATTTAGAATAATAGTCTTCGCCAAGATTGTCTTCTATGTACTCTTTTACTTTTGGATTTTTTATGAACGCCTCTTTATAATCCGTAGCATACGCATTTATTTCAGCATCTAAAACCTCCTTATTAGTTACAGTTTTTCTTATCTCTGTGGCTTTTTCTTGACTAAAACCCTCCTGAACCATGTCTTGTATATCTTGAGTAATTTTAAGTCTGTTATCTTTTTCGTAGTCATACAACAACGTGCTCATTTCAGTTCTAAAATCTCTAAACGTAGAGTTTGTAAATACTGGTGCATCTTTGTATGTAATAAAAGCAGACTCAAAACCGGGAATAGCTTTATAATCCTCCATAGATGCCAGCAAGTTGATATCAGCTATAGACATATCACCGTAGCGCATATCTTTTCCCAGTCTTGCATCTGCTCTATCTCTTGCATCAAAGCCAAACAGTTTACCTATCAATGGCGTATCATCTTCTTGCTGTTCTATTTCAGGCATTTTGGCACCATACGTTTCAAGAGCAAAATCAATCATGCTCATATCAGCAGTAGGTAAAGCTTCCACGTCAGAGATGTCAGCTACAGCTTCAACATCTGAGATACTTAATTTATCCGTGCCCATTAAATTACGCTGTTCTTCTAACTTTTGATAGAACGTAGCAATAGCGTTAGGACCAGAGGCCATAACGTTTTGGATAATTTGTATAGCACGAGGATCATCTACCATAAGTTCTTTAGCTCTTTTACCAAACTGCGCTGCTTGATTAGCTGCCGCTTTTCGTGCATTAATAGTGCGTTGATTTCTTTGAGCCGCTTCCTTCTGAGCTTGTTCGTACTCTTCAGCATCTTCACGTTTCTTTTCTATGCCACCTGATATGGTGTTTAAAAACGTAGCTCCAAATTGATTCCAATCAAATGCCATATTATTATTCCTTTGCCATCAAACCTTTGGGTGCATCTTCCTGTGTCACTGGTTCTACAGCTTCGTCACCTTGTTCTTCTACAATTTCTTCAAGTAATTCTTTTCCTGCATCAGGTTCATCAGTTGTATCTTTGCGTAGCATATCCATAGCAACCATACGAAAACGATCCATCTCTTTTTGTTTGGCTCTTTTACCTGCATCTCCTGGCTCTACCTTTGGATTAACACCCATTGATTTCAACGCCTGTTTTAAAAATTCAGTCATGACAGGTGCAACTAACATACCTGTGTCAATAGTGTGCACTCCTCTCATGACACCCTGCATGTAAATACTTTCAACGATAGGCTTTAAAGGTACACCTGTCTCACACATCACAGCAAAGTCATCTAACACTTCTTGGTTAGCTAGTTTTTGTATGTAGTAAACCGTTGCATCTTCTACCGTGTCTAAATCAGACGGGTTCTCCCAAGGATTATTCTTAGGTTCACCCGTAAGAGATTGACCCGGAATTGGTGCATCAAACATTCTATCCATTTTATATTACCTTATTTAGTGAACCCAGCGCCAAAGTATAATCCTACTATGGCTGATACTATGTGTGTGTCAAGTGGCGTAATTACAAAGCCTTGTGCCATCTTCCATTGTATAGCTTCTTCTGGTCCAAACAACCAGTTCCACAAACCGCCTGTTGCTTCTGTGTAACCCACGATAACTCCTACCTCAGGATACCATACTGCGACTAGCTTTGGCAAGACAATAATTGAAAAAACTGCAGATAAAGCTATAAGCCTACGTGTCCAAGCAAAGTGACTGTCGTTCTTTCCTGCTTTCCTAGCTTCGTTAACTTGGTCTGCTCTAAACTGTGCAGTCTGCAACATCATCTTTTGTTGCTCTTGCTTGTTCTTCATGCTCTGACCCCATATGGACATCACCCCACCAAGTATAGTGGAGAAGAGCATTGTAATTAATTCAAGTGGTAATCCTAACATGTCTAGTCTCTATATTTATTAGCTCTAGCAATCCACCCACGCAGATAACGCATTTTATCTGGTACATTATCTCCATCTTTGTCTGCACTGTTTTCAGCTATCTTTTTGTAATATGCTATTCTAGCATCTGCATATTGATCTGCTGTTATGTTTGCGTCATTTACAGCAGCTAAAGTTACAGGACCAATAAAACCATCTACATCTTTTGCGTCTAAACCTGCTAATTCTTGTAATATTTTAATAGCGTTTATTCCTGAATTTAATTGCATGTCAAACACAGTTTCTTGTAAGTTTGTTGGTAGCTGACTTATTTTAGGTTTTTTCCAGTATACTTCTTTATATATTTCACGAGCTTCTTCTTCCGTGATGGCTTTCATTTCTTCTTCTGTAACTTCAGAAACAGATTTACCAGACCAAGCAGCCCATGTGTAAGGTGTAATACCTCGCATAGTACCCACTACATTTCCATTAGGCTTTGTATAATTTCCCGTGTCAGCTTTGTCATTTTGATAATCACCTTCAGTTACTAACATTTTATCTATAGCATTTTCTAAGAAAGCTGTTTCTGGTTCTGCCTCTTCCTCTATAGTTTTAGGTCTTGCCTTTGGCCTTAAAGACTCTCTTACTTTTTCATCATCCTCCAAAGCTCTTATAGGTGGACTCATCAAGCCTCTGCCATACGTACCTTCTCTACCACGTTCTTCACCAGCCTTAGTAGGCTCAACTATAAACTCAGGCGTGTCAAGCTCTGTCTTAGCTTGTTCTTCTTCTACAGAGTCTAAGTATTCCTGCATCTGCATTCTTCTGATAGTTGCGGCTGCATCCTGCCTTGCTGAATACGGACCACTCTCCATATCAGGTGGCAAGCTTTCTGTGGTAATAGGAGGTAGTGTAGGTAGAGGTTTTACTTTAAAAACATCACTATCATAAATACTACTACCGTCATCGTAGCTATCATCAGTGCCAACAGAGATAGTTGTTTTGGGTTGGCTAGGATCATTTATGTTTTCGTTATCTTCACCGCCTGAGTCTGTCCATATATCCTTAAAGTTTTGCCACCAACTTTTTTCTTGAGGTTCTTCTTTAGCTTTCGGCCTACTACCTAAACCAGAGTATATACTACCTCTGCCTCTCTCTTCTCCTATACGATTTTGTCTAGCTCTTGGGCTGGTAGGTGACGATAGATCAACGGTAGGTTTACTGTCTGGACCTGCAGGTTGCGCTAATGTGCTAGATGAAAATATGGTTGCCATGTTATTATTAACTCCAGAAAGTATTTGCTGCATTAAGAGCAAGCTGACCAAGGAAAGTACCAAGAGCACCTTCAAATAGACCGTTTGAACCTTCATCGTCTGAATCTCTTATCTTTGCTATAGTTATATCTTTATCTCTATCTTGTGCATTTTCTGCTGATTGCCAAGCCCAAGCAAGTAAGTCTCTCTCTCGCTGTATTATATTATTGTATGATGTCATAGTTAAGTTGTTTGCCGCCATAGCCGAATCTCTGTTAGCTTGATTTTGAGCGGCGTTCTTTGCTGTTGTAATAGATTGAAACCACTGAGCGTTAGCTTGTGCTACAACTAAATGGTTAGTAGCATTAAACTGCTCTCGTTGATTTTTCAAGTTAGCGTTAAACTGAGACATTGTATTTGACTCACCTGCATTAAAACGAGCCATAGCATTTGTTTGTTCTGTGTTAAACTGTGATACTTGTGTGGCTAGTGACGCAAAGAACTGATTAGTTTGATTCTCTGATTCAGCATTAAATTGTTTTGCTGCGTTTGTTGCCGCCTGATCACTCAGTAGTGCATTAGCAAGTTGCTGTGCTTTAAAGGTAGCTGTTTGTTGTTCGTTTGTTAAGTTCTGCATATCCATGTCTAGGAATGCTTTTGCGTTTTGCACTGCAGCTTGTTGTCTGTTGTTTAAGTTAGTAATGTCTAACTGTGTCATTGCTGCAGCATCAGCAAGCACCTTGGCGTTACGTGCATCCAAGTTAGCCAGGTCTACACTTTGAGCTAGTCGTGCGTTCTCTAATGCAATCTGTTGTTCTGCAGAAAAGTTTATGTTGGCAATGTCACTGATCTTAGCGGCATTCTGTACACGAGCTTGGAAGTCTTGATTAAATTCTAAACCTAAAAACTCTGCACGTTTTTCTGCTGCAAACATAGCCGCCTGTTGTTTGTTAGAGAGGTTCTGCATTTCAAATCTAGCAGCAGTCTCTGCATCTTGAACAGCAATGGGGAGCGCACTCTCCATAGCGGCTTGCACAATAGCTTGCCCTGCCATTGAAGAGGCGCTCAACCCACGAGCAGCCATAGCTGACGCTGCTGCTCTCATAGCTCCTGCAGCCCACGAAGGAGGATTATTACCCTCAAAGTCCTCCATCAAACCTGTAAGCTGTCCTTGTACCGTAGCGTCACTAGATGGTGCGCCTGTAGCGGCTTCAAAGTTTGTCTCTTTGCGTACACGTTCCATGTCCACAGTAGAGCCTTCAATAAGTTCCCCTTCTTGTAACTCACGAGGATCAGGTGCTTGTACTTTTTGTGCCTCTGCAATCTGTGCTGGGCTTAGTCCTAACTGTGCTAAGTCTTCAGGTGACATAGTAGCCGCATCAGCTAGTGCTTCAGCGCTAGGTTTACCTGTAGCTGCAGTGAGCCTATCCATAACACCTTGCACACCCTCTTCTGCTTTGACAGGTTCATACGTTATTGTTTCAGGCTGTTCAGGTGCATCAACATCAGGTGCTCCTGTAGCTGTAGTAGTAGTGCCAGCTACATCCCCTGAAACTTGACCTGTGCCATCAGCAATAGTACCCTCTGTTTTTTCTTCGTCAGATACCTCTGCTACTGTAGCATCCGTAACCATAGAGGTAGGGTCTTTAGATATTTTACCTTGTAGCTCCCCTCCACTAGGAATATCTGTTGTAGCTGTAGCGGCCTGTTCAGCTTGTAGTGCAGCTTGCGCTGTAGCTAGTGCAGCCTCTTTCTCTGTTACTGCTTTTTGTAGTGATTCATCCTCAGGGTTAGCGGCAAGTGCTTGTTGTGCATTTGATAAGGCTCTTTGTGCGGTAGCCACACGTTCTTTGGCTTGCTCTAGTTTACCACTACCTGTATCACCACCGTCTTGAAAACCTGCACGAGGAGCCTCGGTAAGTCCTACTCCCCCTAATGTAGCATACTGATTTGAAAAATTTGATATTTCTGCTTGGTGTCTTTGTTTTATTTTTGCTAGACCTTGTTCGTACTCTTGTCGTCTTGTTTCACGAGTTGGTTCAGAAGGAGTGGTAGCACCACCTACAGAGCCAACACCACCTACAGAACCATCAGCGCCGTGACTGTGTGGAGGTACGCTGCCACCTCCTTGAGAGGGTGTATTAGGAAATACTGGTGTAGTAACAAAGGGGTCTGGAGTAGGTCGTACCTGATCTAACAAAGTGCGTATATCTTGTACTTGACCTGCTCCTAAGAAACCTCTGCGCTGGGCTGCAAGTCTCTGCTGTAAGTCCGTAGTAACTTGAGCCATACCACCTTCTTGCATACCTTGTGCACCTGTTATCTTACGTTGTGCGAGTAGTGACATCTTACCTACACGAGCAGCAAGCGCAGGATTGGCACGTATGATAGCCATCTGCTCATCTGACTGCTTACCTGCAAGAGTGCTATCAATCTTGCCTAGCTGTTCTGGTGTAAATCCTGCAAACTTCTTAGCCATTATAATTACCTACGCTCTATTATTCTGTCTAGCTTATCGTCTAGTGCATCTATTTTATCTAATATTCTATTAATATCACTTGTTGCTTCTGATCTTGTCATGTAATCTCTAGCTACTTCTTCTCTCGTTTTGTTAAGTAGTAATTGCAATCTCTGTACCTCCATAAATAGACTACGTGCGAGAAAGCCTGATATAGCTAGTGCGGCAGTAAGCCCTACATCCCATATCATAAACATATCCATAGAGTTATCTCAACTCAGCCCAAAATGTTTGCGAATAAGAACCAGATACTACAGTTACTTTATAGTAGTGATTGTTTGGCACAATAGCACCAAACATTGTAGCAACATTAACATCGTTTATACCACTTACACTGACGAAAGTACTATTGTCTGTGCTAACTTGAAAGTCGGCTCTGCCACCGCCACCCATACCTGCAAAAATAGATACTTGTATTGGCGACCCTGTAGTGTTTTGATAAGAAGTTCCTGTAGCTCTGTCACTACTACTATATTGCGCCCAAGTTTGCCCTATACCAACTCCAGTATTTGTGATAGCAATATTGCCACTGCCAAGAATACTTGTGGAGTTGATGGTTTTTAATCCAGTGACGTTTTGTAATACACGGCTACTACTTATGACTGAAGTGCCGTTTACCTCAAAACCAGAAGCTGCATTAATAGTTCCTACAGCAATTATGTCATTATCTGTAGGTGTAGTAGAGGTATTACCAACAACCAAGCCTTTTACAACACTAGCACCATTATCAGTAAGACGCAATTGTTCTGTGAAACCAGAACCATCAAACACAGACATTTTCATAGTAGATGCTGTATTAAAATCAAACTGCGCCCTGCTAGTTCCCTCATCCACAAATGATACGGTTCCAGTTTGAATGCTTATTACCCCTGAGGTTGCATCTAAAGTTAAAGTACTACCTGTCTCTATTTCTAGATTACCAGAATCAGATATCTTTGAACCATCTATAGTAATGTCATCAACTGTTAAGGTAGTCAGTGTACCTAAAGATGTGATGTTACTCTGAGCAGCACCTGTAACTGTAACAGCATTACTAGCATTAGTGACTAGTGTACCAGAAATTACAGAACTTAGTGCTGTACCGTTTACCGTAATAGCATCTGCTTCTAGTGTTCCATCAATATCTACATCCCCTGATATATCTAAAGAGGCAGCAATAAGTTGATCAACCTGTAAGCTTTCGTGACTAGAACCTAGCTTCATTTCAAATTTTGGACCTGTAGTATTATACGTAAATGTAGCGTTATCACCACTACCACCTTCAAGTGTAATACCTGCACCATTAATAACCGCAGATGTGCTATTACCACTGTCTAATACAATATTGTGATCGTTTAAATTAACGGTTGTTGAATTAACTGTCGTAGTTGTGCCTGATACAGTTAAGTCACCCGTTATGGTTGCATTACCTGAAACAGCCGCATTACCTGTAACTGTTAGATTATCACCTACTGTAGTTTCAGACGTGGAGTGTCCTATGTTTACTGCTGCGCCTGATTGGGATGTACCTATCGCTATGCTACTACCGTCAGCACTTATAGAGTCAAGAGCAATATCACCTACATTAGTTATGTTGCCATCCGACACGCTTAGACTATCTACAGTTGTTTCCCCTAAGTCAGCAGCACCTGTAGTTGTAATAGTGCTAGAGCCATTGTTTATGTTACCAAAGCCTGATGTTATACTACCTGCGTTAAGTGCACCTACCGTTGTGACACTTGAAAGTGTGTCAAGACCTGCCTCAAAGTATGTCTCAAAGTCTGACAACGCAACCTGCACCATCGTACCGCCATCGTTAACTACAACTCTATCTGCGTCAGCGAGGGTGGTTGAGGTTGCAGAAGTATTACCGTCTACTATGTTTAGCTCAGTACTTGTTGATGTAAC
>CEQB01004746.1_pt1 | contig 11767 bp, 3 predicted proteins | sample 530581 | NCBI WGS metagenome assembly CEQB01 (sample SAMEA2620588, study PRJEB7988) | marine metagenome | biome: marine biome (ENVO:00000447); feature: deep chlorophyll maximum layer (ENVO:xxxxxxxx); material: "saline water (ENVO:00002010), including plankton (ENVO:xxxxxxxx)" | depth 75 m
TTATCACCAGTTAAATCTGTTTTAGCCATAACCATTATACCTTCTGGTCCTGTTTCTTTAAATTTAGATGTATAAAGATTTTTAGTATCTTCTCTATAAAAAGCACCACCTTTTTCACCTACTTTTTTAGCGTTAAGATTTTGTGCTAAAGTATAAGTTTCACCTATATTATTTTTAACGTTCCATCTACCAGCTGTATCAGAAAATTTAATATACTCACCATCTATAGTAAATCCAATATCACCATTTGCTTCTACGTTAAATTGACCTTTGTTAGTATACATAGAGGTGTATTTATCATCTCCTAGCTCAGGTATGTCTACAAGTTGACCTTTGTCGTAAGCATTTAAGTAATCTTTTCTTTCAGTTGCTAAGGTTTGTAACTGTGTATTTAAATTACTAAAAGAATATTTTATTTCATCCATTTGATCTAAAAGATTAGTATCTTTTGTTCTAGCGTATGCATCTGCTAGTTTAGAATATTTATCTCTTTGTGATCTAACAAAACTGGTTACAGCTTGTTTGTTATAATCTTCATCTAATAAGTTTATATTTTGTATACTACCTAAGTCACTTAAATAAGCATCTCTTATAGAGTTTCTTTTTTCTTGCTCTTGTATACCTTGCTGTATAGCCTCTGTAAGATTTTGTGCAAACGCCGCTCCACCAGCCATATCTGCTAAAGCTTGTGATTGAGCTACGTCTCTTTGACCTCTTATTAGTGCCACGTTAGGACTATATGATGTTGATTTTTTTGCCATATTAATTTTTTTTATACTGCACCTATTGCTGCACTTGCAGCTGTACCGACTATACTACCTATACCTCCGTACAAAGCAGCGTTAGATTGTGCTATAGCTTGATTTGCTGCTGCTAAATCTTGTTGAGACATACCAAACAGTGTTCCTGTTTTTTGGTATTCTAAACCTCTAGATGTTTCTTCACCTGCCAACCTTAACGCTTCAGCCTCAGCTTCACCTCTTCTTTCTAATTGTTGTATTCTACTAGCTTCTTGAGCTGAGTATATTTGATTTCTAGATTCTTGTAAACCAATACTTCCAGCTGCTTTTTGAGATTGTACTAATGCTTGGTTTGACAATGCTTGTGCTAAACCAGCTATACCACTACCACCAGCAGCGCTTCTTAAATTCTGCATTATACTAGCTTGTTGCTGTTCAAACATTCTTTTTTCAAACTCTGCTTGTTGTTGGTTAACTGTTAAATCTTCATATACATTTTCCATGTTTAAATACTTATTTTCAACATTAGCATATATATTGCTAGTATCTAAATCCATGTATTGTTGTCTCATTTTATCGTATTCTTCTTGAGCAGCAGCTTGAGCGTCTCTTCTTCTTCCTCTACCAACTAAACCTTGTATTATACCACCTATTCCAGAAGCCATACCAGCCATAGCTTGTGGAGAACTCATATTAGCAGCAAAGTTTTGACCAAATCCACCACCCGCAGCTGGAGAAGTTGATGGTGAAAACGAGGGTGCTATTCTCTTTTGCAAATCAGGACCTCCTAAATCTTGAAATTGAGCACTAGCAACATTATAAGTACCTATACCAGAAGGAATTGGTGTTAATGGTTGCGTAGGAATAGTATTTAAAACACCTGTATTGTATTGACTACTCAAGTCTAAGTTTAAATTACCACTACCAGTTTCGTTAAACGCGTCTTGAGCTGTTGCGTAACCAGGGTATAATGGATTTCCTGTATTTGATATGCCGTTTGCCATGTTATATTATTTGTTTTATTATCACAGTTTTCACTGTTTTTTTACTATTAAGCTGAATTAGAAAGTAGTTTTTCAACGTCAAATCTTAGTGTTCTATCACTTGTACCCGCTTTTATAACTTCAATGTTACCACTTATAGTAGCCACTGTACCAGTATTTTCTATAGTTAAAGTAGCACCATTTTCTAAAGTTTGCGCTGAATCAACTGTAAAATTACCAGCACCATCAGCCCCACCACCAGCTGTAATTAATGGATTACCAAGTTTTGCGTTAATACCTATACCACTAAGCCTTGATACATTGTTAATAACACCTTCTCTGTCCGCAACACCTATCGTGGTGCTATTGCTTACAACACCAGAAGTAGTTGTAGTACGTGGTGTTAAAGCTACTTTTAAATCAGTAAACTTAACATCCCAACCAAAAACTCTAAGTATTTCACTTTCTCCATAACCACCAAGTTTTATCGTGTCTCCAGCTAAAGCTAAAACTTGTTGTTTACTAAAAACTATCATTCCTTCTTGAACTGTAACCAAACCATTAACTATAGTTGGTTTTTTACCTAATGTATCTACAGCTTTTTGTGTATATTTAACTATTTTCTTTTCTTCTGTAGTTCCAGCAGATAACACAATTGAATCTTCGTAGTTTGCGATAACTGATCCAGATGTTACATTACTTACTGTAGAGATCATACCAGCACCTATTCCTAACAAATTATCTACAGGCCAAGCATAATTCATTCTAGCGCTAAAAGTTAAGGGTTGATTGTCTCGAAAAGCAATATTTTGTGACATCGTGAAATCAGTTGCAGCACCACTAGTTTCCACAACAGTAACCGTTGTTACCTCTCTATTAACCTTAGAACTAAATGTTAACGATGCATTATCAACCCACACGGTAGAATGACCAGCTGTAGTACCCATTGTAAATGTGTTAACATCACTACCAGTATTAATTTCTGAAACTACACAGGCTACGTTCTCTGGATTACTATTGCAAAAAGGACAACCCGGACCAGTTATGCTATCGCCAACAGCCATTATATTTGCTACAACTTCATCAATTACAACAACTCTTCCATCAGCTATAGCGCCATTAACAGTACCTGTTGTAGTTGGTGAAGTTATTCTATCTCCAACTGCGATAACAGCTGATAAATCAGTGTTATCCATTCTAACTACATCACTATCACGTGCTCCGTTAACATCATCTCCAGTAAAAGCATCTCTAGCCGTAGGATATATATCTTCTCCTGGTAAATCAATTGGATCTGATCCAATTGTAGGTTCTACAAAAGCTATAACATCATCTGGTGTAGGTTGTCTTAAAATTCTATAAGCAGTAGTTGCTGAGCTTGTCCATGAAAAAGAAAAAGGAATTTTACCCTTACTTTTTCCTCTATCTATATTTGATGTAAACGTACCAAACCCTAATCCTGCTACAGTTGAGTTTGGTGAGTAACCTGATATAGTAAGCAATACTGAAGCGTATTGATATAAAACTTTTCTTAGCATTAACGAATTAGATCCAGTAGAGTTGTTTATATCTAAAGAACCATCATCAAACCTAACTTCTACGTAATCAGCATGACGCGTTGATTCTTCTGGATTAGAGTAAGGCACCGCGTATAAAGATACATCGTATTGATCATCACCAGAAAAAGATAATGTTACTCCATCAGCAATACTTGTCGATGAAGATAATGAAAATACGTTTGTGGAATCTATTGACGCAACAGTTATATTAGCTGAATTAAGAGCAGCGTTTCCAGTAACCCTGTCTCCAACCGCCATTTTAGTTGCTACGGCAGAATCCATTGTTACGCTAGTAGCACTACTAACAGCTCCATTTACAGTATCTGTAGTAATAGTACTCGGAAACAAAATACTTCCTTTATAAACTCCACTACTAACAATTTCTTGTAAATAAGCACGTGTAGTTTGAAACTCTTCTGTTACAAAATTATAATAATCACCAGTTGCGTTATTTTTAATTTCTAATATAAACTCAGGATTATTATCACCAGTTATACTAAAGGCTCTACGCTCGCCGTCAGCAGAAATATCAGAAAAATCTAAATCAAAACTTGTTATTACTTTTTTTGATAAATTACCATATAGTCTAGCGTACTCAACATCAGACATCAATGAACCATCTGGCATATAACGAAAACCAGGAGGTGCTGTTTGACCTTGATCGTTTACAGTACGACGTGAATATGTCGCGCTGCTTGCTCCAACTGAGCTTGATGAACCTGATGAACCGCCGTATCCGTTTGCCATAATTTATTTTATTTATTTACTACTTTGTGAAACTTCTGATCCTACAGAAAATAATTCAACTTTATCTGTTCTTGTGTTTTTAAATTTAACACTAGCATAATAACCTTTTACATCTGACGAGTTAACTGCTTTGTTTTTACCAAACATTATGTAATCGTTTTCACTAGGTAGTAATATACCGCTTTCATTATCATACATTACTTGTATTAAAAAAGCATCGTGATTTATGTTGGTTACTGTACCTAAAAAAACAACACTATTATTAGAAGTAGAAAAACCACTATTTCCTACAGTGTTAACAGGAGAATAGTAAGCAGCATCTCCAACTTGAAGACTAACATTAATAGGTGAACCAATTGATAAAACTAATGTTTGCATAATTGTTTTTTATAATTTATTTATTATATACTATCTGTACTGCATTTACGTTGATCACTTAATTGCAAGGTAGTATCTACATTTTGCCAAGTTTGCCATGTACCATTTACTGTTTCACCGCCACTAGTTTTACACCCAGCAGTATAAGTGTTTTCAATTTGTACTGGATCACAAAGACCATCGCTTGTGGTTATAATATATCTAACTGTAACTTGACTAACGTAGTCATTAGCATCTACTAGCCCAACGTTACCAGGAAAATTGTAAAAAATATCTGTATTTTGCAGGCTATTTGAACCAGTTGACTGAAAATCACCAAGGGGATTATCTTCTGCTATTAAAACCATATTATCGTTAAAAATCTTTCTAGTTACATTAAAGTCATCTGGAACACCACTTGCATCCGTGTCATTATCATAAGTTGAACCTGAAGTTGGTGTAATTGATAGAACTAATCGCGTTGCCTGGTTTATAGCGCTTCCTCCTATATAAGTTGTTACTAGTGATCTAGAAGAGTTAAAACACTGAACTTCATCATAAGTACAAACAGAATTATCAGTAACGGTGTAAAAATCTCCATAATTATTTGCCGCGGAATCTGTACACCCTTCATATTCACAACCTACGTTTGCAGTTGCATTTGGATTGTAGTTATTTGGTTGTACAAAGTTGCCATTAGAATCTTGGTATATAGTTCCGTTATCCATACATCCAGGAATAGGATTAATACAAGATCCATTATTATAAATAACTCCTGTTAGATAACTACCAAAATCTGAAGAGCAACTACTTGGTTCATATTGGTATTCCCAGCCATCAAACAAAGTAACTGTTGAATCGGTACAACTACCAGCAAAGTCATAGTTAGTAGCATAAGGATCTGTACAGCCATACCAAAAACAAGACCCATCATCAGTTGTTGCTAAAGGATTGTTATTAAAAGCTGTAGACTCTGTACAACCATATCCATACAAACAACTACCATCATCACAAGTTGCACTTGAATTATGATTAGAAGCACTTGGATCTGTACAGCCATCGTTACATTGAACACAATTTCCATTACCATCATCTACAAAACCAGCTAAACAATTACCATCACAATCAGCGTTTGTAGAAGGACCACTATCACATGAGCCATCGTTAATTACAGCTAAAGGATCATAATTACACGCCAAATCACTTGTACATCCAGATATTGGGGCAGCGCTTGTAGTTATTGTTCCATATATCTGTAAAGCAGAAGGATTAGAGGTTGACACCGTAGGCGTTACTGAACCACAAGCTGTTGTAACAAGTATTGTGTAGTTTACACCAGCCGAGATATCGGTATTAAACGTATGGGTTAAAGTAGAACCTGGCCCAATAGAGTTAATAATAGCAATTGAATAGTTATCATCATCATTACTATCTACTAGTATCGAGTAACCAGATAAAGGTGCTAACGAAACACCTGTAGGTTCGTCAAACTCAACAGTAATAGTATCGTGAGTTGCTGAAAGAACTAGATTGTTAGCAGCATCACAATACGTACAATAGTTGTTACAAGTTCCACCATCATAATTAAATACAGTAGAGCTTTCAAAATGATTACAGTAAGTACAACTTCCATCGTCTGTAGTAGCTAATGAATTATAATCACAAGACATTGGATCTGTACAACCACTTACTGGATACGTACAAGAAAAATCATCAGTGTTTGCTAAAGCACTATAATTAATTGCTGTAGAGTCTGTACAACCGCTAACCACAGCAATACATGAACCATCATCAGTATTTGCTAAAGAATCATGATTAAACGCTGTTGAATCTGTACAACCCATAATATAAGGTATACAACTATTATCATCGTTAGTAGCGTTTATATTATAATTAAAAGCAGTAGCGTCTGTACATCCATTTATAACACATGAACCATCATCAATAGTAGCCTCTGGATTATAGCCTGAATCTGCATCTGGATCAGTACAACCATAAATTATAGTTGCACAAGTTCCGTTGTCTATACCTGCTTGTGGATTATAGTTATCAGCATTAGGATCTGTGCATCCAGCTAATTCTAGTATTGTTGGTGTAGAAGACAATCTACCTAAACCTTGAAAAGAACTATCAGCACTATCAAAATCACTAAGAAAAATTCCATTAGTAGTAACGCTGTCAGTTACACCTTTTATATGATTAAACCATTTACCTTCTTTTTCTATAAATTCTTTTACACTACCTTTTTCTAGATCAGTATTAATTGTTTCTACATACCAACCAGCTTTATCTATTAGATTATAATACTCATTATCACTTATTGGAGCTGTAGCATTTGGATTTATAACACCTACACCTGTAACTGGATCTATAGTCCCAGGTAAATAAACTTGATACGCATCAATCGCGTTTACATTAGACTGTGATCCTTCGTAATTTAAAGTTTTAAAAGATTTAACAATACCAGGATTTTCGTTAAATATTATAGTTATTTCAGAAGGTTTAGGTATATTATAAAAAGTATTTCTATTTATTTCTTCACCCGAAAGAGCATCGAACTTTTCAACATGATGTTTCCATAATTCACCTTGTTTAAACGTGTAATATTCATTAGCACAACTAATAGCGTTTTCTGGAGTAAAAGACTTAAAACTAACCCAACCTTTTACATTTTCTTTAAAAGTAACTGTTTTTGGATTACCATCTTCACTATTGTCAAGAGTTATATTATACTCACTTTTCTTATCATCATAGCTACCAACAAGTTTATTACTTAACTTTAAATTATCTCTAAACCAATCTTTCATACCAAAGTTTGATATTGGTGTTAAACCATCTTTAGATAATCTAACAACCGCGCTTCTAACTTTGTCTGTAAAGTAACATCTATAAGATTCTGAAGCAAATGATTCTGGATTTTTAGATATACCGTAATCACCAGCATAAGGAATAGTTTGACCTAACACATTATTTGTAGCTGTTAATTGTGTGTTACCATCTGCATTAAATACAGCATCTTTATTTGCTAGTATTTTTAAAACTCTATCTTCACACAACGCTATTAAGTCTCCATCAGCTGTAGATCTAGAGTGTAGCTTTTGAATACTACCATATATAGGATTTACATCTTTGGTGATTTTTTCAGCTGCTATAAATTGGTTTAAACTATTTACGCCAGACATTGAGTTGTATAAACCAGAATATATTAAACCATTTTTTCTATGTTCTTTTTTATAATTTTCACCTAAAGTTGTCGATGCTTTAACTCCATTTGCTATAAATGGTAAATTAAAAGTATCTTTAATTCTATTAGATTCAACACCATTTCCAAAAGAATAACAATTATACCAATCTAAAAAATAATTACTATTATATATATCTTCTTTAAGCTTTAAAATAGGTGGATCTGTAGGATCATCTCCATCTGGTGTTATATTTTCAACCTCAACTTCAAACGCTATACCGTTAGGTCTAGTTATTGTTAAAATACTACCAATTACTAAAGGTGGTACTGTAAAAGTACCAGCACCTCCAAGACTAAAATCAATACCAACATCAATTTTTATTTCTCTTCCAGAGCTATATGAGTTTGAAGATACTTGTCCTAAATCTCCATTAGCACGACCTTCACCAGCCATACTTGTTACAGTAGATCCTATAGGTATTGCTGTGTTAATAGTGCTTGCGTTTAGTTTTGTTGGGTTGTTTTCACTTATTTCATAATAAACATCTAAACCTGTGTTTTCTTTAGGTTCTGTTTCCCAAACAAAAGGGTTTTCAGGTAAATTTCCACCATCAGCGTATTCTTCAACTGGCTCCACAAACTGCATGGTATAACCAACAGCACCTATTTGTCCTAATTCATTAAAACCACCTATTCCACCTATTGGGTTGTTAATTTGACAAATATCCGTATTATCTTCTGTAAAGTTACTAATACCATTCATACACACTTGTACAAACTTTAGTCTTTCACCCACTGTAGGTGCACCTGCATTAAAAGGATGTGAGCTTGAACCACCATAGTTTAATGGTTTTTCATAACCAGCTAATTCTATTTCCCAACCTTTAGGATGTTCTTTAATATTTTTTATAACAATATCATTTGCTTTAGGAGCATTAGTAGCGCTAGTATCAATATTATATTCTAAAAGTTTCATACCTTTATGAAGACTATATATAGTTTTTAAATCGTTACCATTACTACATTCAGTTTTTATATTATCAACTACAATGTGGTTGTATTCATTTGTTGGACTAGCCGTAGTACCATACATGTTATTTTCTAATAACCTTATTGTAAATCCAAATTCAATATCTGTATCATCGCTAATAGTACCTGTTATAGGTTGTGCATTAAGAGGATCACTTAGAGTTATAACAAGTGTGTTACCGCTTGTGGTTACACCACTTACTACCGCTGTGTTTGTTATATTAGTATTTGTTCCAGCTGACATTCCAACTTTTATAGAGCTAGCAAGATCATTGCCGTCTTTAACTGTTATAGTTAAACCAGCACTCGTAGATCCTACACTTTTTACTGTGTAAAATTGACCATCACCTAAATGTAAACCACCGGTAATACTTACCCCAGGTGCTTCAGCTGGATTCCAACTACTAATAGGTGGAGTAACTTCAAAATTAAAAGTTTTAGTATAAGATGAAGCCGCACTCATTAACATTAGTTGAGGTTCAACACTGCTACTATTACCATCTTCAGGCCAACCATGATCATATCTTGCAAATCTTGCATTTCTTCTATATCCAGTTTGACTTGTTATTGTATATATCGTCTCTGTTGGATCTTCTTTCCATTTAAATCTAAAACCAGCAGCTAAAGAGTTTGCGAATGTAGCTGAATTACTTACTCTAGTACCATTACCGAAACTAAAATAATCAGAAAAAGTTCCATAATAATCACTGAATGTAGTATCTGGATTATAAGCCGTATTGTCTGCAAGAAATTGTTGCACTGCAGTACCATCATCAGCAACACCTCCACTCCAATTATCTCTTGGTAAAAAATCAAAACCACCAAAACCTAAATTTATAATTGAACTAGTCGGTGTATTTTGAATACCATCACCAACGTTACTACTAGCACCAGTATAACCACAATCCGCAGCATTATTACATTCTGGTGAAAACTCATCGTTCATATTGCTTGAGTTAGGCCAAACTAAATCATTGTCATCATTATCAGTGGTAGGAATGGTGTATTTTATAGTTCCTTGATCTATAAACCAAACACCCATTTGTCCTGTAGAAGGAGTATTTTCATTATCATCTCCATAATTATTTATATAACGAGAATTTAATACACTCGCAACTTGACTAGCTGGTTTATTTTGTAGTATACTTATATTTCCTGTTTTATGAAAATAAGATTCTCTTGCTACACAGTGATTAAAATTACGATCTAGTGCATCATAATTTCCAACCGTAGAATCTGCACCATAGTCAAAATCAACCCAATTTTTATTATCACTAACTACGGCAGCCGCACTTTTCTTTTTTAAATTAACATCATTATCTAAAAGATAAATTTGTTTACTAGTTGTTTCCACGTAATTGGTACCAACAGAATCATCAGTTATTTGAGTTTGTATTTTACCATCGTTTTCAATTTTAACAAAAAATCTACCGTCAAATTGAGGTTTATTCTCAATAACAGCTTTTGTAAAAACTATTTTAGTTTCATCAAGTATTTCGTTTATCGAACTACTATTATCAAATATAAAATCTATATCATTAGTAATATTTGTAGCAAGCGTTACGTAATATTCAGTTGGATCAGTGTTTGGGCTTGTGGAGTCATCTCTATTAGATGTAATTTCTGATACCTTGTATTGTTGAGAAACATCACCAGCGCTAACAAACTGTACGTATATATCTTCTGTAATATCTTCCATTCTAGACAAACTAGTAGATGCAAATCCAGCACCATAAGACATTGTAAATGATATACCATTTACCTTTGGAGGTTGGTTGTTCATGTAAAAAAGCTGATCATTACTACCAGTGTTAAAGTGCGAAATAGTTCCTATACGTATTCTTCTAGTTTTAATAAATTCTGGAGCTTCGTTTTCTATAGCTAAAACCTTGTATTTTGTAGAGTTTTCTATAACATTTTTATCGCCTTCAGCCCCTCTTTTAAAATATAAAAATGTATCTAAATCTATTTTGTTTCTATCAGAAGAAGGGAAAGCTAGCCATATATTACCATCCTCGGCTTTATACCAACGATCCATAGGTACATTATAGTACTCGCTAGAAGTTTCTTTTATATAAAACTTATAATAAAGCATTTCTGGAGGTATAGCGCCTTGCAATCCAACTTTTAGTTTATTTGCGTTTATAGACTCTGTTTTTTTAACTCTAAAACCACCGGTTTCACTGATTAAAACTGGAGTTTCTCTACCGTATTCGTCGGTAAAAACAACACCAAGTTTATAATCTCTTAAAGATTTAATTGATTTTTTTGGTGTACCACTGTTTGATGGTGTCCAAGAATATATAGAGTTTTTAAAATCTGGTTGGTAGTTTAAATTACCAACTTTTAAATCATAATTTTGCTCGTAGTTACCATATATAATTCTACTACCACTAACTGCTTGTGCTAAAGCGGTTTTTGGTACGTTATCCCAAGTTCTTAAAAGTTGATTAGCATCAATCGTGCTTTTTATTGTTTCAGATTTTATTAAATACTCACCAGTATCCCAAGGTCTAGAATCTCCAGCTACAGCTATATCTATAGGACTAATTGTTTGAACAAGATAAACGTTTGGAAAAGCATCTTCTTTATATAATATATCTACTTCAACTATATCTCTACCCAACAAAGAATTAGCAGTTGTTGGTTTAAAACCTTTAATTTTTATAGACTTAAGGTTATTAATCATACCTTTATTCCAACCTTTTTTAGGATCATAATTAAATGAAGTTGGTAAAAAAGCTACTTCAGACCAAGGTGCAAAAGTAGAATACTCACCATCTTCATATTTATATCTATAAGAAAATCTTGGAAATTTATCTTCGAATATAACAGGTTCTGTGTCTTCGTAATCAACAACGTAATTTAATTTACCAATATACTGAAGATTAGATGGAACACTAGATGGAACTCCATTTAATCCAACAACTTGTATTTGAACTTGAACAGTACCGTTGTTGCTATCAAAATTGTTATCTTGATGATCTGTTATTAAGCCTCTTATCGTCCAATCAGCAAGAGGTGTAGCTGGAGCCGTAAAACTAGTAGCACTAGTTAAATTAAATTCTTTTAACAATAAATAACCACCAACTTCCCACGCAAAGTTAACGTCAGAAACTAAATTAATATCAGTTTCTACAGAAAAACGAACTGTATCTCCAACTTGTA
>CEQB01007472.1_pt1 | contig 11757 bp, 8 predicted proteins | sample 530581 | NCBI WGS metagenome assembly CEQB01 (sample SAMEA2620588, study PRJEB7988) | marine metagenome | biome: marine biome (ENVO:00000447); feature: deep chlorophyll maximum layer (ENVO:xxxxxxxx); material: "saline water (ENVO:00002010), including plankton (ENVO:xxxxxxxx)" | depth 75 m
CAAGTACAAAGACAAAATGATATAATCAAGTTACAAGAGTTTTTGTTACAACAAGAAAATGTAAACTTGGCTGTAAGCCATCATTTTAGTGATGGATTGTACGCAAGAGAACTAACGATACCAGCAGGTGTAATTTTAGTTGGAGCAAAACATAAGACTAGGCACTTATACACAGTTGTTCAAGGAAAGTGTAAAGTATCAAGTCAGTATGGTAATTTAGATATTGAAGCACCTTTTATGGGTGAGACAATACCAGGAACAAAAAGAGTGATATATGCAGAAACAGATTGTGTATGGGTAACTTATCATCCAACACATTTAACAGATGTAAATGAAATAGAACAAGAAATATTAGAACCAGAGGTAATTTAGATGTCTTATGTAATAGCAGCTATTGCAATAACAGGTCAAGTTGTTTCAACTTTCGCAACAGTAGAAGCTGGTAAAGCCGCAGAAGAAGCCGCAGAGCGCAGAGCAGAAGAAGAAAGAATAGCTGCACAAGCAGAAGAATTAAAACGTAGAGAAGAACTAAACAGAGTTTTGGCTTCTAATATTTTGTCTCAAGCAACATCTGGGATAGCTACAGAAGGAACACCAGCAAGTCTTGCTTTAGAACAAGCAAAAACAATAGGTGAAAGTGAAGGTGTGCTTGCTTTATCACAAAGATTAAGAGAAAGAAACTTGCTTATGGAAGGTCGTACAGCAAGATCAATGGCTAACTTGCAAGCAGCAGGTTCTTTAATGAAAGCAGCTCCTGGCTTAAAAACAGATATTGAAGCATTAACAGGTTAATATGGCTATACAAAGAATAGAAAGATACGGTAAGTTTCAGCCCTCACCTATAGATGAGTCAAGGGCAAGAAAAATGCAACAACTTGCAGGAACGCTTGGAACTGTTGCGGAAACTGCACGAGGTATTGGCGAAGAAATAGCGACAAGAGAAGCACCAGAAAAAGCACAAGCGGCAGTTGAAGAAGCTATACAAACAGACCCAGAGACAGGTGAAGTTACTTTTGGAGAGCTACCTGAAGCAAAAGGATATGGAGCAAGTGCAACAAACAAAATTGCTTTAACTCTATATAATAGTTCAAAAGAAATATATTTGGATGAACAGCTTAATAAATTTGAAGCTGAACACCCTAACGATTTGCAGTCATTTACAGAAAAATCGCAAGCTCTTTTACAAGAATTAACTTCAACTTCTTCTTTATCGTCAAAAACTTTATTAAACAAAGAGTATATTACAAAATTTAAATCTGCAACAAAAAGAATCCAAGCTACTATTGATAAAGAAGTAAAAGAAGCTGGTCAAGCAACATATGCAGTTCTTTTAAATAACTTGCAAACAGACCTTACGCAAGCATACGAAAGCAATGATGCTGAAGCTGAGCAAGAAATAAGTGTTAACTTTGCGGAAAGAATAAAAAAACTTGTTGAAAACGGAATAATTTCACCAGAGCGAATAATTACTGACACACAAAAAATAGAAAGCAAAAAAAATATTTTGCAATATTTAGGTAAATTAGACTCAATTTCTTCAGATCCAAATTTAGATTTACGCACACGAGAGCAAAAATTTAATAAACTTGAAGAAAGTTTTGATGCTGACACAGCTAATTTTTCAGTAGAAGATAAACAAAAAGCAAGACAAAATTTAAAATCTTATAAAAAAAATGCAATAGAAAAAGACAAAAGCAATTATCAACAAGCCGAAATTACTTTAGAAGCTGATCAGTTAGATAAACTTGCTAATTTAAGAACTCTTATTCGTGATCCGCAAAAATCTTTTGATGAAAAAGAATATGAAATTAGGCTTGCTCGGTTTCAAGGATTAAGTGATGAAAACGAAACGGTTCTTATGAATCTTTTAAATTCTTCAAAAAAATTAAATGCAGTAGATGATGAAGATTTTAAAGATGAGATACTACAATTAACAAATGATTTGATTCAATCAACAGATAGTGATCCAGTAAATTTTTTAAGAGGTTTAGCAAGTATAGAGAGAAGAGTTTTAAAAGAATCAGCAGATGGTAAATTAGAACCAGAAAGCGAACAAACAATAATGAATCAAATCCAGCAATTAACAAGGGGTAAATTAGCAACTGAAACAAAATTTTATGGCAGTAGATTTAATGCACTAACCGATTTAATGAATGAATATTATCCACAGCAACCTGAATTAAAAAATACTATTATTAGAGAATTCTTTTTTGAAATACAACCACTCATTGATCAAGAAAATGCAGAGCGTTTGGAAAAAGGAGAAGCCCCGCTTGATCCGATTGAATTAGATAAAAAATTAACAGATTTTTTTAAAAAAAGAACGCAACAAATTCAGACACAAAACAAAAATGATGCTCTTAATTTAATAAATTCTACATCTATAAATTTGTTAATGATGTCATAAGGATCTCTTATGGGCGTTAATTATGAAAAATATAAAGAAGAATCAAAAGACGTAGAAGATATTGTCAGAAAAATTGATATTGCTATAAATAATTTTGGCAGACCTCCGAATGATATAGAGTTAGATTATTTTGCAAATTTAAGAATGGACTCTAATGAAAGAGCAAGAGTACATAAAATGTTTGCTGAAAAATATAATTGGTCGTCAGATGCAGATGAAGAACCTGCCGAATTAGAAAGAACTGAACCTGTTACGTTCCGAACAGCAGATAATTTGCAAATTAAAAAACTTGTAGACAAAAAAAATATTGCATTTCAAACACTTAATACCTTTGGATTTCTTGATCCTTTTAAATTGCAAACTGTAGACGCAATGAACGCATATAACGCTAATCTTGTTAACAGGCCATTAGGTTCAATGCTAGGAAAAAAAGAATTTGATTTTGTTCAAAAAAATATTGTAGATGATCAATCCAGAGTATTAGCAATGGCAAAACAAAGATTTTCAGACGATAAAATAAATCAGTTAATTGATAACCCGATTACTTGGGATGAAGGTGATGATTATGTTACTGCTGAAGATATTATACCGTTTGGCGGTTTTAAAAAATTAATATTTGACACTATACCATTAGCACAAACTGCAAACAGAATTGCTAATGGTGAAGAAGTTACAGACGAAGCAAGGGCAAAATTAGAAAATTATATAGATCAAGAGCTTGAAAAATCTATTAGAGGATTTACTTGGGGCGGTGGCATGAAAACTGGTTTGTTGTCTTTACCTCAGTTTATGACTGAGTTTTGGTTAACAGGAGGTTTTGGCAAATTAGGGCAAAAAGCAGTTGAACAAGCACTTGAAACAGGAACACAGCTTGCAGCAGTTAAATCATTGCAAACAACGGTTGCTGGCGGTGCTGCTAATATAGCAACTAGAACACCTTTTATGTCTATTACTCCTACACAATATGGAGATATAACGCTCAAAAATCAATTTAAAATTACTGAAGATGGCAGGGCAGTTCTTACAGGAGCAAAAGACAAACCTGTATCAACATTTTTAAAATCACTTGCATACTCAAGTATTGAAACTGCTTCAGAGTTAGCTGGTCAACAAAGATATTTTTTAATTGATCCAATCAAAAATAGAGTCGCATCATCTGCAAGATTTGCATTTAATAATTTACCACCAAGATTACAAGATAGTTTATTGCAAACTTATAAAACAATAAAACCAAATGCTACTTTTAAAACTATATCTGAAAGATTTGGATATAACGGAATGATACAAGAGCTTGGAGAAGAAAGACTCGCAGATGTTATGAGAGTTTATTTGGATTTAGCGACAGGCACACAAATGACGTTTGAAGATTTAAAAAATAGAGTCGTGCCAACAAAAGATCAATTTTTAGTTGAAGCAGGATTAATTGCAACAGTTTTTGCAGTTAGAAATTCTGGCAGTATTGTTTACAATTTAACTAGAAAACGAATGGAAGCTGAAAGGCAAAGACAAGAGCAGCAAGAAGCAGATGAATTATCAGAAATGCTTGATGATACATTATCAGAAATACTTGATGATACATTTGATGACATGCTTCCTATTGTAATAGAAAAACAAGCAAAAGATGCAGCTTCTTTATTAAATAACAAAGAACTAGAAAGTTATATTGACCAAGAATTTGTTGTAGAAACCAACACTACATTTGATGAAAATTTAGATGCGATAGTAAATGAATATGGTGAAATAAAAGACAAAGATCTTAAAACACAAAAAAAGAAAATATTAAAAGAACTTAAAAATGAAGTTAAATTATTAAAAAAACAAACAACCACATTTAAAGATTTTATTGCGGAAGGTGGGGCATTAAATACAGATGAGTTAATACGTCAAGGTATTGATCCAGCTACATTTCAAAACAAATCACTTGCAGTAGGCAAAGGATTAAAAAGAGTTTTTGCTAAAAATGGAACACAAACTTTAGCTGATTTAGCAGAACGATATAATGAGCGTAAAAATTTATTTAATCCAAGCGTAAGAGCTGGTTCATCAGAAGATCGCACATTAGGCGAAAGCGAAATACTTGAGTTAGTTACAAATTTATTTTATGAAAATGTAAATCCTGTTTTTGAGCTTGATGTAGATGCTGAAATATCAATAAAAGAAGATCAAATTATTGATATTGAAAACATGGATCAAGATGCATTAGACGATTATTTAATGGGTGTTTATAGAGAATCAACAGAAGAATTTGATAATGCTACTCCTATTTATACTGATGTTATTGTAGATGATAAGTTTAGCGAAGGTGATTCTATAGATGAGGTTACATTTAATTTAGAAATGAAAGCATTGCAAGATTATGTAGATGAAACAGAAGGATTAAAAAAACCTGAAGAAATAAATCAAAAATTAATTCATGCAAATTTTGTTGATATACCAAATCAAAATGGTGAATTTGAGCCAGCTGATATAGGACAGCTAGATCATAGTCAAAGCACGTTTGATAAATTTTATACTGAATGGGTGCATCGTTATCATTCAGTTGATAAATTAATAAAAGAAGCTACCGCTAAAAAAAATATTTTGCCAGGACAAGATCCAACAGTATTGCTAAGCACTTATGGAGGTATTTCTGGAACTGTTAGAGCAATGATAGAACATAAAACATATGTTACTACAGCAGAAGGTAAACTTGTAGAAACTGGCATTGGATTAAAACCAATAATTGAATCTTTTGATATAGTGACTGCAAAGTATGAAAATAGTGTTAAAAAAAGAAAACAAGATTTAAGCACATATTTAATAAGTCAAAGAATAATTAATGATTTGCAAGAAGGCTTGCAAGTAACGCCAGAACAAAAAGGTCAAGCCGCTGTCAATTTGCAGCTTTTAGAAAAAAAATATGGTAAAGGCCTTACATTTTTTGAGTCAACAGCAAAAGAAATTTATGATTTTGAAAAACGAATATTAGCTTTATTTGTTCAATCAGGAAATTTAACGCAGCAAGATTACGATACTATAATTGCTAACAATCCAAATTATGTGCCATTTAAAAGAGTATTTGATGAAAATGCAGAAAAAATATCATCAAAGTTTGAAGATGATTTATTTATTTCAAATACAGGCGAAGCATTACTGCAAGCATTAACTGGATCTACTCGTGATTTAAAAGACCCAATTAATTCAATTATAGCAAATACAACTGCAATTATTGATATTGCTGCAAGAAATAAAATTGCAAGAAGTATTGTAGAAATGGCAGATGTTATGCCTAACAATATCCGCAAAGTTACAAAAAGATCTGGTGCTCCAACAATTCAAGTTTTTATTAATGGTAAAAAAGAATTTTATGAATTATCAAAACCTTTATTTGATTCTTTAAAGGCAATGGATGCACCGTCAATTTCTTCATTAGGCTACATTACAAGAAATTTAGCTCTTACATTTAGAACTGCTGCAACTATTGTTCCTCAATTTACAGGGGCTAACTGGTTGAGAGATACTTTAGGAGCATCTACTATCACAACATATGGTGTAAATCCTGTTGATGCAGTAAAAGGTATATTAACTGTTGCAAATAAACCTGATCTTTACTATCAATGGATGGCTTCAGGAGCTTCGCATAATACTTATTTATCTATCCAAGACGAAGGCTTAGAAAAATCTGTTAAAGAATTAATGAGTAGTGAAAGCACTTTGGTTAAATATGTTAAAAAACCATGGATGCCTTTTTATGATTTTTCAACAGGTGCAGAAGAATCAGTAAGAATTGGAATTTATAATAAAGCTTTAGCTGGTGGAGCTTCACATTTAGAAGCTGCAAAAGAATCAAGAGATTTTACAGATTTTGCAAGAGCTGGCACTTACGGAAGAATACTAAATAGACATTCAGCATTTTTTAATGCAGCAGTACAAGGTATAGACAAGAATATAAGATTTGCTAAAAAACATCCATTTATGTTTATGGCAAGAGGATTGCAATATTTAACTTTACCTAGTATTGCAATAGCTGGTTATTATTTATATGAAGCAAGTGATGAAGAGCGTGAGCAATATCTACAAATAAATGAAGCAATTAAAAATACACATTCAGTTTTCAAAGTAGGCGATCAATGGATTAGGATTCCAAGAGCGCATACTGTAGGTTATGCTTTTGGAAGAGTGCCAGAAAAATTAATGGAATGGGCGTATCAAGAACGATTGCCAGAAGGTGAAGAGTTATATGAACTTTCTAAAGGATTAGCTGCTTCTGCATCACCAATACAAAGCCCTATATCTGTATTACCTTCACCTGTACAATTTTATATTGAAATGAAATCTAATTATAGTTATTACTGGAATAATGAACTTATAAATGACCGTTTAATGGATTTAGAGCCTGACTTGCAGTTTTATAATTCAACGTCTGAAACTGCAAAATTAATTGGCAAGCAATATGGAGTTTCTCCTATTTATGTTGAACAAGCTATTAACAGTTTTATACCTAGTTTAGATCAATATGTAATATCAGGAACAGATTATTTAGTAAATCAAGCAAGAAAATTTAATAATATTCCTGTTCCTGAAAAACCAAAATATATTGGCAGAAATCCATTAATTGGCAGATTTCTTGTACCTAATCCTATTGGACAAAGATCTATTTTATCAAGCACATTATTTGAATTGGGCAGAGATTTAAATAGAGTAGAGCAATCATTAAAAATTTATAAAGAAAATAATCTAAAATTTAGTATTGAATATGCTGAAAAAAATAAAGTTTTATTATCTCAATCAAAAATGATAAAAAATAGTGTAAGCAATCTTAATAAGGTAATTAGAAAACAAAATGAGTTAGACAAAAATCTTATTTTAAGTGCAGAAGTAAAAAAGTTTAGAAAGAAGCAACTTACAGATCAAGCGTTTACTATTTCAAAAAATGCAATAGAAGCATACGATAAAGCTATTGATGCTTTTGGTGTTGAGAAATAGTATAATCGGCAAAATATATAGGGTTTTACAATGACAGTATCACAATTAGTTACAAGAAATGACATTACTTCAACAAGTGGTCAGACAAGTTTTACGTATACTTTTCGTGTATTAGCTGCATCTGATATGGAAGTTTATGTCAATGGAGTAAAACAAACGTCTGGTTTTACTGTAAATAATGTAGGTACTGTTACAGGCGGCACAGTAGTATTTAGTAGTGGTCAAACTAACGGTCACGTAGTAAGTCTTGTATTAGCTATGCCACTTACTAGAACAACAGATTTTCAGAATAGCGGTGATTTTTTAGCATCAGATGTTAATGGTGACTTTGATAAAATGTATATAGGTGCTATTCAAAATGAGAATACTATTGATAGGAGTATTCATTTACAAAATGTTGACCCTACACCAGTAGTAGGTGGTACTGCAAAAGAAATGGAACTGCCCCTAAAGGCAGATAGAATAAACAAATTATTATCATTTGATTCAGATGGTTTGCCAGCAGCAACGGTAAGTTCTACTGCATTATCGCTTATATCAAGCGGTTCAGGCACACCAGAGGGATCAGTAACAGCATCGGTAGGTTCTATATTTTTAAGAACAGACGGTGGTTCAAACACAAGTTTTTACGTAAAAGAATCTGGATCAGGTAATACTGGTTGGGTTGCTAAATAACAAAGTAGGTTGATGCTATGACTATTAAACAAAATGGCGGTGTTTTTGGAAGAAATCCCACATTCAATGATGTAACGATTGAAGGTGATTTGATCTTAAATGGTGAAACATTTACAGGCTTAGACTTCAATGGTAGTTGGAACGCAAGTACAAACAGCCCAACATTATCATCTGGAACTGGTACGCAAGGCGAGTTTTATATTGTTAGTGTAGCAGGTACAACTAACCTGGATGGTGTTACAAACTGGGGTGTAGGTGATTACTGTTTCTTTAATGGCGCAGCATGGCAAAGAATAGAAGGTGGAGCAGACGGTAACTTTGTAAATGCAAGTGTTAGCGGTACTTTAACATCATCTAATGTAACAAACGCATCAGGAGACATTACATTAGATGCATCAGCAAACATAAACTTTGATGCCGATGGCGGTGAGTTTAGATTTAAAGATGGTGGCACTTTATATGCTACAGCCTATCAAGGTGGCGGTGGTAGTTTTTATTTAGCTACTGGTGTTGCCGATAAAGATATTATTTTTCAAGGTAATGATTCTGATGGCGGTGGGACTATCAATGCGCTCACTTTAGATATGAGCAATGCAGGAGCCGCTACGTTTAATTCTACGGTGACAAGTGCAGGACTTCATTCTACCACTTCAGGAACATCAAATTTTATAGCAGGTGTCAACGCAGGTAACAGTATTGTTAGTGGTGCTACCTTTAATACGGTCGTAGGTGATGAAGCAGGTACTGCGATTACTACTGGTGATGAGAATACATTTATAGGATACACATCAGGTGATGCTACTACAACCGCTTCTGGAAATACTGCACTTGGGTTTAGTTCATTAACAACCAACGTATTAGGAAGCAAAAGTGTAGCAATAGGTAGAGCTGCCTTACAGGTACAGAATCCTGGTAGTGCAATAGATATGCATAACGTAGCCGTAGGTCATGGCGCAGGAGAAGCAATAACCACAGGTATTGAAAATACCATCATAGGTGGTCTTGCAGGAGATGCGTTAACTGATTCTGATTATAACATTGCAATCGGTGCACAGGCTTTGACAGCAGATACAATAGGAAGCAAAAGTATTGCAATTGGTAGACAAGCTCTACAAAGCCAAAATATGGGTTCTGCGTTAGATACTCACAATATAGCTATGGGGTATCAAAGTCAAAGTTCGTCTACAACTGCTCTGAATAACATAGGAATTGGTACAGTATCTCTATTTACAAATACAACAGGTAGTAAAAATATTGCTATTGGAAAAGGAGCATTACAACTCTTTAATGTTACTGATAGTTCTGATACATACAACATAGCAATCGGTTTTGAAGCAGGTAAACAACTAACCACAGGCATATTTAACACGCTTGTTGGTGCGCTAGTAGGTGATGCTCTAACAGATGCTGATTATAATGTTGCTATGGGTTTAAATGCACTTAGCACTGACACTAAAGGCAGTCGTTCAACTGCGCTTGGGTATTCTGCTTTAAATAGTCAAAACTTTACTTCAGCAACAAATACTTACAATGTTGCAGTTGGCGATAACACAGGGGCCGCAGTAACCACAGGAGTTCAAAACACCATCGTTGGTGGTCTTGCAGGTGATGCACTTACTGACGCTGATTTCAATGTGGCTATCGGTAAAAGTGCTTTAAGCTCTGATACGTTAGGTTCCCGTTCTGTTGCCGTAGGTCATAATGCTTTAATTAATCAAAACTTCACTTCAGCTACTGATACACACAATACAGCAGTAGGTGCTGATGCAGGTGCGGCAGTAACCACAGGCATTGAAAACACATTTGTGGGTGGACTTGCAGGTGATGGTACTGATGACGGTGAAGAAAATGTAGCGGTTGGTTATCTAGCATTAAGTGCAAACTGTGGTGATGCAAACGTAGCAATAGGTCAAAGAGCAGCTGAAGTATGTACAGGTTCAGACAACACTTCTGTTGGAAGGGCATCAGGTCTTGCCTTAACAAGCGGTGTTAATAATTTACTTTTAGGTCATGACTCAGGACGTACAGGAAGTCCTGGAGGTAACATAACTACCGCATCTAACACCATAGTTCTAGGTGATGAAAACATTGCTAATGCTCATATACAAGTAGCATTGACGGTCGCATCTGACGAGCGAGATAAAACAGATTTTACAGATTTAGATGTTGGATTAGATTTTGTCAAGCAACTTAAGCCTTACACTTACAAGTGGGATAAGCGTTCTAAATATGGTGATAAGACAGCAGATGACTATGACTTAAATGCTCAAACACCAGATGGCACTCACAAAGAAGATTGGTTAGATGTTGGATTTAAAGCACAAGAAGTTGAAGCTCTTGAGCAAGCAGCAGGTTATGACAAAGCAAACAAAACAAATCTTGCTATTACTATGTCAGAAGACGGTAAGCAGTATGGTATGCAGTATGAAAAATTAATACCTATATTAACTAAAGCAATACAAGAACAGCAAACTTTAATTGAATCATTAACCGCCAGAATCACAGCATTAGAAGGAGAGTAAAATGAGTGAAGAAGCAGAAGAAGCAGTAGAAAGAACCGCAGAAGAAAAAGCACAGATGTATTCTGCTATGCTTGGAAGCGTTAGTGTTATTACAAATTGCATAGATGATAGCAATGATTTTTGTAATGACATGACTAAAGAAGAAAAGAAAGAAAGAGTTATGCGTAGCTCTGGTTATCTTGAAATGGGTGCAGCATTAAGTGATTGGGGTTCAGAGGATATGTCATCTATTAATGCCGCGATTACTGCTGCTAACGATTACTGATTAGGTGAAATAAATGGCTACATATGTAACTAAAGCAAATATTACCGCACAAAATACATTTAGTGATACGATTATTTTTGATGGTAATTTTAATCTATCTATATCTGGCACGTTTGCTAACGGAACTAAAGTAACAGCGCAGAGAAGCATTGATGGCTCCACATTCCATGACGTTGATGTGTTTACAGCAGTTGGTGAGTTTGTTGGATATGAACCAGAGCCAGGAATGTCTTACAAGTTTGGTGTAAAGACAGGTGAATTTGGGTCAGGTTCTGACGTTACTATAAGAGTTGGTGGTGCTTGGAGAAATCCACCGATAGCTAATACATAACGTGGTAGATTCAACAAAAGATACGCTAGATGTTGTTGCTGGCTCAACGGCTCTTATGAGTTTGTTTGGCTGGTTGCCACCTATAGCCGCATTGTTTACAATCATCTACACAGGTATACGTATCTGGGAAACTAAAACAGTACAAGCGTGGAGAAAGAAATGATTACAATAGATGATGTTACATATACTGAAAATCAATTATCTGATGTTTCAAAAGCTCATGTGGAGCGCATAAACGAGTTACGAAGAGAAGCAGCTAGTTTACAAATGATACTTGAAGAAAAGAAAGTCCTCATTCACACATACGCTGCATCTATCAAAAACTCAGTTGAAGTTGTAGAAGATAAAGAGGAAGCAGTCAATGAGTGAATCAATAAAAGTCCCATCATGGGCAGTACCTTTGGTTGCAGCAATTATACCTGCGGCTATTGCATGGGGTACTATGCAAGCTCAAGCACAGGCTACTGATGAAGAAGTTGCTAAAGTATCTAAAGTTGTAGAGAAACTTGAGACTACAACAAATGATAACTCAGTAAGAACTCAGTTAAACGAACAAGCTATACAAACTATAGCTGATGGTTTAGCTAAACAA
>CEQB01020864.1_pt1 | contig 11756 bp, 3 predicted proteins | sample 530581 | NCBI WGS metagenome assembly CEQB01 (sample SAMEA2620588, study PRJEB7988) | marine metagenome | biome: marine biome (ENVO:00000447); feature: deep chlorophyll maximum layer (ENVO:xxxxxxxx); material: "saline water (ENVO:00002010), including plankton (ENVO:xxxxxxxx)" | depth 75 m
GCCAAAGTTTTACATACATTTACGATTAAAAGATCTGCTGAAATTGAAGAAGAAAAAACTGAAACAGTGAAAGACGAAAAAGGTGAAGACAAGATTCGCACTTACAAAGAAACTGTTACGAAAGAAATTCCAGTAGAAATAAAAATCAATCAACCTTCTAGAAGGCAAATGCAAGAAGCAGACATGGAGTTTAGTGTCGAGATGAGCAGATGTATTAGAAGTGGAATTCTAACGAAAGCGATGCTTTTAAATAAGTATTCTGATACTGGAGGTTTAATCAGCGAATCTGATGCAAAAACTATGGTTGATTCTGCTGAAGAACTAAGAGATTTACAGGCTCAGTTAACTATTCTAAATTTAAAACCTGAAGCTGAAAGAACTGCCAAAGAAAAAACGGATATCGATACTGTTACTTCTGGTATATTAGCAAAGCGTAAAACTTTGATGGAAAAAGAAACTAGTTATATTACTCTTTTTAATCATACCGCTGATGTTAAAGCTCAAAATAGAGCTATTTTATGGTATGTTTTGAATCTGACATATTATAAAGATGAAACTATGGGTGATAATTTTTCTCCTATGTTTCCGGGTAAAAATTTTGAACAACGTGAAGCTGTAATGTTTGATTATGAAGATTCAGAAAACGAAATTTATCAAAAATGTTATAGTAAATTAGCTAGCATTGTAAGTTACTGGTTTTTTACTAGTAATGTAGATTCAGATGAGTTTGAAAGAATAGTAGAAGAAATAGATGGACCAACAGAACCAGACGAATCAGGAGAAGGATCAGAAGAAGGATCAGAATGATTCTGTAAGTAAATACGAAAGCACTTCTTTAAGAAAAGCTTTTCGTGATATTAAAAAAGGATTCTCTAAGATAAAGTTCTTAGGGAATTATTTTTATTTAAAACATATATCTTTTGATGACCAAGTAGATATTGACGAAGTGTATGATAAATATTTAGAAGAAGCTAAAGAAAGAGGTGTCCCAACTCATGAAGAAACTTTAGAAAGGCTTTTAGAGGAAGGCGAGTGGAGTAAAAAGCAAGAAAATAGAATAACACAGCAAGAAGATTTTATTCAAGGGTTAAAAAATACTAAAAAAGTTCAATATTTAAAAAAAGAAATTAAACGTTTAAATTCTGACATTGAAAAAGGCGAAGAAAAATTAAATCAATTAAAAAATGAAAGAGCCGCTTTGTTTTCTAGAACAGCTGAATCTTATGCTGAAGAAAGAGTAAATGATTTTTATATTTTAAGATGTTTATACAAAGATTCCAGTTTGAAAAATTCCGCTTATTCTGAAGAAGAGTTTGATAGCATCTACTCTGAAGATTTATTTGCCATAATTAAAGAGTATAATACTGTCTACGCTCAAATAAACGATGATTCAATACAACACATAGTTTTACAAGATTTTTATAATTTATTTATGCCTTTTGCTGAAAACGCTCAAGAATTTTATGGCAAACCTATTTGTGATTTAAGTTATAATCAACTTAAGCTTCTTATTTATTCAAGGTATTTTAAAAATATATTTAACAATAATGACAAAATGCCAGAACATATTAAAAAAGATCCAGATAAAATTATTGATTATGTAAATGCAAATGAAAATGTTAAAAAGATTAGAGAGAAAAATGCTGAAAAAGATTATTCTGCAGAATCTATAGTGGGTGCTTCAGAAGAAGACTTAGAATATATAGGCGTAAAATCTAAAGAAGAAAAAACTCTTTCGTTATCAGAAGAAGCTAAAAAGAAAGGCGGTTCACTTTCTATGGATGATATGATGAAATTATTTGGATAGTCGTATTTTTTACTGCTTTTTAGTGTAAATAATGTAATATGGCGATTCAGGTAGATGTATCAGCTAATCAAAGAGCTTTAATTGATTCTATAAACAGAGGTGTAAACGCTTATAACAAAAGGTTTGCTAAGTCTAATAGTATAGATTTAAAAATAAATGAGCGCTCTTTTACTCAACCTTTAGGAAGAATTACGGGTTCTGTCGATGATTTTGGAGCCGCTATGGCAGCTTCTAATGCCCGTGTTATAGCGTTCGGTGCATCTACAGCTGTTTTGGGTACTGCTGTTGCTGGCTTTAGATCTTTAGCTAAAGCTACTATTGAGGTAGAAAAGAATTTGACTGATGTTAATCGTATTTTACAGCTATCTACTTCAGATCTTCAAACTTTTGGAAAAGAGTTATTTAATATTAGCAAAAGAACAGCTACTTCTTTTAACGACGCTTCTAAAGCGTTGCTTGAATTTTCTCGTCAAGGTTTAGATGCTGCAGAAACATTGAGAAGAACTAATGATGCATTAACTCTAACTCGTTTGGCTGGATTAGGAGCAGAAGCTTCTGTTGCAGCTTTAACCGCTACAGTTAATGGTTTTTCTAAAAGTGGTCTTACCACTACACAAGTTTTAAATAAATTAGTTGCAGTAGAACAGTCTTTTGCTGTTAGCGCAAGAGACTTATCTGAAGGTCTAGCTCGTACTGGTCAAGCAGCTCAAGAAGCTGGAATTAATATAGATCAATTAAACGCTTTAATTTCTGCAGCACAACAAAGAACTGCTAGAGGTGGTGCTGTTATTGGTAACGCTTTAAAAACAATTTTTACTCGTTTACAACGTAGCGATACTCTCGATAGGTTGGAAGAGTTTAATATTGCAGTTAGAGACGTTCAAGGAAATACTTTACCTGCAGCTGCGGTTTTGCAAAATTTTGCAAACGCTTACGATAGATTAGCTGACGCTCAAAGATCGCAATTATCTGAACAGGTTGCTGGTGTTTATCAGGTTAATATTTTAAAAGCTATTATAAGTGATTTAAACTCTGAACAGAGTGTTTATACTGCAGCTTTAGAAAAAGGAGCTAGAGCTTCTAACGAAGCAGAAAGAGCTAACGCTCAATTGAATCAAAGTTTATCAGCTCTTTTAACTCAATTAGGAAATAACACTCAACAACTTGCTTCTCAAATAGGTAGCGTTACGTTTGATCCTTTAGCCAAAAGCGCCGCAAAAGCTGCGAATTCAATTTTAGAAACATTTACAGATTTATTAACTGGAGAAGGTTTTGGCAGTGATCTTGCTAACGGGCTACTAAAAGGTATTAGAAATGTTTTAGGTGGTCCGGGCGCTGTCGCCGCTTTTTATACTTTATTTAAATTAGTTCAAAATTCTTTTACGTATGTTGCGCAAGCTTTACCACAGTTAGCTGGCATAACAACTGAAACTCAAAAAAGACAAAATTTAGAACAAGCTATTTTGAGTATTTTGCAGCAAGAAAGTCAAGTGCAAAAAGCTTTAATAGGTTCTACTGGAAATCAAAAGAGACAAGCAGAAATTTTATTAGGTGTCGCAAGGCAACAAACAGCTGAGTACGTAAAACAAAAAAGTATAGCTGCAAGCTTAAGTGGTGTATTGAGAGCTCAAGGAGTCACAATCGGAGCTAGAGGTTTGCAGGCAGGAAATCCTAAAACTAGAAGCGGAGGTTATATACCACCATCCGCTAGAAAAGCAGAAAAAGCTGGAGCTTTAGCTGGAGGCTACACTCCCGGCGCAGTTGTTAATTCTCCTGTAGGAGGAGTAATGAACACTGCTGAAAACGTTAAATATATTCCGGGTTTTGCGCAACCTTTTATTAATCCACCTAAACAATCTAGAGCTGGAAGATTGCATAAAATAAATGCATTAAGGGAAGTCGGAGTTGATCCTTACCAGTATGGAGGGTTCGTTCCTAATTTCGCAAAATCCCAAAAAGCTGTTAATTTTCAAAGAGGAAGAAGTTTTGAGCAGGTAGTTGGTAATATGATTGGAGTCGCGCCAAAATATAACGCTCCTATAGATTATGAAAAAGTCATTAAAGGTAGAATACCGAGGAGTAAAAAAATTGGTTTTGATCTAAGCATGTATAAACGGGGAGCTTACGCTGACGCTCATGTTGGGCTTGGGCATAATAGTGCTCAGATTATATCTAAAATATTAAACCATCATGCGAATGATAAGCAAGGTTTAGATATATTTGAACAAGATGGTAAAATACTTTTAGGGTCTAATTTTGTAGAAATAATTGGAAAAGGCGCTGATATCAGGGGCCAGATAAAAACTTCCAAGTACGGCAGTTTAAATGCTACTGCTAAAAATAATTATAGTGAATACGAAGGTCAGACATTTAGAACCGCTTTTGATAAAGATAAAGTAAATATTCCTAATTTTGCAGCAGCTTACAGAAATGTTTTTACAGGCGAGTTAAATAATTCAGCTATAGCGAGAGGTTTAAGATCTGGGGCTCTTACTTCACAGCAAGCTAGTGCTATGGGGTATAGAACTTCTGGTTCAAAAATAAGTGACAGAAAAGCTAAAAGAGCAGCATCAGTTAACGCTTTAAATTATACTATGGCTTATGTTCCATGGGATGTTGAAAAATTTAGAGGAGGAAGAAGTGGCGGCAGGTTAAATATAGCTCAAGGAGATGCTTACGAAAAATATGTTTTAGGTTTAATTAGTAGTGGTAGATTGAAAGGTACAAGTGCATTAGGTCAACCTTTTTCTCTTGGGGCTAGGCCAGATGTGCGCAGTAATGAGGGATTAAAAGGGGGAAGAAATGCTCGTATAGATGGTTATTCTTTATCTGCTGGAGAAATGTACGAAATAAAATCTGGAGATTTAGGTGCTAGTTTAGCTGGGGTTCAAACTAAGTTTATAAAAGCGTTAGAAAATAATCCTCAAACACTTAACCCCGAAAGAAAATGGAAAAATTTTGTTTTCAGAACGACCGCTGCTAAAGGAAGAGGCGCTAGTGGTGGATTTATTCCTAATCTTGCTTATAAAGGTGAAGTCATGGATCTTGAAGAATTTATTAGCGGTCAAAAAGCAATTTATTCTAATGAACCTTTTCCTCATGTCAGAAATGCGAGCCAACCAACATTTGCATCTGCTATCGCAGATCATGGTGGTTTAAGTAACGCTTTAAAAGATTCTTATAGAAATCAAAGTGCTGCTGGAATGGTTTATGGTGGTTACGTGCCTAACTTTGCGGCAAAATATCAAACTGCTGTTGGCGACATGGGTCCTGTTATAGCTGCAGATTTAACTGCGCAAGCCCAACAAAACTTAAATACAGAGATTAAAAATCTAATTCAGTCTTATAAAGATGGAAATATAACAAGAAAAAATTTAACAGCATCAACTAAAAAATTAATTCAAGAAAACAATTTAACTCAAGAATCAGGAAAAAGATTAAGGAAAAACGTTAATGCTAGGGCTAGATCGGTTGAAAAATTAGCAAAACAAGAATCTAAGCCGGGACTGTTAGGTAGAGCAGCCGGGATGGTGCAAAAAGGTTCTATTGGATTAGCTATCGGAGGTCCAATGTTAGCTGGTTTAGCTGAACAAGCTTTTTTTGGCGATAGACAAAGAGCTGATTTATCATCAACTGAAAGAGCTATGCAAAGCGGCTTAAGCACAGGTTTGACTTCTATAAGTACTGGTTTAGCGGTTGGTTCTGCTTTTGGTCCTATCGGAACTGCTGTGGGTGGATTAGCTGGTGCAGCTATAGCTGCAACTTCAGCTTTTAAGGCTGCTACTTTAAGTACAGAAGAATTAGCTGAAGCAAATGCAAAAGCTGCGGAACAAGCACAAAAAGACATAAACGCAGCAAGTTCTTACATAGAAGCTCAAAGAAAATTAAGTTCATTGATGTCTTCTGGAGCTTCTCAAACAGAAATAGAAGCAGCTAGCGCAGCTTTAAGCAAAAATTTCAATGCAATAAAAGATACTAAATTGCAAGAAGAATTTTTAGCTACTGGAGGTAATCTAGACGCCATGAATAAAAAATTGATGGAGTACACAAATCTAGTAGTAAGAAGAGGAGCTGGAGAGGCATTTTTAAGTTCCGATTTTTCTAGACCTGCAGAACAAATAAGTTCTCAATTATCAGTTGCTACTGCAGGTATGGATGAAAAAGATGTTTCTGATTTTTTTGCAAGAATTTCAAAACTAACGCAGTTAGCAGATTTAGACAGAAGAATTGCTGTTACTAGCAGCATGATCGAAGGTGAAAATGATCCATCGTCACTTATTGGATTTTATAGCCAAAGAGGATCTTTATCACAAGAAAGAGATGCTTTATTTAGAACTTTAAGCCCTGAAGATATGTTAGGGTTAGATCCTGTAGTTTTAGCTGAAAGCGGCAGTAAGAAAGCTTTTGAAACTTTGGCGCAAAAAACTGCAGAATTTTTAGGAATAACAAGAGAAACAAGTGCTTTATACGATGATGTAGTTAAGAATTTTGCTAACAGTTTAGCTAATGGAAAAAGTTTGAAAAAAGTTATTGAGCAATTTGAGAGATCGACATCAAATAAAGATCTAGCGGATTTGATACAAGCAGGGCAAAATGCTGCAACAGAAACTTTTAATTCTATTTTTAGGCGGTTAAGGGAAAGTTTTTCGCAATTAGACGCTCAAGCAAAAGCTTCTTTTGAGCAAGCTAGATCGACAAATAAAATAGATTCAGCTTTGAATGATTTTGCAGATTCTATTAATGATAGTATGGCATCTTTTATAATTGGAAACGCTCCTAATTTTCAAAAATATCAAATACAACAACAAAATGCAGCAAGAGTAGCTAATGCAGCTTTAGATAAATCGAGTAGAGATTTTAGAGATTTTGATTTAAAGCAAAATGATGAAAGGTCGGCGTTTTTAAGAAAAAATACAGAAGATATAACTAAAATATTTGAAGACAATTTAAGTAAATCGCAAGTTACTGCTCAAGCCTTTGAGACGATTTTACCTAGTATTAAAGCCGGTGATTACGGGGTTGATATTCAATCTGTCTTGAATAAAGGAAGAATTGATGCAGAAAAACAAGCTTTAGAAAGTATAAAACAATTTACAGATACGCCTAATGTATCTATACCCGGAATGCCTTCTTTTCAAAGTTTAGATGCTGAAACAGATTTTGAGCAAGCTTTTAATTTTTTGAACAAGTTTTACAATTCTTTAGAAGAAGGAGATCCTGCGATAAAAAAATTAACAGAATCTTATCGTAAAGTTCAAGAAGCGCAAATAGTGTTGGAAGCTTTTAATAATCAAGAAGCCGAAACAAAAATAGAAAATGCTTTAGCTGAAAGAAAAAGAAATTTAGATAATTTTGATTTATTCCAAAGAACTGCTAGAGAAGAAGCCGAAATTGCAAAAGCTTTAGCTGAAGAAAAAATAAGATTTGAACGTTTAGTCGCAGAAGAAAAAGCTAAAACAGACGCAGAAATTTTAGAAAATCAAAGAAGAATAAATGATCAAATATCTAGAGCTCAATACCAAGTTGGCTTAGATAATATAGCTTCTCAAAGAAATATTGCTGCTATAGATAGATCTTTGAGTGATCCTAGACAAAATTTTGGTTTAGGTGTTTCTGGGAGGATGGAGAGAAGATTTGGGTTGGAAGATGATAGACTTCGTTTACAAAGAGAAGTTGAAGATAGAATTTTGCAACAAGAAATAGCTCAATCTAATTTAGAAATATTATCTAGGGCAGCTAATACAGAAGCTTTAATGCAGCTGAGTGAAACTGTTGCGAAACAATATAAAGAAGAATTAGAAGCTCAAGGTGCAGGAGGGGTTGATGCGCAAAGAATAGCTGATTATAGAGCTATGGGAGCTAGCGAAGCAGAAATTTCAAATATCATTGGTGCAGAAGCTTATACTAGAGAAATGAGTTATATTGAAAACAATCAAAGAATAGCTAATGCGCAAGCTTTGAGAAATATGGGTAGAACAGAGCCCGGAGCACCTCTTACAGAAGAAGAAATTAGTAAAAGACTTGAACAAGCAAAACAAATGCCCGGACTTATGGGAGATGAGGCTACAAAATTAGAAAGAGTTAATGATTTAAGAATAAAAAATAGAGATGCTACTAGGGAAAATGCAGATAGCCAAAGAGATCTTATTAGGGAGGTAGAAAGAGAAAGAGGAACTTTGCGTGGTTCATTTCAATACGGTGTAGGTCAAATGAGGACTGAATCTGATCAGATACTTTTAAATTTGGCTGAAACAGCGCCTTCAAGATTTGCTGATGGCATGGCAAATGCTTTGAGTGAAGTCGCTCAAGGGACAAAAAGTTTAGGTGATGCTTTTACTGATATGGCTATTGATTTTGGTCGCATGTTGCAGCAGGAAGTTTTTAGAGCTATAGCGCAAAGAGCTATAGGAAGTGTATTGAGTGGTGGATTTGGTTTCTCAGGTGGGAGTCAAAAAGGCGGCATAATTAAAGCTCAAAACGGTATGTACATAAGTGGTGGTCGCACAGGTGATCGTAATTTAGCTATGTTAGAGGATGGCGAATATGTTTTAAACAGAAACGCTGTTAGGATGATGGGCGGTCCGAAATCTTTAGATAATTTAAATTTTGCTATGGCTCCAAGGTTTAACAGAGGAGGAGGCTTTTCTATGGGTGTTGGTTTAGACAGTAAAAGAAATTTTGATGACACTTTATTAATAAACGACGCTAATACAGGAAAAATAGATGCTTCAATGTTTTCAGCTTTTGCTTATGAAAATAGTCCTTATTTTCAAGATGTAAGACAAAGAGCAGAAAAAAGGATGCGAAGAAAAATACAAAAACGATTTGAGAAGCGACAAAAAAGAGCGCAATTAATTTCTAGCATTGTTGGTATGGCTGGATCGATGTTTATGGGGGCAGGTTTAAGTGGTATGGGGGCAGCTAATCCAGCCCCCAAAGGTACGCAAACCGTAATGAATTTAGACGGAACTATGAGTAGTGTTGCTCCCGGCACTTCAACATATCTTTCTAGATATGCTTCGGAGCCAGCTCCCGGTTTTTTTGGGCGTAATTTTAATTTTCTAGGACGTAACTCAGGAGGATTTATTCCTCATGGATCAAGATTAAATGACACAATTCCAGCCATGTTAACTGGTGGCGAATATGTCATGAATAATAAAGCTGTTAAAAAATACGGTTTAGGAACAATGAATTCTATGAATTTTGGTTCTTATCAAGGTGGAGGAACCGCTAATTCTAATACTACAAATAATAGAACTAACAATAACTCTACTAATGTTTCAGTAAATATTGATAGATCTGGTAATGCTGTTTACGGAAGCGATACTAAAAGTTACGAACAGCAAGATATTGTAATATCTAAGAAGATGGCAAGAGAAATAAGCGGCATTGTTCTTAAAAATATTAGTAACGAGAAAAGATACGGAGGGGAATTACACGGTAAGTAATAATGAAAAACGCTATAACTAATTACGAAAATACTTTTTACTTTGATGGCACTGCTTTGTCTGGTGTCGTTTCTGTAGATGGTTCTTATAGCTTAGATTATACTCCTATTAATTCTTTGGGCAAAGGCTTTTTAAAGCAAGTAATGTCTTCAGCGCCGTCTATTAATATGTCGGTAACTCGTTTTTTAACTAACACTGATCCGCTTTTAAATTTAACAGGTACGAATAAATTTATAGCAGATTCTTTTGATGCTGGATTGTTTTATAAAAATAAATATTTTGCTTTTACACAAGGTTATTTAACTTCTCTGGGCATTTCTTGTTCTGTAGGTGAAATACCCACAGTTGAAAGTTCTTTTAGCATATATGGAGATATAGGACCTAATTTTAATCCGTCTGGAAATAGGTACGCTGGTTCTGTTTTCGTTCCTCAAGTAAAAGATATATTATTAACAACAAGAGGCTCTACTACAAATAGAATAAATAGTTTTTCAATTGATTATGAATTAGGTAAACAAGCTATATATGGCATAGCTTCTTCTCAAGCTGAAAAGCCATTTGAGGTTCATAATGTTGTGCCGATTGAAGTGACAGCGAGTTTTAGCATGGAGATAGATGATTATCAAACAAAACAAGCTTTTGCGGATTTAACAAGTTCTGCAACTACAAATTTTTCAATAGATGTCAATAGCACTATTCTTTCGGACATGACTTTAGATGCTGCTGGTGGAGAAAATTTAAGCAGTTCTGATGGGGGTGGAACTAACAATTTAAATTCTTATAATAAAGGAGATTCGTCTTCAGTTTTTAATTTTACTGCTTCTGACGCTATTATATTATCAGAGCAAATTGGATCTACATCGGATGATGTTATGAGTGTAAACTTAACATATAAAACATATTTAAACTAAAATGGCAAAATTTACAGATTTAACACCTATAGCTGGTTCAAGCATGACTACTGGTCATGTTTTTGCTGTTTCCACAAGTACGGACACATTTCAGTTAAGCTTGGACGCTTTAGAGCAATCTTTCACAGGTTTAACAGCTAAAGATACAAATGGTATTTCTTTTATAGGTAATACTGTACCTAGTGGTGTTACAGTAGGTGACAATGGTTTTGTTGGAATAGATAATACTAATCCAACTTTTTCTTTACATGTAGGTGATTATGGTGGAGCAACTAATCCTGAATTCAGAATAACAGGATCTACAACTGCCAGAACAGTAAAATCAACTATTGCAGCTAGTGGTATTTATTGGCAAGCGGCAAAAAAAGCTAACGATACAGATTATTATTTGCAAGTTTCTGAGCATGACGCCGCTTATACTGGAGTTGTAAACATAGATAAAGATGGTAATTTTGGTATTTTTGATGGCGGCGAAGATTTAAGTAATAAATTTTATGTTTCAGGTGGAGATGTTAAATTTCAAAGTGGTGTTTCAGGAATTATTTTTGATCCGGGTTATGCAGAAATAAAAACTTCAACAGCTGGTGATATTTTAAACTTTAATAAAACAAACACAGACGATGTTGTTTTAGGTAATGATATTTTATATGTAGTAAACAATACTTCTTCTCCATCTGTTGGTATAGGTACTAATAGCCCTAGTTTTCCATTAGAAGTTCAGGGTGGCAGCGAGCAAACTATTATAAATATGCAAAATCTTAGCACTTCTAGAAGCAGGCTAAGAATAAGCAACTCTTCAAATGCAGCATTTATGTTGCTTCAAAATGGTCTTTTTGGAGTAGGCTCCGCATCTTCTGCTGTTTCATCAAGCTTAATTTACGATACTGTTAGCAATAAATTAGGATTAGGAACTACAGCTCCTAGTAATAAAATACATGTTTTTAGTAGTGCAGAAAACAGATTAACAAATTTCGAAGGTAAAGCTTCGAGCGTTTCTGAAGTTTTTCAAACTAACAATTTTAATAACGACGAAGTTACTTACACTGGTCCTAGACATACGCTTTATACATTCGGAAGATCAGTTGGAACTGGTCCTAGTTTTACAGCTAATCAAAGTAAATGGGGTATAGGTTTATATGATGATGGTGTAGGAACAACATATGATGATGTTTTTGTTTTTAGAGTCGATGCTAATACTACTGATTCATCAATTAAAGCTGAATTAGACAGAGATGGAAATTTTGACATAAAAGGTTCTTACACAACTAGTAATTCATATTCAAAAGGTAAATTTGTTCAGAGTTATCATACACGTTGTGTTTCATCTGATTTGTATATTAATCCTTTTAGCGAAAGTTCTGCAACCAGTGCTAATGTTAGTAGCAGCACTGAAAATCCATTTGCTGTAGCACCTTTTGCTGGAGAAATAAAAAAGATAAAAATTATTACAGCGGATACAGATTTAACTGATTTTACTGCTGGAGCTAGATTTGAAATTTCAGTTGTTAACGCGTCTTCTGGTGGCGTTAATGAACAGCTAAATTCATTTAATTCTATAGCTTCTTCCGCTCCAACTTCATTGCCTTCAAA
>CEQB01004086.1_pt1 | contig 11751 bp, 2 predicted proteins | sample 530581 | NCBI WGS metagenome assembly CEQB01 (sample SAMEA2620588, study PRJEB7988) | marine metagenome | biome: marine biome (ENVO:00000447); feature: deep chlorophyll maximum layer (ENVO:xxxxxxxx); material: "saline water (ENVO:00002010), including plankton (ENVO:xxxxxxxx)" | depth 75 m
TTTTACAAGATTTTGCATTTGTTTTACAGAACCACCGGTACCATCTACAATAACCCCATTACCTTCTCCTTGATATTTCATCATTTTTCTTCTAGCTATACCTCTAGCTTGATGACCTAACTTACCTAACGTGCTTCTTTGTTCTTTAGTTAAATCATTCATGTTTTCAGGTAAACCGTGATTTTTCTTTAACCACTCTAATGATATGTCTTGATTAACTATTTTAAATCCTTGTTTTTCTAAACCTAATTTATTAATAACGTTACCTTTACCGCTACCAGCTCCACCAGCTAAAAATATAACTTTACGTTTTGGTTTAGGCTTTCCACTAGGATTAGGCATTGTTACTCTAACACCCGATTTAGTAAAGCCTAGTGTGTCGTCAAAATCATACGTTGACATACCTACTGACTTACCTGTTTTACTATATTTAATTTTTTTTCTATTAGAAGTTTCTACACTTTCGTTTAGTTTAATATCGCTAATATTTTGTGCCGCAATATTAGATAGTTTTACAAACTGCTGTCCATGAATATTACCATCAGTATCTATAACTGCATGTAAATTACCTTTTCCAGTAAAAGTATTGTACCATCTTTTAGTAGGTTGATCTCCTATAGCATAACCCAAGTGCATTTTATCTTTAAATATACGGCCAAAATTATCGTTCATTTTTAAACTAATAACACCGACGGAGTAACTGTCTTTTAATTTTTTTAAATTAATTTTATTACCATATAAATGATGGTCAATTAAATGAAGCATAACAACTTTCGCTGGAATACCATGTTCGTATACAAAGCTTTTAGGATTTTTTATATTTAAATTATAAGGTAAATATTTTAACACAGCACTCGCACGTAAAGAAGTTTTCATATTACCTAAAAACCCAGAGCTTAGCATAGCAATCTCTATATTACTATAGCTATTATCAGTATTTTTAATAACCTTTACGGCTGTACTCATAATATTATTTAAATAATCCCAATGTTCTTGCGCGGCTTGTTCTCGTTGTTGTATTTCAGTGCTACTTAAGTTGTTATTAACCATGTCTTTAGTGACCTCCTGCTTAAAATCTTTGTTTATAGGTATTGTGTTTATAACATCTCCTTTACTATTAATTATTAATAAATTTTTAACTTTTACACCATTTTCTTTTTTTACTAATGTTTTGTAAGTACTTGCACCAGGTAAAATATTAGCAATAATATTTTTTGTAAAATCATTTTTTTTATAAAAAGCCATACCTCTATTACCAGCTCTTGTTCCATTTTCCATAAAAGATTTAAATCTATAAGCGTCAACCGCTGCCTTTTCTCTTGCTTCCATTTCTGACAAACCTTGTCTTTCATATTTTTCAACAAGTTTTATTTGTATAGTATTTAAAAATCCTCTATATTTTTCTAACTGTTTCTTATCTTGAAAATATTTAGAAACAGGTTTTGTTAATTTCATAAAATCAGAAACAACAACATCAGGTTGAGCGTCTAAGTCTGTTAACATAACGTATTCTTCGATGCCCATGAAATCAGAATCCTGCTTATAGTCTTGTTTTCTTATAGTATAAAACGGTTTTAATAATCTGTATACCTCGTTTACTATAGGTTGTTTTAAATTTTTATTATTAGAATCTAATATTTTTATGTTTTTATTAGTAAACACTTTGTCATAAGCTTTTCTTATACCTGCGGGACTAAAGTCACCTGCTTCATCTATAGCTTGTACTAAAGCTGTTCTATTACCGTAATAAGTATCTATAGTTTTAGAATCCTTAGCTTTGTTAGAAACAACTCTACTAAACATTATTTTAGGTTTACCTCTACCTATTACAGCACCTTGATCTCCAGCTAACTGTCTAATAGGTTGATTAGTTGCAACAGTAGCTGTTTCCATTATAACACCTTTAATTACTCCATCAAATTTTTTCTGATGAGGCATAGGTTCTATGTTAACATTACCCTTACTATCAGTTGATTGCACTAGTCCTAAATTAGACAAAATATCAGTGTCTGACATTGCTTCTAAATTTAATACTTTACCTTTTATATTATCAACTCTTATTTCTTTACCTTTTTCATTTAAAGCTTGTTTATAAAAAGCTTTTAATATACTGTTTCGTATTTTTAATGATTTAAAAGTTTGTGGGTTATAGTTAGTTTCAGGTAGTATTGACTGCAAATATCCTTTTGGGCCTAATTCTTTAACGCCTTCTGCTATCTTTGTTCTAGCAGATAATGATTCTGGCACTGTTAAATTTTGAGGTTTTGCCATTATAGCTTGTGGTGATACGCCAAATTCTCCTTTAGAAATAGTTTCAAAAATAGAAAATAACTCACCAGTTGGCTCAACCTTGTTTTTAGATTTAACTCCTTCGTTTACTTGAGACGTTAGTTCAGTTTTAACGTCTTCGTACATTTTATTTTCACCATTAGGTTTTTTAAGATTGTAGTTAACGTTACTTAATACGTCGTTTATATCTGTATTAGTTGATTGCTTGAATTTAAACCTGTCTTTAATAAAATCACCCTCAACAAGATCTACAACTTGTTTACCACTAGTTGTAGTGTTTACATTAGTAGGATCAACACCTTTCTTTTCAAAACTAGAAAGAGACATTGTTAGCGGACCTCCCAAACCTAATCTACGTAAAATTTGTCCTTGCTTAATAGGTAAACCGGTTCTTTTATCGTTTATAAAAGCACCAAATGGAACTCCTTTACTAGGATCCCATCTTCTAGCCATTTCTGATAATTCATATACGTACTCTGCTTGAAAATCTTCTAAGGTAACAGCTGTTTCAGTAGGCCTAGTTTCATCAGAACTTCTTGTTTTATTTTTTTCAATCTCAAAATCATTTTTAGCTAAATCATAAGCAAGTGGTAAATTATTTTCAACTAACTCATTTCTTAGTCTATCTGTTACAGAATCGTTATATTTTTTTGTTAAAATTTCTACTCTTTTTCCAGTTCTGTCAACTAAAAAACCTTCTTCAAAACGATCACCAATTTTCATGATCTTGTTTTTAAACTCTGGAAATTTTTCTAAAAACTTTAAATCAACTTGAGTACCAGTTTGCCCAACGGTAGGTGTAACTAAATTGCCATTATAATCAGTAACTGGTTTTTCTGTAAAATTACTTAAATTTTCTTTCCACTTTCCACTAAATATTTTTTTAGCGTTATCAATAATTTTTTGGTTTATTTCTTCATTTTTACGAACTATATCTGCAGTGTTTACTTTTATGTTAAATATATAGCCACCAGCTTCAGATTTTTTTATTTTATTTTCGTCATTAAGTTTATTAATTTCTTTAAATAATTTGTCTATTTCAGTTTCATTTGGCTTTATACCAGCTCTAAGCATAGCTTGTTTTATCTGCTCTTTAGAACTTTCAATATTAATTTCTTTTTGTTTTTCTTGAGCAATTTTTACTTCATTTGCTATTTTTCTTATATTGTCACCTACTTTAATTTTCTTTTCTAAAGCATTAATTTGTTCATTAGAAAATTCACCATTATTAATACTATGATTAAAATCTTTAATAAAGTTATACACGTCTTTGCCGCTATCAAGAGTTATATCTAAACCTAATCTTTTAAATAAATGTCTTATTATTTGTCCAATTTTAGTAAACGTAGTTTCCTTATATTCCATAGCGCCACTTGATATAGCATCTAAAAACAATGCCATAGCTTCTTCACTTTGTGTTGCTAAATCTGCATTTTTATAAGCATTTAATCTTTCTCTAAAATTACTATCTTGTATTCCTTTACTGTCTATAGACATTAAATAAGACTTAAAAGACTCTCCTAACGCTATTTTAGTTTCTGGGTTTGTTGATAAAACGTTGTCAAGAAAAAAGTGATAAAACTCGTGACCAGCAACATTTTCTCCTCTATTTTTAAAAGAAGCTGTTTTATTTATTATAATTTTACTTTTTTCACCATCAGCTAATAAAGAACTAGGTATGTAGTAACCATGTGTAGTTTTTAAATTACTAAAAAATTCTCCAATATTTTCTCCAGCTATTTCAGTAACTACATTGCCATCACTATCTAAATATTGCCCTTCTTTATTTTTTGTTATACCAAATAGTTTTAATAATTCATTTTCTGTTTCTAAATCAGTATCGGCCTCTACAATGTCTAATTTTCTATCTAAATTATTCTTTTTAATTATTTTTTTAACATTTTTAATCTGCTCTTTGTATCTTCTTTTAGTTTTTCTTTGATCTATTTTTTGTTTTATAGCGCCTATTAAACTAATTTTTTCTTTTTCTAAATTTTCTTTTTCTTTTATTTCGTTAGAATTTAAAATGCCTTTTTCGTTTAAAACGCCTAATCTATCATTTATACCAACAAGATTGCTTCTACCTTCTTCATCTAAACCACCATCTTTTTCATCTACACTTAAAATATCTAATTCTGTAGCAACATATTTATCTCCAATTTTACTTTTATTTCTACCATCGGCGGTAACATTAAAACTAAAATTTATACCATCAAGTTCTTTAGCCGTTATTTTTGCAATTTCAAAATCTTTTTTGTATTGATCTGCCGCGTTAAAATCGTTGTAAGTTTTTACATTTATAGTATTTTCGCCTTCAAAAAACCCTTGGTCCTCTAATTTTTTTATGTATTTGTCTAATTCTTTTTTTGTGTTAAATCTAAGAGGTGTTCTACCGTTAGTACTTATTTCGTAATAAGGAGCGTTATTACCTCTAACTGTATTTACAACAAGACCGCTAGTACCAAAAATTGCTTGCATGTGTCCTATAGAATATCCGATTTCAAACATGCTATTATAATCCCAACCAACGTCGTTTCCAAATTGGTCATACTTTCTTAGACCTTGCCACAGTGGATCACCGGTTATTAAACCACTAATAGGCATTTGAATTATCTCTTCCATGACCTCAGGTATAATACCATTAAATCCACCTGCTTTTTGAGCATATTTTATTAATTCACCAGGTGGTCTAAGTCTAGGATATTTTCTTATAAGATGACCTAGGGTTGCTCTTTTCATGAACTCGCTATCAAATAATTTATCACCTAAATTCTTTTTGCCAGGGAAAGCATTTAAAAAACCTCTAGGCATCTTAGATAAATAATATCCAAACTTTTCTACACTATACTCACTTAAAGTTAAACCCGATGCTTTAAAAAAAGCTTTACTATATGAATCCCCTTCGTTTGTTAAACCAAGTGCTTTACCTTCTTCATCAAAAACTGTATAAGCTGTAATTTTTTCTATTAAACCATCGTTATCTGTAGCAAAAGCCCAAGTATATTCTGGTGTTATAAATTTAAAAAACTGATCTGCAGTACGAGCGCCACCACCAATACTTGATTGCATAACAACACCGCCACCAAAAGCAAATGTGTCTATAAACTTATCGGCTATTTTAAAATTAGTTGGTAAAGTTAAGCCTCCACCAAGTTGTATTTTACCGTTTTTTACTGTAACGTCTTTTAGATTTTTTACTAAATTTTTCTTTAATTGCGTTTTCAACAAACTTCTAACTCCTACAAATATTGGGCTTGAGCCTATCATTTCGCCCATAAATACTAAAGAATTAGCCATTGATCTACCAGAGTTGTAACTAGGAGATAACGACGACACAAAAGAGTCATTAGTTTGTTTTATAGAAACCATGCTTAATAACATTTCTTCAGTAGGCGTATACACGTAATTAGGATCTTCTGATTTTTTAGAAACTAATTCTTGTACTATTTTACCATCATAGGCGTTAACTAAGCTACCGATCCAAGGTATATATTCATAACTTTTCATGCTAAAAAACCCTTTCCAAAAAGGATGTTTACCTATATCTTTTATTGACTCGGGGCTATCAAAAACATCTTTAGCGTTTTTAAGCGCTAAATGCCTTGTTTTGTTAACTTTGTTATACATTATTTCTCCAACAGCTTGCTCTAAATGAAAACGATATTTCTCATCATACGGATTAGCTCCAGCTGGAAAATGTACACCTGCACGTTTATAACCATTTTTAACAATATCCTGTACTATAGCATCTAACGTTGGAGTATACTCGTAATCTTCATTATACGTAAAATCCGCACTTTCATTAAAACCAGGGTAAGCATGAGAAGACATTGATATTAAACCAGGTTGAGAAGCATTAGGCTCAAAGTACCTAGAACCTCTACCGTTTTCATCTATAGGTACAGTTCCGTATTTTTTTTGAATAGCAGGAACGTAGTAATATTGAGTTGTAACAAATTCTTTGTGGTAATAACCCATTCCATAACCTTTATCTTCATAGTCGTCCATGTTAATATCTAGACCTTGATCGGTTTTTTTATTGGCCGGCATTTTACCTATGTGGTTATAAGCCTTTGGAGTATAAAGAAATACACCTCTAGTTTGGTAACCATCTAAAGCTTCGTCCCAAATAAACCTATGTTCACCAGATCTTTCAACTTCTTCAATTATATCTTCTGCAAAAACTTTTTGATAAAATAACGTGGTTCCTGGCCCTTCATCAGCTTCATTATCAAAACCTTCATACTGCGTTGTTAGTTCGCTATAAAAATAACCATAAAATTCATTAATATACTTTTCTAAATCTTGAGGATTGTTAAAAGCATTAGGATCTTCTTCTTTGATTTTACTTAAAGTTGATTCTAAAACAGAATCTAACATAGCAAGTTTGTCCTCAACTCTTACACCACCTTCAAATAAATCGTCAGAAAAACCCATTTGATCTAAAGCGTTACCAAGTTTTTCTAATTCATCTATTGTAAACTTAACGTAACCATTATTATAAGCTGATAAATAATCTTGAAAAAGTTCTTTGTTTTTTTCTTCAGCAATATTTTGCCAATTATTTTGCATTTCTATTAACTCAGGCTCGTTTTGAATTAATTCTTCAAAATATTGTAACTTATCTTCATTTATTGCGCCAAACGTATTTTCATATAAAATGTTTATTTCATTATTATAATCTTTTTCAATTTTTGCAAAAGCCTCTTTGTTTTTATTTTCAGCAGCAGTTTTAAAATATTCAGTTTGAAAATTAATATTAGGAAGATTAGCGGCTATTTCAGAGTATTTATTTAAAATTTTGTCTTGTTCTTTTTCAAACTTACTATTTAAAATATTTATTTCAAATTCAAATTTTTCGTCTATTTGAGGTTGATGTTTTTGAAATAATTTTTTTTGAAGATCTATATATTCAGGGCTACTCATAAAACTCTCATAAAGAGTGGTCATGGCTTGCTCTGACTGTATTTCATAATTTGAAATTAAATTTCTGTATCTTTCATTTGAAGCTTTAAATGCTTCCTCCAAAGAAGGTCTATCTATATCTTGATTATTACCAGCGTAACCACCATACTGATCCATAAGCACCTGACGATCTTCTGCATTTTTTTCAAAATTATTATGTTTGTAAACTATTTGAGCTGGACTAAGACCTTCCCACCAATCACCAGTTGAAGTATTTTTTATTTCATCAGCCTTTTTTATAGTATTTACTACAAATTCTAATTTAGTAAATTGTTCAAAAGCATCTACTTCATTTTTATCGCGATAGTTAACATTTAAATTTTTATATAACTCAAGTGTTCTATTATCCGCCGTTGTATAATTACCGTATGTGTTTACGTTTATACTAGCCTCTGCCCAAACTTCTTTAAAACCTAAACTTGTTTCCTCAAGTTTACTATAAAAATATGGAATTTTTTTGTCTTTACTTATTGGGTATAAATTTAAAAATTCTCCATATGATATATTTTCACTAGCGTTTCTATTTTTAGCAAAATCAGAAAAAAGACTATTAAATGTTTCATTAAGTATTTCTAATTTTTTATCTTCATTTTCTTTGTCTTGAACTACTACTCCTCTATACCCACTTATTCTATAATTAATGTCAACTAAATGGTTAAACACTTGCATTTGTACGCCTTTTGAGGAAAAATTAGCATCTGAGTCTACTCCCCACTCCCATTTAAACATTTCCCTTGACATGTTTTCCATTAACAAATCCCTTGTTAATAAATTTTGTTTTAGGTAACTGTCTATAAAATTAGTTTGACTTTCTAAAGGATTATAATAAAATTGTTCATGAAATTTAGCTAATTCATTTGTTATTAATGAATCAGTATCTAATTGAGTATAATCGTCTATTGATGAAGGTAGTGGTTTTATTTCTTTAATTGGGCCTAATTTTTTGGCCATAGACCAATTATTGAAAATATACTTAGCTTTGTAAATAGATGAAGAATACTTACTATTTATAAAGTCAATTTGTTTTTGATTTTCTTTTTTGTAATCAAAATAAGTTCCAAAACTACCATCTGCTAATTCGTATTTATCCTTTAGTAAACCAGGCCGAAGAAATGCATCTTTATACAAAGGATATGAATCACCAGATGGAGATACACTTATAAAATCACCACGGCCACTATCTACTAAGTGTGGTAATATGTGCATGTCTTTTCCAACATAGTTAGTTTTATAAAGTTCGTAATTATCAACAGGTTTTAAATCCCACTTTTTGAATTCTTCTTCTGACATACTAGGCCATTGTTCAACTTGACCTTTGTCTAATGGATCTACATATCCTTTAATTTCATCAACAGTCTTTTCATTTAATTTAACACCTTCTGTACTGTCGTATTCTTTATCAGCTATTTTTAATCTCCCTTCGTGTTTGTATATTTTATTTTTACCATGAGGGTCTAAATAAGAAACCTCATCAAAACCAAATTCACCGTTTGGACCAATAATTAATTGAAAATCTTTATTTTTTTCAGGAAACACCAACGATTGTATTTCTTGACCACTTAAATAATCTTGTAAAAGACCTTTAGGTGGTTTATCTTTACTAAAATCAACTCCCCAATTTTCCATCATTGAGCGTCTCCACCAATCAACACTGTATTTATCTCCAAACTCTTCTTTGTAAGCATCATATTTATTTGTTGAAAAATGCAAATCTATTTCTTCTAATGATACGCCTTCTTTTAACAACTCATTTCTTTTTTTAAATTTTTCTAAGTTTTTTAAATTTATTTTAGGCATTGATTTAAGATTAAATAAATCTTTATTTATTTTATTATCTTCTTTGTCTTGTTTGATTTTTTGCTCGATTAAAGCTTGGATAGGAAATTTTGAAAAAAGATACTCTTTAATAGAATTAACCTCGTTATCTTTTTTTTCTTCTTCACTTAGTGAATCATCGATTTTAGGTGTATTAACATTTTGTAAAGTAGGGTCTTTTATTTCGCTACCTTGAGATATTAACTCAGCTGTTAAACCACTTTGTTTTAAAGAAAAATTAAATGCGTTTTCCGTTTCTGGAAACACGTTCATGACTCTACCGTCAGATAGCCTATATTGTTTACTCATACTGTTTCGTTAGTTACCCGTTTAATAAATGTTTAATTTATACTAATCCTTTGCTAGGATCAAAATTAATTGGTGTGTCATCTACAATAGTAGAATCATTAGGTGTATTTGCTTGCCACTGCTTTTCTATTATTTTAGTATAGTAATTAGCGGCTTCTTTTAAAACGCTTTCGTTATCTGTGTTTTCAACAAATTTATTTGCTATAAACATAGCATCGTCTTCAGTTATTTTTGAATCGTATTTAGTTGGATCCATTAATTCAACTTGTTCTGGTGTAATGCCTAAATCACTATATGTACCACTTTCTAAATGTTTAGCTAAATTTTGCTTAAAAGAATTATTACCAAATAAAGGGTGATTAATAATAGAAAAATTACTGGTTTGTGGGTTTTTTACAAAACCATTTAAAATTTGATTGTATATCTTTTTTTCAGGAAATTTAGTATCGCCGTTAGTTTTAATAGCGTTTTCTAAGTCTGCCATACTATTTTCAATTAGTAGGTTAAACTTTTGAGCAGCAAAGTTATCTATTTTTTTAGACTCAGCTTCTTTACTAATATCTTCCATAGTAAAATTACCTTCAAATCCTTTAGGAGCGTTTTCTTTATAAGAGTAAACAACTTTACCATCATTATTAACAAATGAATTTAAATTATTATTAAACAAATCAGAAATAACTTTAAATATTGGAATGTTAGCGTCATATTTCATGTTAGTCTTAACAAAGTCAGCTAACTTATTTTTATTTTCTATATTCTGCCCAATACCATTTATAAACATAGCTGTTTCTCTTAATTTGTTGTTTCGACTAGGACTGTCTTTAATACTTAAAAAAATATCTTTTTCTTTAGAAAGTTTATTATATAAATCGTTATACTCACTACTTGATAAAAGGTTTTCTTTATTAAGTTCTTTTTCTATTGTTTCGTCAAAATTTAAATTTTCCATGTTAAATTTATTTTAATTGATCTTGAAGTAACTCTAGTAAACTATTACTTTTTTTATCTGGCTGTGATATTCCCATTACTCCTTGCATTACGTTACCAAAAGCGCCTATACCAGCTTGTGTAGCAGCGGCTTGAGCTTGCTGAGCCTGCATAAGTTGCTGCTCTCTCATCATTGCTCTTTGTTGTTGTATACTCATTAATTTAGACGTTTGCTGCTCTTTCATTTGTCTAGATAAAACATCGCCCTGCCTTTCCATACCTTGTATTTGGCCAGCCATTTGTGCTTGAGCCATTTGATTTGCGGCTTCTTGTTGACCTATGCTAGCAGATTGTTGTTGTGCTGCTATTTGTCCTTGCTGAGCTAATGATTGAGCTAAACTAGCTATACCACTACCACCAGCAGCGCCTCTTAAGCTATCCATTATATTAGCTTGACTTTGTTGAAATGATTGTCTTTGAAAATCTGCTTGTTGCTGATTTACTGTTAAGTCCTCCATAGTATTTTCCATATTTAAATATGGATTACTTGTATCTAAGTTTTTATAAGTATTTTCTAACTCTTTTAGTTTTTTATTTTCTTTACTTAACTGTCTTCGTGCTCTTCTAGCATCTTTTCTAGCTTTTATGCCAGCAAAAATACTTTGAGCAATACCAACGCCACCTAATAAAAGGCTACCTGGATTCATACCCGCTCCCATTATTAATCCGGAAATATTACCCAATCCCATGTTAGGCTGTGGTGGTGGTGGAAGTATTTGACCACCTATAAAATTATCTCCGGCAAAATTGTCCTGATCTAGCAAAGAGGTATCGCTAGACATAGTTTGATCACCAAATAAAATACCTTGCCCAAAAGCGTCTTGCGCTGCGTAAGGATTATTAGCGTTAACTATTACATCAGTCTCTATTTGCTTAAAAGGTGTAATTTTACTCATATTATTTTATTATTTACTATTATATAGTTACATTTTTTAGTACTTATTTACTACTTTCGCTAATTTCACAACTAGCTGAAAACAACTCTGCTTCTTCGTTTGAATCATTTACAAATTTACCTGAACCGTAATAACCTAACAATGAGGTAAGATTAGCACTATCTTTTTTAAAAAAAACAAAATTATTAACAGTTGGCTCACTAACATTATTAGCCATATTAACAGTAATACTAGTTGTTAACGTACCGTCTTCTAAAGAAGTTGTATGATTAATAACTTTAACGTTACCCATTAATGTTAAATCCGCGTCTTCATCATTGACGTTAAATCCACCTATATTATTTATAGTAACAGTTGTTGTTCCATCTGCGTTTTCTGTTTCAGTATTATCCATTGTAACGTAATAGGCTAAATCACCAACTTGTAAAGATGGGTAATCTGCTCTTGGAAATTGTAGTATTAATTCTGGCATAATTTTATTTTTTATATT
>CEQB01014299.1_pt1 | contig 11725 bp, 5 predicted proteins | sample 530581 | NCBI WGS metagenome assembly CEQB01 (sample SAMEA2620588, study PRJEB7988) | marine metagenome | biome: marine biome (ENVO:00000447); feature: deep chlorophyll maximum layer (ENVO:xxxxxxxx); material: "saline water (ENVO:00002010), including plankton (ENVO:xxxxxxxx)" | depth 75 m
ACTATTAAAGCTGCTCGTATTTTTGTTGATAGATTAGTTAGTGATGAAGGATTAAGAACCTACACACAACAAGACGAAATAAGAGCAAGAGCTATACTAATGGAAACAGATCTCAGTAATGCAGATCATAACCTACTAAGGGGAGATCCTTCATTAACAAACGTCTTTGATACTTACAACCCATCAAGAGCCTTAATTAGATAACTATGGCAGTCGTATCAAGAGCAATTCCTACATTACTAAGAGGAATCTCACAAGCTGCTGATTCAACAAAACAAGCTGATCATGCAGATATACAAGATAATGCTAATAGCAGTCCCGTACAAGGGCTTGTAAAGCGTTCTGGTACACAGTTTATTACTAGCATTAGTAATACAACTGTAGGTAATGTTCATATTCAAACTATTAATAGAGATGTTAGTGAAAGATATATAGCAATATTTAGCAATGGCAATGTAAAAGTTTATGACATAGACGGAACAGAAAAGACTGTAAACAAACCTGATGGTACAGCTTACCTTAATACATCAACTCCTAGAAGTGTAATTAAAACTGTTACTATTGCTGACTTTACTTTTGTTGTTAACACAAGCATTACAGCAGCAATGGATACAGCACTTAGCCCAGGTAATATCACACAGGCTGTAGTGTTTATTAATCAAGTTTCAGATAAAACTACATATTCAGTCACTGTAGATGGTGTAACTGTTACTGATGACACTACAGGAGACTCTACACTTAGTACAACGCAAGTTGCTACTGATCTTCAATCAGGTTTAAATTCAGGTCTTACAGGTTTTACGATTGCAAGAAATGGTCCTGTATTACATATTAAAAAGAATGATGGTAGTAATTTTTCTATTGATGGTAATGATTCACAAGGTAATACACAGTTAACAGTAGTAAAAGATTCAATACAAAGGTTTACTGATTTACCAACTGTTTCTCCTAATGGTTATGTTGTTGAAGTAAAAGGAGATGAAGCTACTAACTTTGACAACTACTACGTTAAGTTTGTTACTAATAACGGTGGTACTTTTGAAGAAGGGCAGTGGGAAGAAACATTAGAACCTGGTATTACATATAAATTTAATTACGACACAATGCCTCATGTCTTAATTAGACAAGCTGATGGTAACTTTAGATTTGCCAGAGTAGATGGTGGAACATACACCATATCAGGCACTACATACACATTACCTTTATGGGGAGAAAGAACAGTAGGTGATTTAGATTCTGCTCCTAACCCTTCTTTTATTGGTAATAAAATTAATAACGTCTTCTTTTTTAGAAACAGGTTAGGTCTTTTAACTGATGATAATGTTGTTCTAACAAGAGTTTCAGAGTTTTTTAACTTTTTTCCAGAAACAGTTCTATCGGTAATTGACTCAGATCCTATTGATGTTGGTGCTTCTCATACAAAAGTTGCTATTCTTAAACACGCTGTAACTATGGGAGAACAATTAGTTTTATTCTCTGATCAAACACAGTTTGTATTAACATCATCATCTGATGCATTAACACCTAAGACTGCTAACGTAGTAGTTGCAACTGAATTTGAATCAAGTGATCAAGCACAACCTGTAGGTTCTGGTTCTTCTATTTACTACCTAACCAACAAAGGTTCTTTTGCTGGTGTAAGGGAATATATAACTCAAGAAAATGTAGCTATTAAAGATGCTAGTAATATCACTATTCATGTACCAAGACTTATACCAAGTAACATATTTAAATTAGCTGTTAGTACAAATGAAGATGTTTTAGTTCTTTTGGGTACTGATAATCCTAATAAGTTATACATAAATAGATGGTTATATGGTGATAACTTTCAAAAAGTATTGAATAGTTGGTCAACTTTTACTCTTAATTCAGCCAAGTCAATAAAAAATATAGACTTTATCGGTACTGATTTATTCTTAGTTATAGAAGAAGCCAACGGTACAACATTAGAAAAAATACCATTTGAAGCTGAATTTAAAGAACCTAATGCTGAATTTGAATTTCATTTAGATCACAAGGTTACAGAGGCAACAAGCGGTGTATCTGTTGCTTATAACTCCTCTACTGATGTAACTACATTTACTTTGCCTTATAGATTAAACGGCTCTATGTCAGTAGTAGGTCGTTACCTAGCCAATGGAGAAACAAGTACTTTTGTTAACACACAAGGCAATACTACATCTTTAAAACCTGGACAAGTAATACAGACTTCTAATACATCTAATGGTTCTACTTCAACTATTACAGCCAATGGTGATTTTAGAAATAGTAAATTTATTATTGGTGAATCGTATTTAATGCATTACAGATTTAGTCAGCAGAGACTTACTGAAAGTAGTAATAACAATTCAGGTGAATTAATTAGTGGTCGTTTGCAACTACATCATTTCTATATAAAGTTTGAAGATACAGGATTTTTTAAAGTTGAAGTAACACCTGAGAATAGAGATACATCTACTCATAAATTTACTGGTCGTTTGCTAGGAGCATCTTCTGCTTCTATTGGACAGATTAATTTAGAGACAGGCACATTTAGAGTGCCAATAATGTCAAGAGCAGATAGAGTGAATATAGATGTAAAAAATAACACCTTCTTGCCTACTCAACTATCTAGTGCTGAATTTGAAGCTATGTTCCATATGAGAAGTAGGAGGGTGTAATGGGATATTTAAGAAAAGCAAACCTATTAGATCTTGATCATGTATGTAAAAACATGAGAGATATGGATCGTCTTGAAGCCCAGTATCAGACAGGACAAAATGCAGAAGAAGCATTACGACTATCATATCTATGGGCTGATAGAACACAGACTATAGCAGGTGATGATGATCAACCTATGGGTATGTGTGGTGTTATTAGTGATGGTTGTATATGGATGGTTGCTACTGATGAGCTATTTAGTAATAAAAAATATAAGATACAATTAGTTAGACATGGTAAACAATGGGTCAATAGCCTATTGAAATATTACAAAATCCTATATAATTTTGTATATGCAGAGAACCATTCTGCTATCAAGTGGTTAAAAGCTCTTGGGTTTACATTCGTTAATTATCACGCAAGATACGGAAAAGAAAGTAAACCATTCTACGAATTTCTCAGGATTTCTTAAATGTGCGTTCCAGCGTTCGGATTAGGTGCAAAGGCAGGTGGACTGTTTCTAGGATCGTTGGGTCTTAACTTAGCTACTGGCTTGGCAGGGAGAGCAGCAGCACAACAAGCAGCAGAACAACAATATCAATCAGCCTTAATAACAAATCAAGCAGCAGAACAAGCTCTTACTGATCAACAAGAAGCAGTAGCAGCAAATCTAAAAGAAACCAGGGCAGCATCAGCACAAGAGAAATTAGCTAAAACGATACAAATGTTACAAGCTAAAGGTGCTATAAGAGCAACAGAAAGAGCAGGTTTAACAGTGAATTTATTATTAGCTGACCAAGAAAGACAATCTGCTAATGCTAGAGAATCTATAAATCAAACCTTAGAATCTATTAGTAGGCAATACACAAGAAATGTTAAAGGTCTTGTAGCTCAAAGAGACAATAGACGTAATCAACTACAGAGTAATATTAATCAAGCTTATAACCAGATCCCTTCACTTGGATCGGTTCTTCTTAACGTAGCTTCCACAGGACTATCTAACTACGGTACTTTCGCAGCAATTCCCTAATGACTTCAAGTTTTCAAAGTACATCTTTTCAACCAGCAGCTAGACCTGTTGATACGTTTGTAGCTCAACCAACTGTTTTACCAATGACAGACATGGAAGAGTTGGCAACTACATTGGCAACAATTAATCCAAATATACAAAAATTCATTGGTGACAAGGTAGATATTGTTAAAGAAGAAGAAATAAACGAAGGGCAAGAATTAGTAATGAACGCTTCTAAAGATGAATTAGCAGCTATTATGGCTCAACTTAAAAAGAATGAAGAGAACGATACAGCTAGACAATTAATTGGTAGCAGTATCTTTGTTCAAGCTGGTATTGAAAGGCAATTAGCTATTAATTTAGGTGCTACTTCAAGTTCTAATGCACTAGCATTTTTTAATAACTATATGGTTGAAGAAACTGATGCAAATGGATCTGTTATACAAATTCCTTTAACTCACTTTGATATAAATTCAGATGAGTTTCAAGCTGCATTAGCAGAATTTCAAACATTAAATCAAGAAAATACTGCTGGTATTAGACCACTCTATATGAATCAGTTCTTCTTACCTCAACAGGGAGAAGCATTAAATAAAATCTTTGAAAATCACATAACGGCTCATAACGAATACAAAGTACAAAAATATGAAGGTGCTTTGAAAGAAACAATTTTATTGAACTTCAATAGGATTGATGAGATTGGAATTGATGAAGCATTAACTACAATACAAAATAGTATTAACGAATATGAATCAGTAGGTTTACTCGATATAGTTTCACCAACAAGTGTATTAGAAATGGTTAATGCACAAGCAAATAATATTTTTCTTACATACAAAAGAAATGGACTAGATGGATATTCAGCAGTTGTTGAGTATTTAGATTTTGTTGGTGAATTAAAAGTTGGACAAAAACAATTATTAACAGACGGCACTGTAAAACAATCCTCATTAAGCGACTTTTATAATGACACTACGATTGATTTATACATTGATTTAGCAGACGCAAATGACAAATTTGATGAAGCAACAAGATTAAGAATTGAAAGAGTAGAAGAAGCTACAATTTTAGAAATGCTTGATAGATATTCTTTTGTGCAGACTGATGAAAATACCCAACAAAATAACTATGAGATTATTAATGCTATTGTAGATGCCTTTCCTCATAGGTTTGATGATTTTATTGAACCACTTATAGAAGAACAAGATATTAGTAGAGAAGAATTTTACAGACAATTTAAGTTTGATCTTGTCTCAGGTAAATATGGTGTAATTGAAAGCCGACAGATTTTAGAAAATTTTCAAAAATCATTAGGTTCAAGTCTTACAGCAGAAGATGAAACCGAACTTGATAGTTTATTTACATTAGCAAAAGAAATAAATGGTAGGGATTTATTAAGTAACTACAGATCACAAATTGATAGGGTTATTAAAGAAGCCAACATAGTTTTAGGTGGCTCAGGGGATGGCATATTTCCAGACAAGTTCTATGAACTTGGTCAAAGTCTAGATTTATTGGATGCTCAAGATAACTTTAATAATAGAGTGCTTGCAATATTTACAACTACCGAATTAAAAGAAGGTTATAAAAATTTAGATGAACAATATGCTGCTGAATTTCAAATAGCTAGAAAAGCGTTCTTAGCGGATGCAATATTAATTGCAAAAAACAAATATGTACGTTCAGGAATACTAAACGAATTAGAATCTGGAAATTTTGAAAACTATAACCTAGATGCAGAAGAAACAGCAGAAGTTATAGAACAAAAAGACGAAGAGATAAAAGAAGAAGAAGAAGAAAAAGTTACATTTGAAACTATTCAGAACCAAGAAGAAAATAAAACTTTTATTGAGTTAATTCAAAATGCAGACAAAGAGGAAAATGAAATAGAAACAGAAATAAAAGATGATGTTGATAAAGAAGATTCTGCTGTAATAAACGATGAATTATTACAAACTGACATTAATAAATTAGACGAAGGTTCTAAAGACATTGTCAAAGAATTAGAAAACATGGGAGGAGTTACAAGAGAAAATATAGACAAACTGATAGCAGATTTAGAAGAACAGAAAAAGAATTTAAAATTCTCTTGGCTAACAGGAACTGGTAGAGAAATAGATCAAGCAATTAAATTCTTACAAACAGGTGAATATGGAGATGTTTCTAGTGGAACAAGACTGTTTTATGAACCACTTAAAACATTAGCAGAACTAGAAGGTGTAGAACCAGCAGTAGCTAGTGAAATAACAAAAGAAGATATTGATAGGGAAAATAAATTAGATAAAGAACAGACTACAATTACTGTAAAAAAAGGAGACACGTTATTTAATCTTTCAAAACTTTATAATACAACAGTAGAAAAAATAAAAGAACTTAACGGACTCTCTGACAACATAATTAATGTTGGTCAAGAATTAATTATGCCAACAATAACCAGATTAGTTAATACAGTTGGTGATGCTGTAATATCAGAGTCCGATCTTGCAAATAGAAGTGTTCTTGAAGAAATAGATATAACAAAACCATTTAGTTATGACTCTCTTTACAGGCTTGCATTAGAAGTAGGATTTCCACCAGAGGATGCAAAAATAGCTGCTGCCATTGCATTAGCCGAATCATCAGGTGATGCTCAAATAGATACAGTTGCATCTGGTTTAGATCCTAATAAAGAAAATGAATTTAGTTTAGGTCTGTGGCAAATAAATATTATTGAAGAGTTCCAAGAAGAACGCTTCCCCTTATTTAATATTGAGAGTGAACAAGAATTATATAATCCTCTAACTAATGCCAAAGCAGCCTTTATACTTTACGATAGAGCAGGTGGTGAATTTACCGATTGGTCTACTTTTGTTGACGGATCATACAAAAACTTTTTACCCTCAAATGAATAGCCATGACTGATTCAAATCTACAAATAGAACCTATAAACGGTGATGATGATTCTACTAAAGAGGTTATTAACGAAACTCCTCAGTTCATAGATCCAGCCACAACAGAAGCAATTACTAACGCTAATAAGGAAGGAACTGTTCTACAACCAGTAGGCAATCCCTTTGCACAAACAACAGGTTTTCTTAACTGGGATGCAGATTTAAATACAGAAAATCTTTTTAATGAATTTTATATTCAAGATAATGAATTGGATATATTTCAAGATGAAAGTTTTGATGCAATAAGAAGAGGACTTTATTCTGATGATATTAAATTAGGTGAAACAGAAACAAAGGAAGATACAGGTGTAATAGAAGTTAGTGACGAGATGTTGAAATATCTTGGATTTGTTAATTTGTTTGATAAATATGCTAATGATCGCACTCCAATAAGAGTACCTAGTGATCGAATTGAAATTGAAAAATTATTTAAAGAGCAAACAGGTTTTACTTTTGGTGAATTTTTGAATAATGACATAAGCATAAAAGATATAGAAACTCCTGAATTTCAAACTGCTTTAGATAATATGTATGAATACTATCGAGAAAAAGGATTTACCGTAGAAATACCAGAACGAACTAATCTAACTCAGTTTGAACAAACATTGAAAGGATTAGGTATTGAAATAGCAGGTGGTATAACTCTTGACGTTGTAACAGCACCTCTACTAGCAGCAGGTCCGTATGGGATTTTGGCTTATGGTGCTATTAATGCTATCGGTGGTGCATATTTAAATTATGTTGCACAAGAAAAAAGATATGGACAAACAGGTTTTCTCGGTAGAAAAGGTGAACTTAGTTATGGTGAATTATTAACATCTAGTGTTTTACAAACAATACCTTATGGAGTAGAGGCACAAGGACTTGAGGGTATTTTAAAATCATTCCGCTTTGGTGGTGTTATAGGTGCAGGGGAAGTAACAGTAAGAACTCTTATTGATGAACAGCGTTGGCCTGAACTTGAAGAGTATTTAATTTCAATAGGTCTTGGTGGAACTTTTGCTGCTGGATTTAAAGGTTCATTAGAATTTTTAGGTGGTTTAACTTCAAAATATGGCAACAAAACATCAGATGAAATAAACAAAGTTATTACTAAAACTGAAACAGATAAGATTGATGAGTTTATTGATCAAACTCTTGTACTACAAAAGCAATTAACACAAGAACCAAATCAACCACCAAGCAATAAACAAAATCTAGGTGATCCTGAGTTCACTCCTAATCAATATACAAATAAAGTAGGAAAATCAGAAAACTTTGGTCTTATAGAAGAATTAATAAGATTAAAAAAATTAAAAGGTGATGATGGTATAAGTCCAGTAAAGACTCAGTACTCAATGAAATTAGCTGGTTTAAATTTATTTGATGATGGAATTATTGCGTTATCTAAAACTCAGAGAATAAAGGAATACACACAGATCTATGCTGAATTAAATAATATTGTACCGTCTGAAGATCTTGCTGTTGCTTTAACTCAAACAGTTGCTTTAGCTACTGATAATGTTGTTAATGCAAATGTCAAACTTACTAATGCAATTAATTTAAAAGACTTTGATTTAATACGAAAAGCTATTGATGATTTAGATAATGCTTTTGATGAAGTAAATGATTGGTTATCGTTAAGTTTGCCTCAAAGAACAACCTTTGGTCGTACAGGTAAAGCATTACAAATAGAGGCAGAATCTGGTATTGCAGGTAAATCTGTAGATGAAGTAATGGGTATGAGCCAAGCTGAAAGAAGGATGGCAGCAGAACAAGTAGGAGACGTTTCACTTTCATTAGATCAACAGCAAGATGCGACTACTAAATTAAAACAAGAATTAACTAATGCTTTATTAGAAGCAGAAGAAACAGGTGATTTTACAAGATTATTAAAAGTAGTTAATACAATTAGACAAACAAACGGAGATGTTCAAAAAATTGTTGCATTAGAAAAACATCAAATAATACCAGGAATTATTAATAAAGCAGCAAAAATAATAAACGAAATAGGCATAAATGCATTGATGTCTGCTCCTACGACACAAGAAGTAAACCTTTTATCAGGTATTGTAAATAGTTACCTTAATGCATTTCAATTTGCTCTAGGTGCAAGAAGTCGAACTGAAATAGAAGCTGCCTTAAGGCATGTTGTAGCTTTACATTCTAACTTCAACTTTGCTAGAAAAGCATGGAAAAGATCATGGGATATAGAAGATAATTTTTTAAATATGGGTACTAGCAAATTTGAAACTGGATTAGACAGATTTCAAATAGCTACTAATTCTACAGAATGGTTTGCAAGACCAGTAAATCTTACAGGTAAGACTATCAGGCTACCTAGTAGATTAATGACTTCTAATGATGCTTTGATTCAAGCTCCTAATTTAATTGGTTATGCAACTATGAAGTTTTTCTTACATGGTAAAAATAAATTAGGTCTTAAAGGTGAGAAACTAAATAAATATATTGACGAGAGTATTAATACAATTCTTGAATATCTTTTATCTAATGGTAAAGGAGAATTGAAAGATACAATGATTAAAACAATTTTAAAAGAATCAAAAGAATTTTCAAAATCAATTACGTTTACTAACGACATTAGAACTGAAAGTGTTTTTGGTGCAGGAGCAGAAAAACTTAATAAATTTGCTCAAAATCCTTTAGCAAGAATGTATTTTTCGTTTGTAAGAACACCCGCTAATTTAATGAGTGGGGGATTTAGAATTACACCTGGTATTGGTACTCCAATAGGAGTTGGAAGACAAAACAAAGCTTTAAAACTTGGTTCAGAAGTTGTTAATTACGCAACTTTAAATAAAGTTCTAGCAGATGAAGTAAGGCATGATCTTCTTAGTCCCGATCCTCTTATTGCACAAAGAGCAAGAGGAGGTATGAACTTAGCACAAGGTTTTGCTCTTACCGTTGCTGGTTTATCGTTGTATTACGGTAATAAATTTTTAGAAGAAGACTATGTGCCACCGTTAATTTTAACTGGTGGTGGTCCTAATTTTTGGACACCAGAAGGAAACGCTATGTGGAAAGCCATGTACGCTAATGGATGGAGACCCTATAGCTTTGGTCAATTACAATACAACGAAGATGGAAGTCCTAAATTTGTTAATGGAGAGCCAGTATATTTATATACCTCATATGAAAATGTAGGAGCAGATCCCCTACTATCCCAAGTTGTTGGTATGTTGGTTGATTTCACTAATAGTTCTGGACTTATTAATGGCAAACCATACGATGATTTCACCGTTGGTTGGGCAGGTGTAGTTGGTCGTAACATTTTTAATAAAAGTTATACGGCTCAGATAAATGAATTCATGCAGATTATTACTTCAGCAGCAGGTGAAATTCAAGATACTGGTGAGTTTGGTGATGCAGTTACTCAAAAAGATTACAAACGAGATAGGCTTTTAGAGTATGTAGGTAAACAACTTAGCTCAAAAACATTAATTCCTTACTCAAATTTGCTAGCCCGTTTCCAAAGAATACCAGGTGATATTTTACAAATGATGGGTCTTAAAGAAGAAGAAATAGAACAATTCCTACAAAAAAGAGATACAGAAGTAAGACCAGGAGACATTATAGATCAAGATTTAGAAATTGCAGATGAAAATTTTAATGACAAGCAGTTAATAAAAGAACTTTGGGCTTATTTAAGAAATCAAATTCAAGAAAAAATACCTGGTTATAGTGCTAATTTACCTTTTTTGCGTGAACATGTGACTAATGAACCTATACTATATCCTCACAGGGCTGGTTTAGATTTATTTAGTTTAACAAGGCAAAGTGAAACCGATACTAACGTAGAATCTCATAAATATTTCCAAGCTTTAGAACTGATAGGCAGACAATTACCAGAACCTAAAGATATTATTACTGGTGGTTTTACTCGACAAGAGTTTGAACCTGTAAAACTTGATACTACACAATATGCACAGTTAAAAGAATTTATAAATACACATATACCAGAAGGAGGTAAGTATGGTGATAGAACTTTATTAGAAGCTATTAATGCTTTTCTGGACACTAAAGAATATCAAGTGTTAAGTCAACGTATTAAAGATGAAGGACTTAATAGTGAGTTTGGTAGAGAAGCAGCAAAAATAATATATTCACATTTATATAGAATTAATAACTATTATATAAAGTCTGGTGAAGGCGAATTTCTTATACAAGTATTAGGAATGACAGAAATAGAGGAAAGATTGCGAAAAAAAGGTATTATAAAACAAGAGTTTAATCAACTTATCAGGGAAGAACTTCTCAAGTAATCATGGCTACTAACACTTCTGCATCTTTTACCAACCATACAGGAAACGGTTCTGCTGGTCCGTTTAATATTTCCTTCTCCTATTTATCAGAGGCAGAAGTTGATGTTACTGTCGGTGGTGTATTAAAAACTATTACTACTCACTACACTTTTACCAGTGCTACTCAAATAACATTTACCAGTGGTAATGAACCTGGTAGTGGTGTTGCTATTAAGTTTCAAAGAGATACTAACATCTCTGCTAAGAAAGTAGATTTCCAAGATGGTTCTGTTCTTACTGAAGCAGATTTAGATACTAATGCAGATCAAGTCTTATTTGCTCAACAAGAAATTATAGATAAGTTAGGTGGTATCGAAGAAAATGCTACAGCAGATCAAACAAATGCAGAAATAAGAGCAGCAGTAGAAGCTGCTACTGATAGTAATGTCTTTACAGACGCAGATCATTCTAAACTAAACGCTATTGAAGCGTCAGCTACAGCAGATCAAACAGCAGCAGAGATTAGAACACTTGTAGAAAGTGCTAGTGATAGCAATGTGTTTACTGATGCAGACCATAGTAAGTTAAACGGTATAGAAGCCAGTGCAACTGCTGATCAGACTAATGCAGAGATAAGAGCAGCAGTAGAAGCAGCTTCAGATTCTAATGTCTTTACTGATGCAGATCACACAAAACTTAATGCAATAGAAGCAGGTGCTACTACTGATCAAACTGCTAGTGAGATTAGAGCATTAGTCGAATCAGCTTCTGACAGTAACGTATTTACGGATGCAGACCACAGTAAATTAAATGCAATAGAAGCCAGTGCTGATGTAACAGATGCCACTAATGTAGATGCTGCTGGTGCTGTTATGAACAGCGATCTTGATACTAAAGGTGAA
>CEQB01029641.1_pt1 | contig 11700 bp, 14 predicted proteins | sample 530581 | NCBI WGS metagenome assembly CEQB01 (sample SAMEA2620588, study PRJEB7988) | marine metagenome | biome: marine biome (ENVO:00000447); feature: deep chlorophyll maximum layer (ENVO:xxxxxxxx); material: "saline water (ENVO:00002010), including plankton (ENVO:xxxxxxxx)" | depth 75 m
TCGCAATATGCGGAGTGGAAAGATTGACATTGAAGACCTAGAGGATTATTATGACGACCACAGTTAAGGAATCTACATCTATGAAATTGTCTAAACAAACCGTGTCCATTCTAAAAAGTATGGCAGGTATCAACTCCAACATTCACATCTTGCCCGGAAACGAACTGGTTTCTGTTTCTCCCGGTAAGAATATTATGTTCAATGCGAAGGTTAGCGAAACTTTCAAGAATGAGTTTGCGATCTGGGATCTGAACCAGTTTCTTTCAACTTTTTCTTTGTTCTCTGATGCAGAGATTGTCTTTGGCGAGAGCCACTGCGTGATTCAAAGCGGAAGACAATCCTGTAAGTATCACTATGCAGATACACGGCTTGTTGAAGGATGCCGTCCTCCGCGTGCTTTCAATCTTCCCGATGTGCGGGTCGTGTTTGACCTGTCGCAGCAAGAGATTTCGGATCTGCTCCGAGCCGCGTCTGTTCTTCAACTGCCTGACATCGCGTTCAGCAGCGAAGACGGCAAGGTAAAAATCTCTGCCTTTGATAAGGATAAGTTGAACTCTACGAACCGTTATGATATTGAAGTGACACCGAAAGATATGGATCAAAATTGTTCTTTCAATATCTTCATCAAATCAGAAAACTTGAAGTTGCTTCCGGGTGACTATCAAATCTCTCTGTGTGATAAATTAGCCATTCAATTACAACACGCAGATATTGACGCGGGGTATGTGATTGCTGTAACATCTGACTCAGTATACAACGGAGTCTTTTAATGACAGAACAATACCTATGGGTTGAGAAGTATCGTCCGCGTTCGGTGGATGAATGTATTCTTCCAAGAAGTTTGAAGAAGGATCTACAAGCGATTGTGGATTCTGGTGAGATGCAGAATCTTATGTTTTCTGGCGGTCCCGGTTGTGGCAAGACCACGGCGGCTCTAGCGATGTGTTCAGAGATGGGCATTGATGCGATGAAGATCAATTGTTCAGAGGATGGTAATATTGACACGCTGCGAACGAAGATTCGTGAGTTTGCATCCACGGTATCTTTGGGTGGCGGCAAGAAAGTCGTGATCCTTGATGAGTTTGACTATGCAAATGCAAACAGTTTTCAGCCTGCCTTGCGTGGGTTTATTGAAGAGTTTGCCGCGACTTGTCGTTTCATTCTGACTTGTAATTTTAAGAATCGTATCATTGAACCTTTGCACTCACGATGCACCAACGTTGAGTTTAAATTTACGAACGATGAGAAGGACAAGATGTCCGCGAAGTTCTTCGTGCGTCTGTCTAAGATTCTTGATGAAAATGGTGTTGAGTTTGATCAACGAGTCATCGTCAAACTGGTTCAGCGACACGCTCCGGACTGGCGACGAATCTTAAATGAGGTGCAGCGTTACTCTGCATCCGGTTGTATTGACACAGGCATCCTGTCGGACATCGGCGATGTTCGGGTTCAGACGTTGATGGATATTCTTAAGAACAAAGAGTTTACCAAGTTGCGTCGTTGGGTGGTAGAGAATGGTGACAATGATGAAACCGAAGTCTATCGCAAAATCTATGAGGGTCTTGGTGATTATCTCAAGCCTCAGTCCGTTCCAGCGGTAATCCTGATTCTAGCAAACTATCAATACAAGGCTGCGTTTGCCGCAGACTCGGAGATCAATATGATGGCTTGCCTGACGGAGATGATGATGGAGGCAGAGTTCAAGTGAAACTTGGCGACTACCTGAATGCGATTAATTATTCCAAGGACAATCTCCTTGAGGATGAAGCGGCTGCGAAGGGATACGTTCCCTTCGTGGTCAATCGCTGTCTGTCTTACTTTCCGGATACCATCCTGCAAGCCAACGAGATGAATCTGTTGCCGAACGCAGACAAGAAGATGCAGTTTGATTATCTTCGTCACTCTGTCCGAAAACGCAAGCGATTCAGCAAGTGGTTGAAGAACGAAAACGATCCTCGGCTGGATTCGGTGAAACTTTATTACAATTATGGAGATAAGAAAGCCCTAGAGGCAATGTCGGTGATGTCGGAGGATCAAATCGACGAGATCCACCAGCATATCGTCAAAACCACTAACTCCTAAATACTTGCGACGGAACGTGATCCGTCTGTAACTGTAATGGAGTTAATATGGAAGACACAGAGAAGATCGTAGAAAGTCTCGTTGAGGTGCGTCTTGATGACCCTCAAGACTTCTTAAAGATCAAAGAAACATTAACAAGAATCGGTGTCTCCTCTAGGGTAGGGAATAAGTTGTATCAGTCTTGCCACATTTTGCATAAGCGAGGCAAATACTACATCACCCATTTCAAGGAACTGTTCGCACTTGACGGACTGCCTTCAAAAATGACAGAGGACGATATCGCAAGACGAAATACCATCATTGGGTTGGTGGCTGAGTGGGGCTTGTGTGAAATTATTTCTACAGAAAAATGTGAAGAACCACTTGCATCTTTGCGAAAAATCAAGATACTATCACATAAGAACAAAGACGAATGGGAACTGATTCCCAAGTATCATATCGGAAGAAAACCACCCAAGGAGGAGTGATGCAAATTGATCTTCGTAATGTAAGGACTCGTTGGATTAATGTAGACAAAGATGAAGAAAAGGCTCGCCAGATGAATGAACTTCTGGATGGTCTTGGCTTCACCAACCACGAAAGATTCTCGGCGGTGACAGGTATTGCACCGCACGAAGGTGTGCGTCGTGGAGAAGAGCATTATCGTAATTGTGCAGAATCACATTTTAAGATTCTTGAGGAAACTATCCTTGCAGATGGTGAGCCTGTATTAATCCTTGAAGATGATGTTGATACTCTTCGAGATGCGATTGTATTTGAATTTCCTGTTCCAGAAAATACGGACTGTATTTACTTGGGGGTTTCAACAGGTGACGGATCCTTTGAGGCGATTGATCAGAAGAATGGTTGGGCAAAGATTCAAAGAGTTTTTGCAACCCACGCGATCCTACACCTTAGTAAAGAAATGTCACAAGATGTAATTGATTTTGGCAAAAAATTTATTTACGAAAATAACACTCCGTTTGATGTAGGCTTGGCTTATGAGGTTCAACCAAGATATAATGTTTTTACTCCCTATGTTCCATTTTTCTATCAGGCAGATTCAAAAAATACGGTAAATAAGTGGGAGCATCTAACAATCAATCCGTTGCCGATGAAACAAAAATTTAGAATCGGGACAATGAAGTAATGGCACTTTTAAGTTATAACAATATCGGAAACTATGGTCGTTTGGGAAATCAAATGTTTCAATATGCTGCCCTACTTGGATTGGCAAATGAAACAGGTCACACTCCAGTAGCAAATCTCCCTGCATCTGATCTACCTGATTGTTTTGTTTTAGGAAGTGTTGAAGATAAAATTAATGAAAGTCCTCAAGGTTACTTGAAAGAAGACGGTTTTGCACACAATCCCGCCTACGTTGAAGATTTGAAAAAAAATCAGGTAAATATTGATATCATCGGATACTTTCAAACTTCCAAATACTTTGATGAACTAAACACAAACAGTGAAGTAAAAGCAAACTTTGAATTCAAAAAAGAAATCAGAGAAAAGGCTGGTGAACTTCTTCCCTACAATGATGTCCTAGTTTCTGTTCATATTAGGAGAACAGATTACACAAATCTCTCCGACTACCATACTAACCAATCAGAATCATATTATAAAGAGGCGATGGAACACTTTGAAGATTACCGACCCGTCGTTTTTTCAGATGATATTGAATGGTGCAAAGAAAATATGAAGTGGCTTGGTGACAAGGCTGTGTTTATGGATAATGATCAGTTTACTGATCTTTGTCTGATGTCTTGGTGTAACGGACATATTATTGCAAATAGTAGTTTCAGTTGGTGGGGATCATATCTTGGGGGTGGCAAAACTGTGGCTCCAAAAAAATGGTTTGGACCGAAGGGACCGCAAGACTGGCAAGATGTTTATCAAAAACACTGGATTCAACTATGAAAAAACTACCGCTAACTTTTGTAATTCCAATTAAAATTGATACGGATGATCGCCAAAGAAACTTCGATATTGTGGTGGGTTATTTGCTCAAAAACTACGACTGCCCCATCATAATCAAAGAAGCCGATTGGGAAAAAAGGTTGAAATCTCAGCACTTAGATGATCCAAGAGTGAAATATATGTTTGAACACCTAGAATTTGGAGATCCGTTTCATCGAACAAAATATATTAATGAAATGGTAAACAAATGTGAAACTGAGTGTTTTGCCAACTATGATGTTGATGTGATTTTTAATCCTTCGACGATTGAAAAATCTGTGAGATTGATTATGGATGGAAAGGCTGATGTAGTTTATCCGTTTGGTGATGGTGAGAAAGATCAATGCCGTTTGTGGATCTCTACAAAAGAAAGTATCACCTCTTTGATTGACACCTTTGAGGGTGAAAACTTACTTGAAAATATTGCTCAAAAAACCGTCGATGATGGTGGAGAAATTGCCACTTGGACCACGCTCGCCGGTCATTGTCAAATTTTTAGAAAGAAATCATTTCTTGAGGGATATATGGAAAATGAAAACTTTATATCTTGGGGTCCGGAGGATGCTGAAAGATTATTTAGGTTTAGAAAACTTGGCTTTGAGGTCAAGCACTTAAGTGGTGAAAAGGTAATTCATCTTGAACACAAAACAAGTCTTGACTCAGGAGATGAAAACCCCTACTTTACACTAAACGATAGACTATTAAAACATCTGACCTCACTAAGTGATGATGAATTCAAAAAGTATTACGAAGAGGTTTCGTATACAAAAAAATACAAGAGCAGAAACGGAGATTAAGTAATGGATCATATTTTAGATATTGAAAATCTCGATGATAAATTTATTTCTATCATCGAGACACAAGAATTTCAAGATTTACAGTCAGCATACAATGACGCAAAATATGTTTTGTTTTTTGGTCACGGAGGTAATCTTGGTGTGGCAGATCACGCGGCGATTGATGCCTCACGTTTGACGAATAAAAATGTGATAGCACCCGGTAGTGGTATCTTGGCTACTTCAATCATTGGAGATACAAATTTCAACGATTGGCTTAAGACTTGGGTTGAGATGCGAACAAGAGGCATTGATCCAAAAGAGTGTCTTGTTCTTGGTATGTCTTGCTCGTCCAGTGGTGAATCCTCAAATACTATTAGGACTGCCTTAGAGTGGGCTTCCGAACAGGGCATTCCATCATTTATGTTTACCGCAACAAAAAAACACAACCTTGATAATTCTGTAACTCAAATTGTTCAGAATACTGTTCACTATCACACCTCAGAAATTTTGTCTTTGATTTTGACATATCAACTTATTCACGGTGCAGGATTTAAATGTCCTACCATCTCTAAAAAGGCTGCCGAGAGAAGATTTGAAACTCTTGGTATCGAAAGTGAAATTGAAGATGGTATCAGGACTGAAAATGAAGAAACTTTCTACAACCAACAAGTGCCTCCGGGACTTGAAAATGAAAAAGACCAAATCGCTGTTGATTTTGACGGTGTGATTCATAATTTTGACAAGGGTTGGCACGATGGCACTTGCTATGGTGAGGTGATTCCCGGATCTCTGGAAGCGGTGAAAAAGTTATCTGAAAAATATGATGTGGTAATCTACACTGCCAAAGTCAAGCCTGATAGACCTCTTGTAAATGGTAAAACCGGAGGAGAACTTGTCTACGAGTGGCTAGACAAAAATGGATTTTTACCATATGTGAAAACAGTCACCGCTGAAAAACCAAGAGCCGAGTTTTACATCGATGACAAAGCGGTAAAGTTTGTTGACTGGAATCAGACAATTCAGGAGATTATGAAATGAAAGAAGTGACTGCATTTGTTGGTGTTCGTTCTGGATCGGAACGTGTCAAAAATAAAAATATTAAAAACTTCTGTGACACAACACTCCTTGACCTCAAGTTAGAAACTCTAAAAAAAGTTGATGGTCTTTCGGGAATTGTTGTAAGCAGTGATTGTGACGATATTCTGATGCGAGCAAGAAAACATAACGTAGAAATTCACAAAAGAGATGATTATCACGCGAGTAGTAAATGCTCAAATAGTGAATACTTTTATAACATTTCTGAAATAGTGAAAACTAATAGTGTGATGTATGCACCAGTGACAAGCCCCTTTGTTAGTGTCGAAACCTTCAATGAGTGTATGAAAAAATTTCAAACATCAGATAATGTGGTGACAACAAATATTGTCAAACACCACTTGTGGCTTGACGGAAAACCACTTAACTACGAATTGGACAAATCTCCCAACTCACAAGATTTGCCCGACATTCACGCAATCAACTATGGATGCTGTCTTTTGAGTAGAAATGATCTGGCTCTGCATAAAAATGTCGTGTGTAGGAATCCAATTTTTTATGTTTTAGATGAAATCGAAGGGATTGATATTGACACATCTTTTGATTTTACCATCTCTGAGATGCTTTATAGAAAGTTAAAAAACTTGTGAATGAAAAACTCAAAGACATTGTGAACAACAAAACTGTTGCAGTTGTGGGTCCATCATCTAATATTGAAAAGTATGATGATGGTGAATTTATAGATTCACACGACGTTGTGATTAGACTCAATGACGCATCAACAGACAAAAAACATCGTGGTGAGAAAACGGATGTTGTCTACATCGACGGAAGCGGTAGGAGGATCGAAACAATCATCTCGAAGATTGATTCTTATTTTGTTTTTAGTTATCCTTCCCACATTTGGTTTTTTGAACGAATGCACCAAACACTTAATTTCTTGAAAGACAATAAACTTAACTTTGACATTGTTGATGGTTCCTTTTACGATGAACTCTCGACCCAACTCAATAGCAAAAGATCCTTGTTTGATGAAAAAAGAAACATAAGACCAAATACAGGAACAGTCGCACTATTTCACACGATTGCACTGGGGGCAAAAAAGATGTATGTTTCGGGAATTGACTTTTACGCTGGCTCATACGAACCATCCCACGTTTGGGGATCGAAAAGTAACGAGGAAGTGAAGAGTATCCTTGATGGTGGCGACGGACCCGATGTTCACCACCCTGAAATTCAACTGATGCTTTTTAAGGAACTTTACAATAAAAATAAAGATAGAATTTCTTTGTATCCAACTCTTGAGGAAATCGTAAATGGAACGTAAAAAAATTCTACTTGTAAATATCGCAACGAACAAATATATTCAATATGTTGATAGGCTTTACGAGGAGGCTCGAAAGTATTTCCTGAGTGATCACAATGTTTCATTTTTACTGTTTACAAATCACAAAGATTTACCAGAATTTGATGATGTAAAGTATAGTTATATCGAACACAAAGACTTTCCGGAGCCTACGCTAAAGAGGTACAATTACTTTATGCAGGAGAGAGAGTATATCGAATCTTTTGATTATGTTTTCTACTCTGACGTTGATATGTCTTTTATTGCACCTGTCGGTGATGAGGTCTTGGGGGATCTTTGTTTAACCAAACATATGTACGTCTATGATGATCCATCGGGTGCTTCTTGGACATACGATAGAAATAAAAATAGCACAGCGTATGTTCCTCACGGCAAAGGGGTAAATTACTACGCGGGTGGTTTCAACGGTGGGGAATCCAAAACGTTTATGAAAATGTCAGAAACAATTTCTAAGAATGTTTTGGAGGATGAAAAAAATGGTATCGTTGCAAGGTGGCACGATGAAAGCCACCTGAATTGTTATGCCATAGATAATCCACCGAGTAACATTTTGCCACTTGCATATTGTTGCCCAGATTGGAATAGACTTGACTTTGAAAAAATAAAGCCTAAAATTGTGGCACTGACTAAAAATCACAAAGAAATCAGATCATTGTAATGAAAGGTAAAAAATGAGTAGACCGACCCTAACCCTGTGTATGATTGTCAAAGACGAAGAACATATTATTCTTGAGTGTTTGGAGTCCGCATATCAAGAGATTGATCGTTATGATATTACCGATACTGGTTCAACAGATAAAACAAAAGAAATTATCAAAGAGTTTTTTGATAAAAAAGGTATTCCGGGAACAATTTACGATGAGCCGTGGGAGGGCTTTGGGAAGTCAAGAACAAAGTCTCTTCGCAACGCAGACAAAGGTGGAGCAGATTACTCTTGGGTTATCGATGCCGATGATAAACTCAATGGAAGATTAAACTTCAAAGAAAACTGCAATCCCGAAGTTGATGTTTACGCACTAAACATTGAGCGAGGTGGATTGCAGTGGTGGCGAAATCAAATTTTCAAAAATGGTCAAGGATGGGAGTATATTGGTGTTCTTCACGAATATGCAGACTGTCCAAAACTTCGTGAAAATGGTGGTCATCCAAAGGGCGGTAGGTACAGTGGAGAATATAATATTGAAGCCCGAACGATGGGTAATAGAACTCAAGAATTTGGAGAAGATCAAGTAGCAAAGTATACGAGGGATGCAGAAACTCTGGTCGATTGTTTGACAAATCCAGACAATCCAAACTATGAACCAAATAATCATCGATATCACTTTTATGCAGCACAGTCATATTTTGATGCTCAAAATTGGGAAAAGGCTATTGAGTGGTATACAAAACGTGCTGAACTAGGTGGATGGGAAGAAGAGCAATGGTTCTGTGTTTTTCGCATCGGTCTAGCAAAACTTTATATCGGCAACGACTTTGCGGCAGCACAAGATCACTTTATGCAGGCTTATAACTTAAGACCACACCGTGCCGAACCAATTTTCCACTTAGGTAAAACACATAGACTTAATGGAAATGATAACTTATGCTATCTTCTAATGAAAGGAATTATTGGCTGCAACCCCAAAGATGATATTCTTTTCATTGACTCTTCGATTTATGATTGGGCTATTTGGGATGAACTCGGTGCTACTTGTTGGAAAGCAAATGATTTTGAACTTGGTGCAATGGTATGTGAAAAATTACTCTCTGAAAATAAGTTTCCAGAGGAACACAGAAAAAGAATTCAAACAAACTATGATGAATATAAAAGAATCTTAACAGATAGACATCAAAAAGAGGTAGATCGGCAAGTTCAACAACAACAAAATACTGAAGAGGAAAAACAAAAGCGTGCAATCTTGCGAAAACAAAAAGAACAAGATAAAAAAGTTCAAAAACGACGACTAGATAAAAAGAGGAAATCCAAATCTAGGAATCGTTAATGAGTTACCACGGAAGTAATAATACACCACAAAATCCAACACCCGCCGCCGGACAGACACAACAGCAAACAAGCACTCCACAAACACCGGGCGTTGGTGGTGTTATTTCAACATCTTTAAATTTTCCAACGAATCCTGTTCGTGGCGACATAATTACGGCTGGTGATAACAGATGGAGATACAACGGATCGGTCTGGAATAGAATTGTCCCACAAATTTCTGGTCCAACGGGTTCAGCGGGATCACCCGGATCAACAGGAGCCACTGGTTCAACAGGAGCCACTGGTGCTACCGGATCTGCTGGTGCTAGAGGTTCAACAGGAGCCACAGGTGCTACCGGACCTGTTGAGCAATTTGTTGCATCTTTCAATGGAGCCACAGGTGCGGTTGAGGGTGTAAACTCTTTCAATGGTATTACTGGTGCAGTCAGCACGACCAATCTCACATTACAAGTTGCAGGCATCTCAGCAAGTAGTGGTATTACGATTGGTGGTGATATTATTGATCACACCGGCACTGTTGGAATCTCTGGCGGGCTATCTATCACGGGTGATGGTAACTTCAACTTTGTAGGTGATAATTTTTCCATAACGGGTGATAGTTCAAATTCAAAATTTACAGTAAAAGTGTCGGACGATATATCATTCATTGGAGGAAATACTCACGACTTTATTGTTGACTCGGATTTCAATGGCACACTGACAGGACAAGTAAAAGTTAGAACAGATAAAGGTGAGTTTTTTAGAATTTCAAGTTCGTCGGTCGGACCAAGTTCAGTAAAGTTTGGTGATTTAGATTCTCTAAATTCTGACACACAAATAAATGTAAGTTCGAGTCAAACGGATGGTGTCACGGGTAATATTTTTATAGAAACAAATGGGACTATTCGTGAGACTTTCAATGAAAATTATCGTCGCAACACAGATGTCGCTACATTTACAATTGACGCATCTTCGGCAATCGCCACTGGGGCAAAAACAAATTCACTCTATCGTATTCCCTACAACGCAACCCTGAAAAACTTTGATGTGAAGACAAATGCCACTGGTGGTCTGACGGCTGCTATCAGAATCGCCGGACCCGACTTTGCAAATCCATTGACAAGCGGAATCACAGGATGCTCTCTTGGTGTTGAAGGTCTAACTGGATCGTCCACCGTTTTCAATAGAGCAGCAGTCACCGCAGGAAATTTTATCTTTTTGCATATCACAAGCAATAACTCTGGTGCATCTGCGGCACAGGCTTTCTTGACTTACGAAACGAGGTAATGAATGGCACTCACTAATGTTTACTATTCACCATCGGGAGCAGGTTCACAAGACGGATCATCGGCTGCAAACGCAAAGGCAGCAATCACGGGGACTTCGTGGACAACTGCTATCGAAGGGGAAACACGCCAAAACACTCGTTGGATTTTTCTTGCAGGAACTTATACTGTGAATGAGGAGTTGGTCCCAACAACCACAGACCCAAACGCAGACAATCCACACTTCTGGGTGGGTGCAGATGCAAGCGGTAATCTTCTTGAACCAAAGTGGTCTGACGATTCACAGGCACATCTTGATACCACTGACTATCCAGTGATTGTCCGAACGAACAACGGAGGGATTTATGATTCTGCTGGTGGGTCAACGATTTACAAATGTTTGCATTTTGAAAACACAAGTTCCAGTTATAATCAGGGTAGTGTTCTAAATTCTGTTTTTGCTGAAGCAATTCGGCAACTATTCGTTGGTGTTTTTATGCGTGCGCCTGTAAATTCGAGTGCGAGCAATAACAACGCAAGGGTTCACTCCAACTTTGGTGCAAAAAGTATCAAGTGTGAGTTTGTTATGCTGGGAACAAAATATGACTGCATTGTTCAGCACGGCGGAACGAATCAGAGTTCTTTGTATGACTGTCGCATATATGGCTCAAACACATCTGGTAGTGGGAACGGAAATGGTGTGAAATCTGATACCAATACCCCACAGATTATCTTGTGTGTGATTGACAATGTTCACGGTGACGGAATCTCTGACCAATCGACCACGGAAAACAAAAATGGAAACTTTACTAACAATACGATAACACGATGCGGAGCAAATGGTATTGATTCTGGTGGTGCTGCACAAACTCTAGGTGGTCTTCAGGTAGAAAATAATCTTATTTTTGATGTCGGTGGATTCGCACTGGTCGCAAATGCAAATGATGACGATAGACTTCTTGGTTCCCAGATTGCGATTGGCGATGCGACATCTGGAAACTTTAGTAATCTTGATGAATACGAAAATTGTTTTACAGTCACCGCTGTGGCAACATCAGATTTTGTAGATTATTCAAATCAAGACTATCGCATTCGCAGAGACTCTGCACTCTACAAGTTCAATAAAGGATTGAATCTCGGTGCTTTGCAAAACGAAGATTTCGAGTTCGTTTCAGTTTCCTAAATAGGATAGGAGAATCTTATGGCTGCTGAATACACCATTACTCACGATAAAGGAACCACGTTCAAGTTTCACGCACTCTACAAGTCCGC
>CEQB01005425.1_pt1 | contig 11689 bp, 24 predicted proteins | sample 530581 | NCBI WGS metagenome assembly CEQB01 (sample SAMEA2620588, study PRJEB7988) | marine metagenome | biome: marine biome (ENVO:00000447); feature: deep chlorophyll maximum layer (ENVO:xxxxxxxx); material: "saline water (ENVO:00002010), including plankton (ENVO:xxxxxxxx)" | depth 75 m
TGATAAAACACGATTGAATATACCTATTGCAAACTTTGTTGTAATCGTATCTATAATTATTTCATCAGTATACGGTTTTAGTAATCTTCAAAATAGAATTACTGCATTAGAAACTCAAGATACTTTAATGCAAAGTGATCTTCTCAAGAAGGCTCAACAAGAACCAAAAAATCTTGAAATCTTTATGCTGATTGAGGCAAACGCACTTCAGATTGAAAAGCATTCAGAATTATTAGAAGCAAATATTCATACTCAAGTGATGTTAGATCACCTTGAAGAACAGCTCAACAAAGCTGAAAAAAATGTAGAGTATTTGAAGAACATAACAAGGCATTTAAACGGAGCTCAATAATGGAAATTGTTTTAGCTTTACTTATGTATATTGGTGATCCGCCAAAACTTATGGAACATTATTACGTACCAGATCAAAAGGTTAGTACATGTATTAAATTGAAGAGAGAAGGAGAGAGAAATTCTAATGCTACTTTTCAGTGTGTAAAAGTAAATGCAATCCTTGAGGATAAAAAGATTATTTCAATAAGTAAAATGTAATGGCTAAAAATCCACCTAGGACTAAAAAATATTATAGATCCACAAAGTCTGGTGCTGGTATGACAAAAGCTGGTATTAGAAAATATAGAAGAGACAATCCTGGATCTAAACTAAAAGGAGCTGTAACTGGTAAAGTTAAAAGAGGATCTAAAGCTGCTAAAAGACGTAAAGCTTTTTGTGCTAGATCAAAATCTTGGACTGGACCAAGAGGTAAAGCAGCTCGTAGACGTTGGAAGTGTTAAGTGGCGGTGAGAGTGGGATTCGAACCCACGGAAGATTTTCACCTTCGCAGCTTTAGCAAAGCTGTGGTTTAAGCCAACTCACCCATCTCACCAAATTTATAAACTTATAGACCGAATTATCTGGTGTTTCAATAATTATGAGACGCAAAAAAAGTAGACGTATATTCATGCAACCGTGCGATTGGTGCGGTACTGATATACAAACAAATGAACCTAACAGCGATAGCTACGTCATAAACGCTGAACATAAAATATTTTGCAAGATCCATACTCCAGGCAAAGAACCATTTAAGGATTGTCTAGAGGATTACGCAAATCATAGGAGGAAACATGTACAAGAAAAAAAGCAAAAAAAAGAAGAACGCTTATTCTCACAAAAAAAAATCAGCGTTCAAGAAAAAGAAAAAGTAAGTAAAAAGTTCGACAATTATCTTGCTGAACTAAAAAGGAAACAATATGAAAAAAGGTTATCACAAAACTAAGAGCGGTAAGATTGCACGTAAAGGTTTATACTACAATATAAACAAACGTAAAAAAGCTGGTACGAGTAGATCAAAAAAGAAATCTACAATTAGCAAAAAGGCTTATCGTAAAATGAGAAAAGGTTTTAAATAATACAACTCCATTTGTCATTTTTGACAAAAGTTACATAAAAAGTTACAGTTCACTTTAAAAAAGGCTTGAATACTGGGATAACTAAGTGCTTGCTAAAAGCAAAAACCTAGTATTAATAAGCTATCAGAGGTTTAAATATGAAAACTTTTGATAGAAAAATAGCCAATTATTCTCATCCGAGTTTAATTATATTTCATCACACAATCTCAAATAATCTTACAGAAGTTACAGAAAAAGTTACATTGTCACTTGGACTGTCACTCTCATGTAGGTTGGGTGAGCGGTGCATTTTGCAATCATATTTTAATCCTCTAGAAATGGAGAATGAAAATGATTAAGACAAAAGTAGTACCTAGAGGTAAATGGTTTGTGGTCCAACAAATGGACAACCTAGGTAAATATAAACAAGTATCTAAATTTGAGACTGAGAAAGAAGCTCAAGATTTTAGAGACAATCTAGTTAAGGAACCAGAGAAGGCTTTGAAGGCTGTATCTGAATTAACTGTTGTAGAAGCATGGACTAAATTTGCTAACTACAAGTATGAGCTATGGAACACATACGATAGTATGAGTGAGGACCAGGCTAAACTTTACATACGTAACATGGAGAAGGTGGTAAGCTTTTTTCCTAAACATGTTTTACTTAGAGATTTATCTGCAAAACATTTGAAAGAATATTTCAAAAAAATACGTGCAGCTAATTTTACTTATAGAACATGTAATACTCATATCTTTCAATTCAAAGGTATGTTTGAGTGGTGCATCAATGAAGATTTAGTTGAGAGAAAAAATTATAATATTGAATTTTTTGAAATCAACGATTATCCAGAACTCAAACCTACTGATGGATCTGACAAGAGAAAAGAAACTACAATGATAACTCTTTATGAAGTTAAAAAACTTTATAATGAGATCAAACCTAAAGACAAAGAGAATTATACTTATGATGATCTTGTTAATTTTATTGGTGTTTGTTTGTTTATGTATCTTGGTGCAAGACCAGCAGAAATAAGAGCGATACCTTGGTCCAACATTAGCTTCAATACAAAGCGTATTAAAATTGATCGTACAATAAATGAGCGTAATCAAATTACTGTAGGTACTAAAGCTGATAGGTTAGGAGCTGAAGAAATTGGTAGAGTATTAATTATGCCATCAAAGCTTTTACATTTATTAGTTAGGTTCAAAGCTAGACAAAAGGATTTTATTCAAGATCCAAAATATGTACTTCAGCATGCAAATACTAGATTGCCAATTACAGATAAACAATTAAGAAATTTCTTATGGCGATCTTATGCTAATATTGGTTTAGCTATTATTGAAGATAACAATGAACACATCAAAGTAATATCATCTAAATTTAAAGGCGAACCTTTTAAAACATTTAGACACTTTGCTTCTACTGCATTGCTAGACAACCAGGCGGAGCAACCAGTTCTATCTGATAACTTTATTAGAACGCAAATAGGTCATCAAAATATAAATACTACGAGAGGTATTTATGGAAAGCATGGTGATCTACATAAAAACTCACCGAAAGACGCTAAAATCGCTCAAGCGTTAGATCACGTATACGAAGATTTAAACTAGGTATCAAAGGTCATGGAGGCTGCACAATCGCAGTCTCCGTGGCTCTCAGTTGATTTTATTTTTGATTTTTTTGCAAATTTTATGAATTTCTACTGCATGCTCAGAAATCTTCCTGACAGCTGTAGAGAACAATTTGTTTCTTGGATATTTATTTATTAATGGTCTAGCAACCTTTACATGTCCAACCATAGCTCTCACAATCTCTTCTAACTTGGCTCCTATGCCATCATCTCTATATAAATTCATAGCATCGTTACCTTCTTGCAATATCTGAATATCTTTTTTTAATTTTTCTATTTCTAATCTTAAATCACCGTTAAGCTTTTGGTGGGATCTATCAATGGCTTTTAATTCTTTTATTTCTTTTTTGAGTTTACTGATTTGCTCATCCTTTTTTCCTTCCTCAAACAAACCAGTATAAGTCATCATTCAGTTTCCTTAGCTAGTGGATCTGTCTTTAAACTAGGTTCATGCACTACATAACCAGCATTAGCTTCTATCTCATGCTTAGTTTCTTTAATCTGATCTTTACATGCGTCTTTACCTTTATTTAAAATTTCCATTAATTTAGGAAAATTACTTTCATAGATACCGTAGATATATAGATCGTTGATAGCAGTAGTAACTCTTGCTAATCCACGATACCTTTTATTTAGTCTTTCAACTTTACTGTCCAAGGACATTTTTCTTTACCTCCTCATTATCTTCTTCTTTTTTTATACGTGTATGCTCAATTTTTACCTCCTGGATTGTAATATCTTCTTCACTTGTAGGATTACTATTATTATGAGCATCCTCTACAGTGTTGAATTTTTGTTCTGATATAAAACTAGCTTCACCTGATTTTATTTTTTTATACGCCATTCAGCATCCTCTGGTGTTAATCTACCACTAGCTATTGCCATGTTCTCATCAGCAATTGCAGCTTCAGACACTTCTTCTACTGTAGGCTCCATGCCGAACAATTGCTCTGGTGTTGTAACTTTTGGTGGCGGTGTTAATGAAGGACCAGTTTCCTGGAGCGTTGTTACACTATCTCTTTTCTCTTCAGAGAGCGTTATATACGGTGTTTCATTACATAGTATAATACTCACAATCTCATTACTTTCGTAGTGTATAGGCTCGTATGACAGTTTAATCATGTATTTTGATGCAGCTCCAAGTATGTTTTGTTTAACTACCTCAAATTTGACTTTATTTGCTTTTATTACAGCCATGGATCAACCTCTTTATTAAATTTAAATAACAACGGCTGTCCAGCTACAAACTTCTCTGAGTTCTGCTGTACTTTTTTTACTAACGCATCTATTTCGTTAGTCATGCCTTCCATTGGAACCGCTACTCCATCTGCTGTAGCTACCTCCAAGTCTTTTACTTTGTCTTTAAATCTTTCAAGATCGCTGATTAAATTTTGACTACATAATCTATCCAAACTAATCTTGAAAAATAATGCAAGCTTAACAAGTGAAGCTGGATGAGGTGCATTAGTACCTCTTTCATACTTTTGAATTTGTTGGAACGAAGTATTAATGACTTTGCCAACTCTTGATTGTGTTAAGCCTTTTTGTTTTCTTAGGTATTTTATATTTTTACCTAATTGATGGTTGAAGATTTTTTGATCTTCTGTTGTGCCTTGATTAGACATTTTTTAACCTCCTCTAGTGGTTTGTTGAAATAAGCTTCAACCTGATCTTGCCAATTACTAAAGTCAAATGTTCGACTGTTGTTGGCATTGGTTATGAAGCATTCAAAGGACACTTGCTTAAATGTATCTTGATACCTGAAATAAAAAGCTGGAACTCCATCTTCATATTTTAAGTGCCACGGTGAATTATTTATTCTCGCAGTAGGCTCATCACTGCTAAAGTTTTGATAGTGAAAGTAACTATCATAAGTAATTTTTGGATTTTCTACTACTCTTTGTTTTCTCTTTTTCATTATTTCCATGGATCTATAATTTCTTCTGTTGCTATACTTATGTCTATTACAGCTGCTAACTTTCTATTATACTCAGCTAGCTTTGATATAAGTCTTGCAGCAGCAATTGGTGGAAAAGTCATTACCTCTCCAAACTGAGCTAAATTATCTATATCTTGTTTTGTGATTACATAGTGATCCCAAAGGTCCGAAGACATAGCAATTTGTAAAGTGGTTTCTACCTCAATTTTTTTAAGCTCCATCAGCTCCGCATCTTTTTGAGCTGTTGTTTTAGGTGAGTTTGGAAAATTAATTATTTTAGCCATCTTTTTTATTCTCTTGCTGCTGTAATTCTTGAGCTTTTCGTAAATAATTTATTCCATCTACAAAGTTATCTTCTTTGTATACATGAGCTGCTCTAATAACTTTAGAAGCTGCATACATTAAAGCTACTTTGTAAGCTGGAATGGGTGTGTCCAAGCCGAGCAGAGCGGACCAGGTTTTACCTATTAACTTTAAGTTTAAGGTAAAGCTTCCATACTCTGCACGCTTGATCTTACGGATATGCTCTATCTTATGATCTATGCTCATCTTTATTCTCTACGAACTTTTCATAAGATTTGTTTATCGCCATCTCAACAATCTTTGCCATGCTTACTGGTGCATCAAACTTATTCTTAGCCATCTCTTTTAGCTTAGTATAAGAAGGCATTGATATTGCGATTGACTTAAATCTATCCGTGTCCATTGAATTACTCCAATGCAGCTGGATCGAAACTCTCACCTTCAGAGTTCATCTCCAACTTTTCTACACGGTGCATCCAATAATATGGACTTCCTTCTGGAAGTTTGCCTTTACCTGATGCAGTTGATTTGTATGCTCCAAAGCGATACTTCGTACCTTCAATATCGATAGTACCTTTTAGATCATAACTTTTAGGACTAGCTTTATTAGTATTTAATATTGCAGTTCCAAAAGATTTAGTGTCTTGACCGTCAGCCATTTAACACTCCTTTAGTCTCTAGATTTGATTTCAGCTCCGTAAATCGCTCTTGGAATTTTCCGTAAGCAATAGGATTACTTGTCTTAATTTTTGCTAACATATCTCTATGTTTTGCTAACCAAGATTTGTAATTACCAGGATGAGAGACTGTTCCAAGCTCCTGGAGTGCTGTTTGTAATTGACGATCTTGAGCTTCAATCGCAACAGAAACTTCTTCTGCTGATGCTAAGTTGTCATTGCTAAAGCCTAAACTCGCAAGACATCTACCCCAAGCACTTGATTGAGCTACCTCCAAAGCGGAAGTCTTATTGATATGACTTTGAGTTCTAATCTCTTCAGCCAAACCAGTTCCGACATGCTTACCATCGATGTAAGCATCGCTTTGAACTATCACCTTTTTATCGTCTTGGTGAACTATCGTATCAACTAGGTCTAATGAAATACCTAGTTCTCTTCTTGCTACACCTAATCTTGTACTGACTAGATTGTAGTCTTTGTTGTGTATTTTAATCGCTTCTTTTGCAGCTATTTTCTTAAACGCTGATACAGCAGCAATTAATTTATCGTTGTCTTTAGTCATAATTAAACACCTCCAGCATTCCAAAGTTTTTTAGCTTCATGCACAAATTGTGAACCAATCGACCATAAATATGGATGATCGAACACTGGATCTAAATCCTTGACGATTTCTGCAATAGCTTGATCTTTGTCTGATAAATTATCGTAACGCATTATCAGACGTTCTCTTCTTTGAAATACTTTGAATAACTCTTCGTAATAATTTTCTAAATTTTCGTCAGATAGATCCTGACAATTCACTTCATTAAATATTTTAAAACCATCTTTAACTACGTAGATTAAATGTATTCTAGCTTCTGGTTTACATTTTTTATAAAACGCACACTGGAGTAAGTGATTACGACTAGGCACTACTGGAGTTTTTGCATTTACAAAAGACCATGAACCATCTTTTTTTTGTTTGGAAACTCGATCCCAGCTTGTTTTAATTTCTAACAAGGAGAAAGAACTGCCACTAGCAATGGATGATGATGAAGAACTAGCAGCAAAAGAACTTGTTAGAAGTTCAAGGTCGGATCTTCCTACAGTTGGTAAAAGCAAACGTTTGTCATGGAACGAAAGGATACTTTCCGCAACAACGTCTCCAGATATGCCTAGTGTTTCTACAGCTTCACGTAGCTGTAAAACTGTTTGAGGTATAGTTTCTTTATACCTATCGAAACCTATTTGATCTTTCTCATTTACTGGTTTGTAATTGTTAAACTCCTCCTGGACCTTTTGTATACAAAGATCCAGAGTGAGCTTCTCATTAACAAATGGAGAAAGTTTCTGAGTATTTGGATTTATTTTCCAAATTTCGTTTGCAAGATTGTATTGGATAGCTGAACCAACTGCTACACCAGCAGCCATCTTCGCATTGCCGTCAAACAATCTTCTAGTTTTCTGATCGCAAATTCCGTATCTAAAAAACCATGGTCCATCTGCATAAGATCCTTGAGTGCTAGACCAGTGGTTTATATCTAATATGTTAAAAATATTTGGAAGTGATGTCTCCAATAATGGATCTTGAAGTTTTTTATCTCTTATAATCATAGAGAGCTTCTATGAAATAAAAGATTATATCTGTATGATGCTTTACCTAGATACTAGTTGGTTTCTATTATTTGACGGATGATAGATTTCTTTTTGATTTATTTGTTTGGTTTGTTTCCGCACTTTTGGCACTTTCCGTTGGCGAGAACATTGCTTTATGTAACCAAATTACAACGCTTTTTCTTTGATAAAGAATAATATTTTCATCTTTTAAAAACATTGGACCTCTAAGTCTACCTTCATCTCTGCTGCATTCTCTCATGTAAGCTAACGTGTCTGAGTTTAATCCAAATTCTCTAGCAACTTTTTGTGGAGGTAACATTTCTTTTAGTTCTTTACTTGAATAATCTTCTAACTTACGCACGTCTCTTCTGGTTCTCCTCAACAACTTCTCTTAGATCGAAAAGTTTTAACTTGTTTTCTTCAATCGCTTTTTCAACACTACGTTTTGCATTCTCTACTTGTTGCTCTAATACTTTTTTATCTTTTTCAAATAATTCTTTTAATTTTTCTGTTTTCTCAAATATTTTTTTTTGTTGTGTCTCTTGCAACTCTAATTCTGTAATTGCTTTTTTATATCTAAATTCTAGATCGTAAAGTTGTCTCTCTTTTCTAGCTTCTTCATAATATAAATGTTCAGGTATAATTGATTTTGCTGAAGTATTATCAGTTACAGCTTTAACATCTGAAACTAAAGCAATAGGTGAAATAAAATTTGGCTCAAAATCTTCTAAAATATATTTATCTTTTGCAAAAGGATCTGGATTAATTAAGTTATGTTTGCCTTGATATAATTCATAAATACCAATCCAAAAACCAAATAAACCGTTTTTAAACATACCACCTACAGCACAAAGCTTGTTGTGTGTTTCTAAATTTCTTTGATTATCCTTGTAGTAAAAAAATGTTTTATCATCATACATAGATCCGTCTGTTGTAGATTTGACTGCTCTTAAATTAGGAGAATAATAATCTCTACCAATAATTACTTTTGGTGCAACACCTTCAACTGGTACTATTTCTCCTGGATGTTTGTAAGATGTAAAATTGTTTTTAATTGATTTTTTTATAAAATCTACATATCCCCATACTTCAACAGTTTTCTTTTCAAACATTAAATCTACTGGATCTATACCAAGTTTTTTTGAATACTCTATTGCTACATCTCTTGATAGAGCTCTTTCACCTTTAATATGACTGTACACTGATGATTTATTTTTATTTAAAGTTTCTGCAAATTTTTCAGTGCTAATTTTTTGACTTGCTAGTTGTGTTTTTAATATTTCTCCAGGCTGTATTTTAAATTTTTCTTCATCAACTTCAGACAATAAACCCATTATACCTCTTGCTTTTCGAGAGTTTAGATTTGGATTATAATAATTGTAATATGAAGGAGCTGCTTGTTTCCATTGCTCCATAAATATCGTCATCATCTTTTCTTTATCGACATAATTTTTTTTATCGTTAATTACTTTTTTTGATAAAATATAAATTTCATTTTCTGGTCCAAATATTTCTCTGACATTTCCATTAGCGTAAAAGAAAGTTACCTTGGCAGTATTTTCAGATAATAAAGATCCGTTAAATTTATTAACAAAGGTATGAACTAAATCTGAAACCGTTCCTTCTTTAAAATCGACAAACTTTACTTTGTCATCTATTTTTTGTATTGAATATTTATTATGGCTTATTCTCATTTAAAAAATCTTTTACATGGTTATATTGTTTTTCAAGTTGTGTTAAATATAGTGAATTGTATGCAACAGCTACATCTTCAGAAGGTCTAATATTTTTTGTATTTCTTTTTTCATCTGTATCAAAAGCATCCATATAAATTAAATATCCATCTTGAACTAATTCATCTAAAATTTTATATGCAGTTTTTATTGAAACACCTAAATTTTTATAAGTGCAAAGCTTTTCTTTGTAACAAGGTTTACCAGTTAATGTTTTTTTCATAATTTTATGTAAAAGGTAAAATTTTGTGTCACCAATAAAGTTTTTTAATATTGGATCTTTATGCCAAGCATCGTGTAAATCTAAATTTTGAAAAACAACGTCTTTAAATAGTGTGATAACAGTAGGCATAGTTTTATTTGTTAAAATTTTTGTTTTACTATTTAAATTTTGTAATCGGTTAAATACTCTTTTTGTAATTCTTTTTGCTCTGTTAAGATTTGCATCATTAACTGTTGCAACAGCATTTTCATAAAATTTTTTATTATATTTATCTTTCTTCATCATTTTTAATTCTACATTTTGAGAACTGTTTTGTGTATCGGAAGAATTTACAGGAAACTTTTGCACGTGCTGAAAGTTGTATTTTTTCTTTGTTTTTTGCATTTTCGTACATATAAGAGTTATTCCTATAAAAGCAACTATTATTCTACAAAATGTAGAAAATAAGTCTTGATTTCTTATATTCCGCTTATATAGAGCGAAAACAGCCATTTTTTGTTTATCTAGCTAGAAGTGGCACTTAATTATGGCACGCCAAATATACGCAAAAGACGTGAGTTTTAACGCATATTCCAAAACTCACCGTGAAAGCCACGATGGTATAGCTTATATAGATTTAGACAAAGTATGCTCGTGTATAGCGTGCAGTGAGCCTTTAATGCTTGCTGAATTGACTAGGCATAAAGGACCAAGAGAAGATTATAAAAAAGGACATAGATTAATACGAAGACTTGCTGAAAAGTCTAATTTAAACGCATACATCATTTGGTATCACGAAGAATTAGAAAGAGTTTATAGAGTATCAGTAAAAAAAATAAGTCCAAATTATTCGAAGATCCAACATTGCAGCTGGGAGCAATGGATAAGTTTTTTAGCATCATTCCAGGTAAAGCATTATCCAAGTTGTACACGCAAAGAAATTTTTAAAAAAAAGATAAATAGTTTAACACCAGCACAACAAAAAGATTATGCAGAAATTTTACATAGCAGATAAAGAAGTATTAAAATTACAAATTACAGATACAGCATTTAAAGCTTATAACTATTGGTGCTCGCAGTATAATGTAAGAACTTTAAAACCATTTATTAATTACGTACAAACTGCAAACGATTTATTGTTGCCAGTTGATAGAGTAAAAAAGATATTAAATGATTTGTGTAGTGTAACTGTAGAAGGTGATGCTTTAGTTTCTGTTATAGATAACAAAGCTTTACGAAGATTAGAATTTGATTTGCCAAGATATAAAACATTCATTAAATCAATTGGATTTTTAGGCTACAATTCTGGTAAAGGTTGGACCAATTTACAACAACATTTAAAACGAGAGCCAGAGCAATTAAATATTACGTACAAGTTTGCCAATTTAGATCAATACGATCTTTACGATAAGTTATTCAGTTTAACTGATGCAGAGCTAAAACAAATATCACAAAAAGAAATAAAATATCCATGGATTTTTACTAAGGTTATGAAGGAGAAAAAGCTTGGAGACTAAACAAGACTTTAATTATCATTTAAGAGAAGACATCTTAAAGATAGATAACATTGTTAATTTATTTGAAGATGCAGCTCGTACAGAACGTTTTATATCAAAACCAAGGCATCCTGGATCGCCAAGTATGTATGATATATTGATTACTAGCTATGATAAGAAAGATATTGGTTATTATCAAAAGCAATTGAAGCTCAGAGCATCACCAAGACAGATAACCAGGTGGGAGTTTGCAATAGAAATTATGATGTTAGTTGATAAAGATATAGTTGATAATCCTATAGAGGTAAGAGAATTGCTATGGATGAGAGCTAAAAAATATAAATGGACAGAGCTTGCTAGACATTTTGGTTATCATAGAACTACAATTAAAAATAAATATCTGACAATCCTATCAAAGCTAGTAGAGAAAATAAAAACTGAAATAAAATTTGACTTATTGAACAGAAATCTCTATTTATTGTCTTAATCTTCAAATAGTTTTAAAAAAAATATTTTCCATTTGAAAAGTTATAACTCAGCTGTATAATTTGTAGATATACGTATTCAGAGAATACGATTTCAAAAGCGATATTTTCTTTTTCTCTTTTTTCTTTTACATCTAATTACTAAAAACGCTTATGGCTGCTAGACATAAACATCGCTTACAGTGCCAAACGATCAACAAACAAAACAAATTACCTTGTAAGGCTCCAGGTATATTAAC
>CEQB01096823.1_pt1 | contig 11566 bp, 12 predicted proteins | sample 530581 | NCBI WGS metagenome assembly CEQB01 (sample SAMEA2620588, study PRJEB7988) | marine metagenome | biome: marine biome (ENVO:00000447); feature: deep chlorophyll maximum layer (ENVO:xxxxxxxx); material: "saline water (ENVO:00002010), including plankton (ENVO:xxxxxxxx)" | depth 75 m
ATAGATAGGTAGTGACACTGGTCGTTGCCTCCGTACTATAGACTACCCATCTACCCCAGCTTAACTGATAATTAAGACTCAGTACTCGCTAAACGCTTGTCTTTGGTTACCAGTATTCATTAAGAATAGATAGGCGTATACTTCGTCACCAGTTAGTATAACTTTAAGAGTGGTAATGCACCGAGCTCAGCGACTTTACGATCACTACCTATCTACCCTATTATGTTGAGCTTTCGCAGTTAGTCGTCAAGTCGTTAATCACTCTACATAATTCATTAGGATAGATAGGAATGTCCATGATTAATTACTTCATGCGTACCTATCTATCCCTGTTAATGCCCAATGGTTTCATCTATACGCAAGAGCCATTGCTAATAGTATTCTCCATCTCTTTCGAGGTATAACTGTCCCAACTAACGACATTAATTTATTAATACATAAATAATATAACATATAAAAAAATAGTGAGCTTTTCTTTTTATGTCAAGTAGAGTAAATTTTATTTATACTGGCGAGTAAAGTTTCTGACCTAGGATTTGTACGAACTAATTCTTCTAAAATTGGAATCACTATTTTAAAACTAGGATCATCTTTGTATTTTGTTCTCAGGTAAATGTAACCTCTTACAAAAACGTCTTCAGCTTGGGTGTTCCCTTGTTTTAATAAATGGTGACAATGTAAAACAAGTTCTAATTTGTCAGATATATCACATAATTTCTTTTCTTTTTCAGTTACTTCTATACAAGAAGACCCTATACCTAGCTGTTTTTCGTAGTCGGATTCTACTTGGTTCATTAACTCAGAGAGTTTATCGTACTTCCATTTTGTTGTCGCGGGCATGTCCCCTGTTTCAAATTCTGCAACATCGTGGTAAAGCATATATAAAACAGCATTTATACTCACATAAGGAAACAAAGTATGCAGAATAACAACAGCTCTCCAAGTGTGAGCCGCGACATTTTGACCGTCCATTATTTCAGGGCGAGTATGATAACGTAAGACGTTACCGCCCCTGAGTCTTTTTTGTAATAATTCTAACTTTTCGTTTTCCATAATTCTTTACAGTTGTCAAATGATTGTTTAGCCTCTCCCCAATTTAAACCTACCTCAGCGTCTACAACACTCGGAACTTTTAAGTCTACGCAAGTTTCCATAATTTCTTTTACTCTTTTTGCTTGAGTTTCATTTTCTACGGAAATGTCTAATTCATCGTGAACTTGTATCATGGGTAATATTCCTTCTTCGGCAAGAGCTACCATCGCCATTTTTGTTTGATCTGCGGCAGATCCTTGTATCAATTTATTTAAAGCTTTGTAGGTAAAAGCTCTTTTGATTGCAGGACCATGTTCGTTGTATGCTTCTTTGTATGTCATGGGTTTCCATACTCCATACTTGTTTGGCTCCCATTTATCAAACCTACATCTTCTTCCTAACAAGGTGCGGATAACTCCTTTACTGGTTGCACGGTTAGAACAATACTCATGAAGTTGTCGCACAAAAGGCACTTTTTCATGGTAGATAGAAAACAATTCTTGTGCTTCTTCAAAGTCAAGACCTAGAGAAGCCGCGAGTTTTTTAGTCCCCATGCCATAGAATAACCCTAAGTTTATATCTTTAGCTTGTTTTCTCGGCACGTTCACGATGTCTGCTGCCATTTGATGAAAATCGGTGTATGGGTTTTCGTTGTATTGTTGAGCAAAATCTTCTGCCCCTTGAAACCCCATCAATTGTGAATAATGCACCACTATGCGTGGTTCTTGGCTATTGTAGTCAAATGCACCCCATAGAGTGTCTTCTTCTGGTAAAAACAAGCTACGAATCATTGGACCTATTTCACCATGCCGAGCTGGAATCTGTTGCAAGTTTGGGTTACTGTAACTAAATCTTCCTGTTACTGTGCCACCGTCATCACTACGAAGAGGATGTAACTCAGCATGTATACGACCATTTACCTGATGTTTTAAAATTGTGTCTATAAAAGCAGACCGAGCTTTTTGGTATTCTCTTGCCTGAACAATCATTTGGGGTACTTCGTGAGGGTGATTAGTTAAAAATCCTTTGGTGAAACTTGGGGCTTGGGTCTTTTCTGTTTTACTATAAGTCAAGTTTAATTTATCAAAAACTTGAGCTACGCTTTCAGCTGACCAAATTTCAACATTAACTCCCGTTTTTTGTTTAACATTTTTAATTAACTTTTTCTCTTTTGTTAGGAGCTGTTCTTTTATTTTTTCTGCTTTATTTATATCTATTCTTACGCCCTTTTGTCTCATGGGTATAATTGTTTTTAACACTTTTAATTCTAGTTCAAAAATATCATTTATATCTTCTTTGGTAAGCAAAGGTTTGAAATGTTGCCAAAGTCTAAGTGTTAAACGAGCATCTTGTTCCGCATAGCAACCCACATAAGAGGCAGGAAGTTTATACATCTCACTTTTTGCATTAATCCCAAATGCCTCAGCCGCCTCATAAAGTTCTTTTTCGCTTTTACGGTCTTGTAAATAATCTTTACACAAAGAATTAAGAGCATAGCTAAAACGATTCTCGTCTAATAATGGAGCTACTACCATTGTATCTATAATCTGACCTTTTATTTCAATATTTTCTGTCAATAACCAACCTACATCATAAGTAGCATTATGGAATATATATTTCCTATCTATACTACATACATCTCTTAACCAGTTCATCGTTATTTTTACATCTAAGTTAGAACCTATTTCATGACGAACAGGAAAATACCATTCACCTTTAGTACAAGCAACAGCAATTCCTATAATGTGTCCATGTTTTCTTGCCCAACCGCTACCCATAGTTAAGAGGTCAGGGTCTTTAGTTTCTAAATCAATACATATTTCTTTTTCTGTGGATAGATCTGGGTAACCGTCTGGCATAACCCACTCTGTAGGTGGTTTAAACAGGGGTATCTGCATTTCTAGTAATTCTCATAGGTTGTTTACACTCACAAATCGGCCATTTATTTTTTAAGTTACGAAACGTTAAAATTTTTTTCACTTTTCCACATTCACAAACAGCATTTGTTTTATCATCTAAATTAATTTTATTTTGTTGTTTATATACCATGTAAGATGTTTTTTACTTTTTTGTTACCTCTTCTTCTACAAGTAATAAATACCTACGCAAGTCTCTTATATCATCTATTATACCACTATCGCTAGTGTCTGACCTACATGCTGATAAAATATCATAATTAGTTTCTTGAACTTGGTTTTCTATTCTGTCCCACTTACGAGCTAACATCATAAAAGCCCCAACTCCACCACGCTTTTTCCAACTATCGCCATAAGAACGTTGTGCGTCTAATAAACTTTCAGTATCGTTTTCAGCGATAACTTTTAAATTTTCTATAAAATTTTCTTTAGTCACTTTTGCCTCCTCTGTAACCATTCAACACATGCCTTTCGCCATGCTCTGTCGTTAATTGTTTTTGCGACCTGTATTGCTTTAATTAAATTTTTTGATTTATATAATTCCCATGCGTGTCTCATAGGTGTAGCTGTTACTCCTAAAAAAATATTTTCATAGTCAGTACGATTTTCACTTGCTTGAAACCATTCCTTTAGTTCTTTGTCAAAAGAATGGGGATGAGTTAGTAAAGGTGCGGGATCATACTGACCATGATCATCGCCTATGGTAAGATAATTTTCATAATCGTTTTTTATATTTTTAATTTTTTCTAATACTTCTACATAAGCATGAAGATTATTAGAAAACTGATACATTTTTCCAACTTGTATTCTTAGCATTCCTGCCATGTACTCTTGTAAAACTGCCATGTGAACTGCATTAGCTCCATAAGCTCCCCATATCATATCATTACTACGGTTTATAATAGACATGTGTAACCTTTCGTCTCTACGCCAAAAAAATATTTGAGTATTGCAAGGGTAGTCTCTGCCATCATTAGAAAGAACTAAATCAGTTTTTGGATCCCACATAGTAAGAACTACTCTTCTGTCGTTTTCGTAAGTAGACAATCTTAAAAAGCATTCTTGTAATTGGTCTTTTCCAAACCAGTTTTTCCATCGGTAACCATAAGCACCGTGAAAAGTTTTACCGTCATCGCTATAGTTATTTATCCTACCGTTAAACTGACTAATCCACTCTACATCATTTCTTCCTGCTAACATCCAGAAAGCTTCCATCAAATGGAAAAAAGGGTTAGCGTCTCTTTCTGGGTAAAATAAAACTTTTTCTGATGGGTGACTGTATTCTGTAATAACAGGAGCTTTAAATTCTAAAGCTAAACCATTTCTAGTTTTTACTTCTCTACCATAGCTATATAGACCATTTACGCCATTATAGAGAGCTTCGCTTACATTTCTTACAAAAACCGAGTGCATATTTCCCCCATTTTGCCTGTTTTTTGGGTGTTGGTATACCATAGCACCCTAGCATTTTGTGATTTACATAGCATAGTCGACATGCCCCACAGAGAAGAAATCTAAGTTTTTATTGCATTTTGCAATGGTTTTTTCGCTTGGTTTTCCTATTAGTGTATTACTTTTTCCTTCAACCAATGAAACATACTCACTAGCAACTGTTTTTTGGTCAAACATTTGGACTAAATCATAATTGTTGTCTACAATTTTTTGCCATAAAGTTGGATTTGTTAAACCATCATTAACAATTTCTGCAAATGTTTTACTGCTACATCCTGCTGGAACTTCAATGTAGTTTTGTCCTGCTGTGAAAATTTTACTGTTTTTCATACCCCAGTCTGTTGCAACTGGAACCGCCCCATAGATTATAGCCTCTATGGTTGTTCTATTAAAGTGTGCTCCAAATTCACTATACTTTTTACTATAACTGGGATCTACTTGTAGCTTTACCTCTTTTAATATTTGTAAAACTTTTTCATTAGGAACTGTACCAATATGTTCCATTCCGTATTGCAAAGCAACATTCCATATCCTTGAACCGTTTTCATAAAAGTATTTATCTTTGCATTTATCTTTGCTGGTCATATATCTGTATTCTATTCCTTCACCACCTATAATTTTGCGTTGGTCAGGAAGTATATATGGAATAGCTCTTATTAAACTATCCATTCTTTTCCAACCTTTAAAGACTTGCACTGCTGTCAATCCATTGCGTTTATGAAAAGGTAAGGATTCAGGGTAGTCTTGAGTTTTAAATGGGTTTACAATTAATTTTCTTGGTAGAGGTAAAACCTCTGAAGAATTAAAAGCAGACTCATGAACACAAACACAAGAATCAAAATGCTTTATAACTTTTAACATGTGAGGGTAAAGCTCAGGCATGTTACCGTCGTGTATAATTGCTATGTTTTTTGTACCGTGATCGTATAAATCTAACCATTGGTCTACACCTTTATTTTCTTTGCTCATTGTTGGCACTGGTATGTGCCATAAAATTGCATCATACTCACTGCATTTTTCTTTAAAAAGTTTTCTATGATAAGAATTTAGGTAAGGTGTTTTTGGAAGATTAAACCAACCTCGAGCTTGGTGAAATTTATATCCTGTGCCTAGTGTACGATATTCATATATATCTTTTGGTTGTGCCACACGTCTTGAAACTATTTTGTCTTTAGGCACAAGCATACGAAAATCCACTGTATGACCAAGTTCTTTTAGCCCACAAGCAAGATGCTCTGCATGGTTTATAATACCTCCGTAATCTTGTATCTGAAATAAAGTCATGAGGAACTTCATTCTACGCTCCTTTTGTTTTTAATTAATATTTAATTATACGAAAAGTTTAAGTCAATTACTATTCTTTATTAATCATCTTATTTCTAGAGTAATGGTTTAGCATTGATGGCATTAAACTTACTTCTAGGTCTGCCTTGATTTAACCGTACTCTTTCGTATTTATCCCATTCACATAAACTATGTTCTATTGCTCTCATGTCTACTTCTGACAATGGAACATGTTTTAAACAATAAGTATTTTTTTGATTCATGAGATAGTGCATTTCTTTATTTGCTTGTTTTTGAGAAATGCTTTTATTTAACTTTCTTCCTAGCAACCTGTTAAGTCCACGAATCGCTCCAGGACCTGCGTTTGCCCAAGTGTATCTATCTGTTGCTTTTTCTAAAACTGGGGTGTGATTTAAATCAGTCACAACCTCGTAAGCCATAAAACCACCTCCGCCCCAACCTTTATATTCTGCAAATTTTTTATGTAACTCTTGCAGGGAATTTGTTTCTGTACATTCTGCAAGTTTGTTACGGTCTTTCCAAATTGGTTTTAAAAAATGATTTACCACTACTTGAGATTTCTTAGCTTTTAATCCTTGATTAGTTATTATATACGCACCTGTAAAACATCTTCTGTTTTCTGTGAGTCTGTCTTCTATAACGTTTATAGTATAGTCTGGATCCCATTCATGATTTGAAACCCAACCATGATCTTCAGCAAATTCAATCGTGCCTATCATTCTAAACAAACAACAATTAAATATTATCTCTGAATAAGATTTATTCTCGTTAGGGTTTGTCCAATTTTTTCTCATCCATTTAGTTGTTCTGTCTAGTTCTCTAAACACGTTAGTAAACTTATAAGACTGAAGTATAACGTCCTTTGTCCAAGGAGGATCAAGAGGGTGTTCTGTTCGTTGAACGTAAATAGAATGTCTTTCATTTATCCAATTATAAAAATTAGTTACTTGTGTTGATTGTTGTAAATCCATTATTTATTTCCTCTTGCGTCTCTTTGTGCCTCAGCTATTTTTTCAGGACAACCAGTTCCGTATTTTTCTTTTATTGTTTTTATTTCATGTTTAATTGACATAAGCCATAAACAATCATTAAGAGTACAAACATTTATGTCCTCTGTGTTTTTTAAATAATGGTCGTGTAATAATCTTAAACCTCTAATACCAATAGCTTTTACTCTTTTATGTATAGCGTCTACTTGTTGTTTTTTAATTTCTTCAAATTTAATTTTCATTCACTATATCCAATTTAATGGCTTCATATTTAAGAGCTATTTTTATGTCTATTCCTCCTCCTGGAGCAGGATTCATTGCTCTTAGTTTTTCCATAGCTTCTCCAACGGTAGCACTTTCCATAATTGCTAACATGTTTCTATAACGATTAGTTCCTGATTTAATTGGCGGAACATCCATTAATTTAATTATTTTAAGATTTCTATTAAATCTTGGTCTCTTTTGTTTTATGTCTTCCATATTGTTCTCCTGTTGTTAAAGGTAGGCAGATGTTACGATAGTACCTCACTAAATCTACCTACCCCAATGGTTTAGAAAAAACTGCGGAGGAATTAACTAAACCAGTTTATTTATCTACGCGACCTTTGCATATTCTAATGCTTTGTTCAACGCTTTCCTTTTAGTAACCGCACCTGAACCAAACCAAGCAGAGTGTAAAGCATTACCCTCAGTTTTAGATTTTTTCTTATGATCCATAACATAGGTAACACCGTTTAAAGCTCCCCACCAAGTTCCTTTTGCAGACCTTAGTCCTGCTCCAGGACTAGTTTCTATTGCTCTGCTTACAAGCTCGGCGGTGTTTTTAAACTCTTGTTGCATGTTATCTGTACCAATTAATGTAGGTTGAAATAACTCAGCAACAAAATTATCTACATCTTTTTGTTTTGCCTTTTTACTAGCAAGATATAAAGATTGTTCTTCAAAGTTTTTCATGTGAATACTGCTAATGCCTAAAGCTTCTTCAGCTGTTCTCATTATTTCTTCATCGAACATTTGTAAATGTGGTATTCTAAATCGACTACCCTCATTGTTTAATGCCATTGTAAGAGTGTTATTACAAACAACTCTTATAGGTGTGAACATAATTGTCATAGCTTTTCCTACTGAATGACTATTGTTTAGTAGTAAGTACCCTTCAACACGGTCATCTCCTGCTAGTTTAAAACTATCTGTGAGTTTTGCTAAACCCCATATATCTTTTCCTTCTTTTAAACTTCCAGCAGTTTCCATTTTCATGTGTCCTGCTTTTGTAAATTTTTGAAAAAAGCTCATAACTTCTTTATTTTGAAAAGGTACATAACTGTCCTTACAGTGAGAAAGCACCTTATTGTCAGAATCACGAACAATATAATAATGATCTTCACATCTAACAAACTGTGCTTCTCCTGTTGGGTTTATTATGTTCCAACAGTCTGGTTTATCAACAGTGTATGCTTGTCTTTTGCTAACAGACCAATCAAGTTGAGCTGCGACTAACATTTCTTCTGGAGACATGTTATCGCTAACTTTTCTTCCTAGTCCGTGCCAAGGAACTTTTCCTGCATACGCCATTGTTTCAACTTCGTGTGCCATATATTTTCTCCTTTCTACGAGTTAATTAATGTAATGTTGGGTCTTCATCATAATAAGAAGAATCAACACTTACATACGGTAGTGATCTAAGCGTTTTTAAAGTAACCTCAAGCTCTACCAATGTTTGTGGATTTAGTAATAATTCTGCCGTTACAAAATCCGTGTCATCACTCAAACTAAAAGAAACAACAGGAAACTTAGAATCTTCGCTAAGTGAGTCTATTAGTGCAACAAATGGCACAAATTTTAATTTCTTCACTTTAGCTTCTAAATTAGCTTTTATTAAAAGCTCTTTAGTAAAATATTTTATTTCCATATTATTATCCTAATGGTTTTTGTGCTTACATACTAATTATATATTTAGCGTAACAAGGGATAAAGTCTTTTTTGTTCAACTAGAGAAATGAAAACCTTGACTAAACATAGGGTGTATTAAGTGTAAAGAATGTGTGGCTCTTGTTAAACCAACATAAAAAACTCTACATTCATCATCTTTATGGCTTATTTCTGTTTTTCTCCACATGCTATAAGGTCTTTTCATAATATCTGTTAGCAACATTACATTAGTTGCCTGAGCTCCTTTTGCTGAATGTATTGTAGATATTCTAATCCTAGGCGTTTTAGTTAAACTTTCACCTTTTCTTAAACAAGCTTTTATATAGGTTTTATCTTTTTCATTTATCTTACCCAAGCCCTCATCCCAAGGTTTAGAGTGCATTAAACCATGATTATTTTTTAAATCTTGTAAGCTGTAAAAAGTACCCTCTGAACCATCTGGCATTGTTTTGTGACCATACTTAACCTGACTGTTCATAAGCATGTAATTGTAAACAGTTCTTACTTGTTCTAAGTCTAAACGGTTACCCTCTCTTAAATGTTCCCATAATCGTACCGCTTGTAATACTTTGCTGTCTATACTTCTGGAACCATTGTAAATGTATAGGTGTCCTCTTCTACGAACCTCCTCTTCTATTTGCTGAGCTCCTCTGGTGGTTCTACTTAATAACAACCAATCTCCAGAACTTAGGTCGACTTGTTCAGAGTGTCTATGCCAATGGATGCTACCTTGTTCTTGTTTAGGGTTAAACACTTTTTCTCTTCTTCCTACGATTCTTCTTATTACGTTTTTACTAATCTCGTGGTGTGTGCATGGTATTCTATAAGATTGATTTAACAATGTCACCTTACCTTTTAAGTTTACAAAATGTTCAACGTCAGCTCCTGCGTAACGAAAAATTGCTTGGTCATCGTCTCCTGCAACATAACAGGTATCACTATTTTTTTCTAACATGTTTACCATTTCCCATTGTATTGGAGATAAGTCTTGGGCTTCATCAATAAAAACAACTTCTAGTTTTGGACAAAGTTTTCTTTCTAAAAAACATTCCAACATTCCTGCATAGTCTTCTAAACCAAAGGATTTTTTCCAATGTTTTAAACCTTTGTCTACATATTTTACCCTGTCCCAATCTGTTTTAAGTGGGACGATACTGTCATTGTATATTTTGCGTAATGGTTGTCGTAAAATCCTAGCCATATTTATTAATTCTAAAAACTTATCTCCGTAACCAAAATCTTTATAAGGACCTTGATCTACAACTGTGCCTGTATAGAATTTTCCTATTTTTAACCAATCTGCTACTTCTTGATATTTTTTGGGTGTCATTATTTGGGAGTGGTTTAAACCAGACATCATAAAAGCAAGACTGTGTAACGTTCTAAAATATGGTAATTCTTTTTTAGTTAAATTAAATTTTTCACAAGCTCTTTCTATGGCTTCTGTCGCGGCTCTTCTCGTAAAAGCAAAGTAACCTATTTTGTCAGGAGATACTCCTGCTTTCATATAGTTTTCTACTAAATTTAAAAGTTTTGTAGTCTTTCCTGTTCCTGGAGGACCAAGTATTATATTCATTATATTACACCGTCATCTGTTGGAAGATTAGGAAGTTCTATATCTCCTTCTTCCTTTTCAAAGAATTGTTGGTTCATAGACCATACATGAACACCTTTCCCCTTTACTCTCCAAAATTTCTTTTCTGCCTTTAATTCTTGTAGGCGTAGAGTAATTTTATTAGAAGTGTAATGATTAAAATCGTTTACAGATAAATGCTTTTTTATGTCTTTTACTTGAAAGTAAACTTTACCGTCTACCCAAACAGCAACGCCCTGTAGTATATCTTCTCTTTGTTCACCTCTTGCTCTTTCACAACAAAAAGCATGTAACAAGTCTTCAAATTCACCTTTTAGTGTAGCATCTGGTGGAACTTCCACAATGGTTAAGTTATCTAATAAAAGTTGTATTCTTGTTTGCCAAGCTCTTTGGTTCATGGCTACTGGGTATTTATTAATTTGGGAAACACATTCTTTTTGAAACTGGTTTTGGCTAGTTAATCCATTGGTTGAAAGTTCAACTCTTTCACCGTCTACGTTTAATATCCATATGGGTGGGTCTCCGTCTATTTTAGTTAAGCTCGACATATCATTACCTATCCCAGTAGGACCGACTCCATGTTTCCTTGTTTTACAAACTTGTTTATCACAAAAAGGTTTTATAGGTTGGTCTTCACATTTGTAAAAATAATCTTTTTTCTTTAGTTGTCTTATTACTAGACCCACTTCATTATGGGACAAAGGTGGTTTTAAATAGTCCATGTTATATCTTTGAACAGCTACCTCCCAATTATCTTCATCTGACATTCTAGCGTATACTCCTAAATTAAATAACGCATTGTTTCTACTGCCCTCACCAAACCCTTTACTGCATAAATGCTGTAAACATGGAGGACCATCTTGTAAAACATTTTCATCAGTGCCAAAACCAGTATTTAATTTACGAAACTTGTTTGGTGTTATAATGAAAGGTTGAACATAATCTAAAAATTCTTTTAAAGATAAAGCTTCACCATTGTCGTCAAACGCATAACGTGTGGTTCTGTTTTCTGCGTGGTAAGGCATGTTAAGAAAATTACCAGTGTCTCCTCTATCTATTAGTATTTTGGTTTGTTTGGGAAATATCTCACTTCCAGAATGACCTAGAGCCGCAGACAACTCTGTCATTTTTCTTTGTAGTTCTTCAGCTTCTACTGGCTCAGACAAAAATATCCATACATGAGCACCACCAGATTTTGTTCTTCCAACAATCGCTGGAATTTTATTTTTTCTTAAAGTGAAAACTAAATCTTTATGGCTAACATCGTATTCATCTATATCTATAGCACCCCACTGACAAGTGTTATCACTCCTTATGGGTATAATACCCAGACCAGTTCCTCCTTTTAA
>CEQB01044968.1_pt1 | contig 11557 bp, 23 predicted proteins | sample 530581 | NCBI WGS metagenome assembly CEQB01 (sample SAMEA2620588, study PRJEB7988) | marine metagenome | biome: marine biome (ENVO:00000447); feature: deep chlorophyll maximum layer (ENVO:xxxxxxxx); material: "saline water (ENVO:00002010), including plankton (ENVO:xxxxxxxx)" | depth 75 m
AAGTTATATGTGGTCTCGCTCGATGGACTAGGAGCTGTGCCAGTAATGGCTCCTGTAGACGAGTTGAGGGTTAAATTCATAGTAGATGCTGGTGTGTCAGAGTTACTCGTAAGTACGCTTGTGGTTTCACTAAACGCTACTGTTGAATCTGATGAAGCATCTACGTCTAAACTAACAGAATCTCCAGCAGCTACACTTCCTAAACTTCCAGCTGATGTACTCCATGTAGGTGCTGTACTTGCTGTAATAATATCGTTGGTGCTACGCCCAGCGTTACCATCTGGATTTTCTACTCGTACATGATAGTTTCCAGATGCTAAAGTTACATTTACAGATAATGAAGTAGCACTTGTAAATGATACAGAGTTTGGTCTGGTAATAGATCCATCTGTTTTTATAAATTCAACAATAGGTACAGTTACAAAATTTGTGCCTGTAATATTAATAGTTGTTGCAGTCGCTGGTGCGATTGTCTGGCTAACATCTGCTACTGTTGGTTTAGTTTCTGTTGCTACCTCTGCAAACGATAAGTTTCCAGAGCCATCTGTTTTTAAATAATAATTATTCGTGATACTTTGCGGTAAAGTCAATGTATAAGATTGACCAGCAGAGTGAGGCGGTGCTTTAATTTTTACACCATGTGAATTATTTTCACAATTAAGTTGTATTGTTCCTTCATTAGTATTTCCTTTAACTTCAAAAACACCAGTACCGTGAGGAGTTACTGTAATATTTTTATTACTTGCCGTTGTTGAAATATCTTGACCATTTATTGTTAAATCATCAACTACCAAACTAGTGATACCTGAAAGTGAACCACCTGTTATTTTAGCATTAGACATGCTCAAATTATCACTAATACTAACAACTGCCGCTCCAGATCCAGCACCATCACAATAAACGATAGAAGTTTGTCCATTAGTTACTGTAACGTTTGCCCCAGAGCCTTGAGTTATTGTAATATCTCGGCTACCACTTAAAGAATTTTGAAAAAAGAATAAATTAGCAGAAGTATTTGGGCTAATTGTTAAAGTAACTGTGCCACCAATGTCTCCTCCATCTACAAATTTAATTGCACGAAACATGCCGTCTTGAACATTACTAGATCCAGAACTTGGACTTGTTGCTCTAACTGTTAAAGTAGAAGAAGTATTAGATAGAGTTACACTTTTAAACCCTACAATTCTATCAAAAATATCAAAATTAAAATTAGTTACGTTCCCCCAAGTACCCGATAATTCTCCTGTCGCTGGTTTTTCTATTCCTAAATTTGTTGAAAAACTACTTGGCATTCATTACTCCTATGCTACTTTGTCTTTCCAATTAGCTGATTGTGATGGACTTACTCCAGACCAACTAGCTGATTGTGATGGATTTACTTCTGTATAGTTTGGAGTTTGATTTGGGATTATAATATTCCAGACATTTATTACGCCTGTACCCCCTGTGGCTGAAACTCCAGTAACGCTTACAGTTGCAACCCCGATTACAGTAACAGTACCAATATTTGAGGAAATTGACAATCCCGTTACTGAAGTATTTGCATTTGCATTAACAACAATACTGTTAATACTTGTGGTTCCAGAAAGACCAGTTACGCTAACTGTTATAGAAACATTAACTGTTCCAACAGAACCATTAGCTGAAACACCAGTTACACTGTAGGCAGACTCTGTACCTACTGTTCCTACAGAACCTGTTGCTGAAACACCAGTAACATTAACTGAAACTCCTTCGTTCCATGCTCCTTCGTTCCATGAACCACGACCCCATCCAGCTAAATTGGACATAGTGTTACGCTATGCGAATAATCGCGTTAGAAGCGTCAGCAGTAGGAAATTGTATAGTAAAATCTCCTGCGGTAGAACTTTTATCGCCACCGAAATCTAAAACAATTACTCCGTCTGTTGTACCAGATCCACCACCAGTTGTTGTGTTGTAGATCAAAGCACCTCTGGCAGTAATTGTTGCTGAGCTAAAAGTTAAATCACTAAAGTCACATAAAGCAGTTGTTCCACTAGAAGTTGGTGTCACAGAAGTTAAAGCAGAACCTCCTGCTGAATAACCTGTTCCTGAAATTTCGTTACTTGTAGAATAATCTGTTGTGTCAGCTCCTAAAGAAGCACTACTTGTAAACAACGCTAATTTAAAAGTATGTCCTGAAGAAGCGGTAAAATTGTGTTTTCCTTGAAGTAATTCTACTTTAAAGGAAGTACACATTGCTTGAGTTATTGCCATTTTATAGTCTCCTTATAAGTTTAGCCAAGTCTTCATGTCCTGCATTTGACAAGGCATTATAAATTGTAGTGCGATCACTATTAATTGCTTCCCGCATATAAAGAACCAACACTTGCTCTATTTGATTTTTAAAAGCTTTTGCTTGTTCTTGAATCACTGGATTAGCTTTATCTGAAATACAGATAATTTTTTCAGCACAACGTTTTGCTATTTCTTCAGGAGTAAAACCTCTATTATTAGTTGTTTTTACTTCTACAATCGGTTCTTTTGGTAATTGAAACGATGCGTCAAACATTATGTTCTCCTTTTATCAGGAAGACCCCTACGATAAGCGTCAGCGTTTTCACGAGCTTCAGCTAAATCTTTTAGTCTTGTTAAAGATTCAATAAATCTTCCATTGTATAAATCCATTAAATCTTTTTCACCTTTCATAAAAGTATATGCTTCTACAAGAGTTCCGTAAAGCATAGCGTTGGGTGCGTTAGTAGATAACCAAGTTGTACCACTTGCTGACCCTGAAGTTAAACTATTGGGTCTATAATAGTAGTGTAATTCCATTGTGTATACGCTATCTGGTGTAGGGGCTAGTATAAAGTTTTCTATATCAAAAACTGCGTAATATCTAGGTGTGCCTGTTGTAGAAGAGTTTGGATTAAAACTTTCTACATAGTTTACGTCTTTTTGTTCTAAGAATTCTTTTGAACTTGAATTTAATGCAGACAAACTAAAAGAAGCTAAATAATCACTGGGTACTTGTAAAAATTGATTTCCAGCTGTGGTTGATCCTGTTTGGTTTTTCCTAAAAATTTCTAAATCACAAGTTGTAAATATTCTTTGTTCCGCTGATCTAATAAATTCATCTAAATTATTTACAAAAGTTGTTTCTGTATTTTGAGTATAGTCCTGAATTGCTTGTTTTAATTGGTCAAAAGTAAAACTCATGATATAGTCACCGTCACTGTTCCTAATTGAATAATTGCTTGTAAAGGTTTATTTATATTAAAAATAGTTTGTCCTACAAAAACAGTTTGAGGTTCTGTTCTATCTGTGCGTGGTTCATGTAATACTTCTGGCTCATGAGGTGGAGGACTTGGTTCTAGTTGTGGGTGTTTTTGTTCATAACACTGAGGACAAACTTTTAAGCCATTCCATTCTTTTTGTAACTCTAAATAACGATATTCAAATCCACATCTGTCACATATTCCTAACGATTTTCTACCAACTGCGTATGTCATGATCTTGTATAGTAATCCCTGCTTGGTGTAAGTTTTAAACTAGCACGATCTCTGTCTTCGTCTGCCGCTCTTTTAAACTCTTCTTCATAAACACTTTTTAACAAAGGCACTCTTTCTGGCATTTTTTTCAACGCTATGTAATAAGCTAACCCAGCACATAAACAAGGATAAAACCTAAAAGGTAAATCCATAGTGTTTATAAAAGTATCTGCGTCGTCCATACGAGTTAGTCTATCGTAAACAATAGAATAACTAGCGTCTGGTGTCGGCCATAGTTTTATTGTAGGCGTAATTTGTCTATCTACATAAAACTGACTAGGTTTTGCTTGAGTGTTTTTATTTGGAATATTTAAAAAAGCGTTTCTACTAATTCTGGTTAGTATTTGATCATTTTGATTTGTACCTGTGCCTGTGCGTATAACAACATCTAATATATCAATAGTGTCTGCACCTAAACTATAAGAAGCTGTACCAGAACTGATTGAAGTAGTAGTCTGTGCAATAGTCCATCTATTTAAACCACGATTTGCCCAATCAGCTAATAATAGATTTAAAGACCTTTTTGCTGTTTTTAAATCATATCCTGTTCGTGCTTCTAAACCACAGCGTTCAAAAGCTTCTTCTATGTAATCAGCTACATCAAGCTCAAAATTAGTAGACCCAGAAGTCGCCATAAATTACTCCTTAACTATATGGTCCTTTTATAACTTTACCACCTTTGGCATAATTTTTCTTATTCATCATACCACCTTTAGCATAGTTTTTCTTTTTCATCATTCCGCCACCCATTGCATTTTTACGAGTGCCGTTTTTACTTTTTCTTGCCATCTTTTTTCTCCTGCGTTTCTGCATATAAGTTGTCAAAAGTTACCGATGGATCCATATAGCTTTCATCACTTTCAGCAGTAAGCACCCATTGGCTAGGTTTGAAATCTGGAGCACCTTCTCCAGTTTCCCACATGGCAGGAGAGGTAGCCCTCACCCTGTTGTTTGGTAAAGCGACAATATTACCTGTCCACTTTCCCGCGTCTGTTAGCTGTATTACATGGCTCTGTTTATGTTGAGCCGAGTCATCAGCAATTTCAGACTCTGTATAATCTATTGTAAACATATATTTACCAATGTAAAACTCATGGTTAATTTTACAATACCATGGACTTGAAGTAACTCTATCAAATTTTACGACAGAATGATAGTGTGAGCTACAGTCCCAAGGTTGTACTAAATGAGTTTCCATACGTTCAGGCCACTCCTCAAAAGGGGAATCTCCTACGAAGGCGGCGATAGGAAGCCTCGCCCACATAGCTCCTCCGTGTATATTTTTTTGGTTTTTGTCATCGTCAGTTTCACATCCAGTAAACACTACTTGAAAACTTAAACTTCTGTCTGGTATGGTTGTTACAGCAAAAGCAATAGCGTGTATAAATTCTCCTCTGTATTTTTCATGATTATGAGTAAACTCTTTTCTCACCCAGCAATTAAAGTGAGGGATGTTACTAACTAAATACGGCATATTGTCTCCTATGATTTTTTTGTTTTCTTTTTGCCCTTACCAAAAATATGAGCATCTACTTTCGCCGCTTTTCCTCCTGTTAAGACACTGTTCACACGAGCCATTGCCCATTGACTAGGTGTAGTTCCTGGACGGTGTCCAGTACGATAAGCCGCGAGACCTTTGTTATAAACTCTTGCGAGTTGTCCTGCTGTTACTTTTTTACCTTTAGCTCTTGCTTTTTTTGCTTTTTCAGCTAAAGTCTTTTTTGTTCTTGCACTTAAAGCCATTATGCCCTCCTTTGTTTCCGTATAGAATCCTTACCTTTTTTGAATATATTAGCTACTTGGGTTTTACCCATTACTTTAGCTCTTTGTTCTCCTACAGTAAGTATTTGTATTTTTCTTGCGAATGGTTTATTAATTTTTTTAACTTTAGCAACAGTTGCTCTTGCGTCAGCTGGAGTAGCAAATTTTATAGGCACAGTATCCTTAGGATTTTCATCCGTATAAAGTCTTCTACCACTTCCTTTAGGTTTTTTTCCTGTTCCTACTTTTGGATCTTGTTTTTTTGCCATTTTTAGTTCTCGCGGCTGATCTAAAATCTGCTTCAGTAGGAGCACCTTTAGCTCCTTTTTTCCGCATTTTTTCGCCTCTTTTTCTTTTAGCGTGTATGTTTGCGTATAAACCTTTTCTTGCCATTACTTCTTCTTTTTACCTTTATTCTTTTTAGCTATAGCTATGATATCCCCTCTAGTAATTTTATTTCTAGGCGGTGTCATAGAAGCAAGTTTCTTTTGTTTTGGTGTCAGTTTTTTCAGTTTTTTAGCTTTTACCGACCCTCCTTTTTTCTTTAAGTCTCTTGCACCAATTCGACCTTCACTAAATGCCTGAAGTCTAGATTCAATTGATTTTTTAATTTGTTCTACTTTTTTCTTGTCTTTTCCTGCTTTTATGAGCTCTTTTCCTGCTTTAAGTATATATCCTATTGGTAATCCCATGATAATTTTCTCCTGTGTTAGCCAAATCTTCTTTTAAAAGCTTTGGTGTGTTTAGATAATTTTGTTTTACGACGCTTACCCTTTGCGTCAAAATCTGTTGCGAATTTATATGCTGAACTGTCACTTGGTGATTTTTTCCTATTACGTTCTATTTCTTTACGTCTTTTTGCTTTTTCTTTTGCACTTAATCCTGCTAAATATTTTTTAGGAATTTTTAATTTTTTCCTTCTTTTTCCTGGAGCTTTGGTAATTTGTTTTTTCATCTGTGCTTTTGTCATTACCATTATATAAATTTTCCTGCAAATGCTACTCCTAATATTAATATGGCGATACCCCAAAGACGCATATCTAATTTATCAATTTTTTTCTCAAGTTGGTGAAACCTTCTATTATTTTCTTGTAATCTAATTCTGGCTTCTGCTTCGTGTTTTTCTAGAAGTTTAGCAACGTCTGTAGCTTTCATGGTTACCACGCTTTGCATGACCAGTACCTTGCTGAAAATTTATCTTTTGCGGTAGCACAATTATGTCTAGCTCTAAATGATTTTCTTCTTCCTGGTTGATCTTTTTTGATAGTCATATTAGGATCTCCAAATCTGACTAACTTTATTTGACTGCCTTTTTTAGCAAGTACAGCAGATTTTTTTGGTCCTCCAGGAGTCCGTTTAGGTTTATTATAACCAGCAAAAGTTTCCCCTCTGTAAGTAATTCTTCCAGAGGGGGTTCTTTTTACATTTTTAGTGGTTGCCATTAGTACTCTTTTCTCAAATATAAAATAATTGTGTAAGTATCAGCAGAAGTGTGTCCAACAGTAGTGAAGTTAATGTCTCCTGTTTTACCAGATCCTGCGTTATTTGTTAAACCACCAAAACTTGTATAATCGTGATTACCGCTTTGGTTTTCACCTAATTCTATTACAAATTGATCAGAACTAGCGTCAAATAATATTTGCACTTTCATGCCAATACATTGCCACCATATTCTTTCAATAACTGCTCCAGTACAAGCTGTGCCATCTGGTAAACTTGCAAGAGCACTTACATCTACTTTTGTAACAGCACTTTCTCCTGTGCCGTCTGAGACGTTTGTAAATTTTATTACTGCGGTTTTTTGACCATCTATAATGGTTTGCGAAGTAACTGCGTCAGCCATTTATTCCTCCTTATTAACTGTCAGCGAAAGCAGTAACTAGAGTTCCTGAACCTAGCACTATTCCTTCAACAGCGTATTTTGCAGATGCCATAGCGGTAACTCTGATAATACTTCCTGCGAGTCCACCTTTTGTAGAGCCGTTTAAAGTAATTACATCGTTACTAGCACCTGATATAAATGTTTTTCCTGTAGCATTGTTTACTCCAGTATATAAACCACCAACGAATTTATCAGTACCGTCTGTTTTTATATCTAGATCTGTCGCCGCTGTCACTATTACAAATAAAAAACTAGCCCCTAAATTATTAAGTTGATTAGGGTCTGTAGGATCTGTAGGTGTTGTAGTTACAATGGAAGGAAGAGTAAACTTACCGTCTGCGTCATTACAAGTTAAAACCTTACCAGCGTGTGCTTCAACAGTAAGAGTAGTGTCTTGTGTTAGATCTACTACTGATGTGCTTCCAGCTGTGATAAAACCAGCAAGTGATTTAACTGGTCCCGAAAAAGTTGATTTTGCCATAATTTCCTCCTAAGGAAATAAGTTTTATAGTCTTGGCTTGTCTGCTAGGTCAGTCTATAAAACAATTAATCTACCTAGAATTTTATTCTATACACATTATTACAAAAAAGAAAGGGAGCCAAAGCCCCCTTTCCATCCAAAGTTTTGTTTTTAAGCTCCTGGAGAACCGAAAACACATCTTGGGTCAGAAACACCAAAACTGTATCTTTCCCTAGCTTTGTATCTAACATTGCCAGTATCAAAGTCTCCTTCCATACTAGTTTTAATGCCACTTCTTTCAAAGTGTTTAAAACCATTAGGAGCATCAGTTTTAATGAAGAACGCGTCTGTGTCAGTTAGGAAGTGATTAACTACATAACCATCAGGAAGCATTCCCATGTTTCTTAACGCATTGACGTCATTGTCGGAAGTCGCAGTTCGTAAATTTGAAGCCATCAACCTTTCCGCCACAAATTGTAACGATGTTGGGATTATTAATTTACGCCCTTGCAGAGCTATTTTCAAGCCTCTTTCATCAATAAAAGCTGAAATATCAATTAGAGATTGCTCTAGTGATGTTTCATTAAGGTCTGCTGCCGTTGACAATTCGTTACGGAAGTTACCTCCTCCTACAGTCGGATGATCTGTAGCACAGAGTTCTTTTCCGTCACCTATTGTAACACTGCTGTCAAACGCATTATTGAGGACAGCCGCCGCCTTAACTTGCTTAGTATTTGCCATTGATCTAGCCAAAGCACGAGTATAACGAGATGACAGTCTGTCGTAAAGATTATCTTCGACAGCCTCTTCTGTTATAGCAAACGCAAGAGCTATTGTCTCATGGGTATACCTTGCAGTGAAAGATTCGTTTGCGGAGTCAAATGTGACTGCCGCTCCCTCTCCTTTTACAGGAGCTTGACCGAAACCAGTAAGCATAACTTCTTCTTCAAATGCACGATCTGAAGTTTCGGTGTCAAATATTTCAGCATGTTCATTATCATACCTATCGTATTCTAGTCCGAACAAAGCATTCAGTCCTGGTTCAAGTTCTTTCAGTAATTGTGATCTACTTATTGCCATTTTGTACCTCCATTACACACCAGCACCAGTATTGTTAGCATTGTAACGATAAAAGTGATTGTTAAGTTGAACTATCGCCAAACGTCCCGCAACACTAGCATCATCATTTGAAGGTGAATCTTCAAATCCTATAATTCTCATGTTAAGAGTGTTTGTCGTATTTGCTGTTGATACAGCTAGTTCCGCAGTAGACTTTCCAGTCGTAGCGTTACCAGATGTAGCAGTTGCGAAATTTGCATTCGCATGAATGATTGAGTCTGCCGCTGCCGCGTCACAATTGATCAAAAATAATTGATCAGGATCAGCCGCGATCAAAGCAGTAGCCTCGGTTGAGCTCTTTACAGAACTCGTTCCAGGCCATTTGTTTGTAAAAGTTGGAGTACCGTCTAAAGCGGTATACTCACAACCAATAAATGCTCCAAGCAGAGAAACAGTGCCTCCGTTAGCATTACCTACTATGTCAACCAAACCATTTGCAAGTGGAATGACTGGAGTTCCTTCAAAAATTGTACTAGAAGTCCCAGCGACACTTGAGGTTTGAATTTTAAAAGACATAATACCGTTAGAGTTTGTTCCTGCTCCAAGCATTTTATAGGGTCTTAGCCCGAAAGCTGAGTCTATATTTGCCATATTAAATTTCCTCTATTTATCATTTTCAGTGGTTTTATTACCACCAAAGGTTACACGAGTCTGCCTTTCAGGTTTACTGATAGGCATTGATGGATGTTGCTCCCTCATTAAATCATTATCAACGGCTTCCATTTGATCAGCTGTTTGCTTCTTAAAATGTTCACTACGTTGTTTACGAGTTTCTATTGGGAACCTAGCAAGTACCAATCCTCCAACACCAATTACTCCTGCATGTTTACCATCTTGGATAGTTGGTGCTTCAAATTCTGGGTACTCGTCAGCACGAACAAGTTCAAAACCTTCGCGTAGTCGAGCAGAAAGATTCTTTTTGTCATCGTATCCCATAACGGATTCACGAATCCAGCGATGACAATATCCTTCTGGAGCTGGGGGTGCGTCTAATGTAGACGGTGGTTTCCACGGAGTGGATCTAGTTTCTTTGCTTCTACTTTGAGAAGAGCGTGGGTTCTTATCAGTCATGTTGTATACCTCACGATTGTGGTTGCATACGAGCCTTTTGTCTCGCATATTGTTCATTAGTTATACCAAGTTTACGAGCTATTGCAACTTCAGATTTGTTTAGCTTGATTTTTACTTGATTTCCTCTTTGGTTTCCACGAGTAGCTCCACCGACAGGAGGAGTTGCTCTACCATTTGATTTTGTTTCAGTAACATCATCAAATTTATGTGGAAACTCTTCTCTCATTCTTTTATCTATTTCTGCGTAATATTCATCTGATTTACCATCATATCCTTCTGTTTCAATTAGTTTTTTATGAATACTAAATGCAGTAAGAGTCATTGGTTCATCTGAACCAAACCATGTGTTTTTATTAGCCCATTCTTGAGCTTTAGGGTCTGGTTGTTGCTGAACTTGAGCCTGAGCTGTGTTTTGTTCAGGTTTAACTTCTGTTTCTTTTTCTTGTTTTTCTTTTTCAGATTTTGCAAAATTTAATCTATTGTTATCAACAGCTAAATCTGCTAAAGCTTTTTGTATTTCTGTTTGTTTATCTACATCATCTCTATCTATGGCTAATTTTAACTGACTTTTAAGAGCTTCTTCTTGAAATTTTATTCTATCTCCAAATTCTTGTAGATAAGAACTATCTAAATTTAAAGTCTTCTTTTGGTTTTCTTCTAGTTCTTTTTGAACAGATTGAGCGTATTCTGTCGCGGCTTTTTCACGACGTTCAGCTTCTCTGAGTTTAGCTGTAAGTTTGCCTATTCTTTTATTTACATTTTCGCTATATTTTTCTAGCTCTTCTGTAGATTCTTCTGGTTTTGGTTCTAATTCATCCGTTTTAGCAACAGTTTTTTGTTGCTCAACTTCAGGTTCGTCAGTTAAAGCGTCTTCTGATGGTTCTTCAACCTCTATACTTAACTCTTCTGTTTCTTTAGTTTTTGCTTCTGCTTCTGGCATGGTTTCCTCCATGTTGTTGATTAAATATGTAAAATATCATTTGGGTCACTAATACGAGCTAAAATTTCGTCGTCGTTTAATAAACGAACTTCGCCTCCTTCAATTCTAAACCTACTTCCTGCGTATCTACCAAAAATTACCCAGTCTTTTTCTTTACACCAAGCACCAGATGTTCCAAATCTGCTATAGTCTTGGTAGGCAAGTGGACCAACTCTTAAAACATAACCGCACACAGTACCAACAGTTTCACGTTCTCTTACTTCTTCAGGAATTATTATTCCACCATCAGAAGTCTTTTTTCCTTGGTAAGGGAGTATTAAAATCCTCCAACCAGTAGGTTGAGGGAGTTTGTCGAGTGCAGATTGTGAAAGTTTTTCTGGTTGTAAAACTCTATCGTCAGGTTTTACATAAGCTTTTTCTAGCTCACCTTTTGCTTTCTCTTGTTTCTCTTTTGCAACATGTTTAGGTACAATAAGAGGTTTAGTCATTATCATCCACCTTTTGTAGCAGGTCTTTTAAATCCTGTTTTGTTTTGGAGATTTCAGAAAGTCTAGCTCTCATCTCCTTAAACGCAGTATAGTCTATAACTGCACCAAAGCAAATAGTTTCTTTAATAGAATTTTCACGTTCTTCTAATTCTTTTAATAAATTATCGTAAAAATATTTATCATTCATGTTTATTTTCTAGTTAGAGATCCTCCAAAATAGAGTCCAATGATTGAAAATATTGTATGAGACTGTAGGTTTGTTATATAAATCGTGTTTCCTTCTTCAAAGTATGATGTTTCGTAAGTCGAGCCAAATATCCACCA
>CEQB01012369.1_pt1 | contig 11541 bp, 15 predicted proteins | sample 530581 | NCBI WGS metagenome assembly CEQB01 (sample SAMEA2620588, study PRJEB7988) | marine metagenome | biome: marine biome (ENVO:00000447); feature: deep chlorophyll maximum layer (ENVO:xxxxxxxx); material: "saline water (ENVO:00002010), including plankton (ENVO:xxxxxxxx)" | depth 75 m
GCAGATATCTCTTCAAGCTCTTCAGTCTCTTCATCGGCGCAGTCCGACTCTTTTGCCAAAAACGCATTTGATGATCCTATGTTTGGATCGATGGTGAATGGTTTTCCATGTTTGATGATATCTTTTTTTCCACCAAAAATTCTTTTCATACCCTTTCTCAATCTCTTTTTCGCAACCGGTTGCCAATCACCTTCTGAAACTAGTATCTTTTCTATCATTGAAAATAAAGTTTCGTTAATGTTTGACGGAGATTCCTCTTCGCTGGAGAAAAAGTTCAACAGCTGCCGAACCTCATCTTGCGAAACACCATCAGGTATAAACCTAGATATATCTTGTGCGCTATCTAGCGCGGCTCGAAAATCACTAGCATTATAAGTTCCCTGCGAATCCAGTTCTGGATCTACCGCCCAATCCCGCACATCAGCTGGCACCACACCTTCTAGTTTTGGACTGTATTGAGAAAATTTGGCAAATCTTTGAATATCAGAAATTCCTCGCTCGTCTGGCTTGGTGCTAGCGACTGGTATTATCATGTCCCCTGGTTGAGGTATACCTTGATTGCGTAAGCCAGGAATTGCCTCATCCATTATTGAATACGCTGCCATTACTGGGGAGTTATATGGAGATCTCATTACCACAACCCTGTTAGGATCTATCGCTGATGAGCGAAGATAAAGATTCCAAACTGATATAGATTCTTCAGCTGATATATCTCCCTTTGAAAGAGGAGAAACAAATATAACTACTTTGTCTGCTCCCTTTGCTAGAGTCTCCTTCACTAAATGAAGATGTCCGCGATGAGGAGGTTTAAATTTTCCAGGAAAAACTGCTATTTTTCTAGAAACTTCAGGAGACTCTTCTTCTATTTCTGGAGTCGGATCTTCACCTAGAATGTCTTCTGAAACTTCTTTCTTTGATCCTCTACTGTACCTTCCCAATCCCATTATTTGGTTTATCGGTGCGAAGTTGCCTGTAAACTTATATGTCTTACCTTCGAATTCGAAAACAATCCCCTCTACAGCTGTCGTTATTTTTTCTAGTGCTGCAGCAATTGAAGCATCGCTGAGAACCTCTTCTGCCGATACTTCACCACCTAGTATCTTTTGCAGCCCTATTTGAAGTTTTTGAAGATCATCAGGATCAGCAGATGCTCTGATATCCTTCATTTTCTGTCCTATTTTCTTTCGGAGCTTTCCGACTGTAACGTCAGCTTGCATGATGTAAGCGCTTGTAAAATTCTCAAGTATTTCAACTGCAAATTTATGCACTACATTAATTAACGGCTGTGAAGCTGCGTCTGATAATTCCTTGAGAGCCACCCTGTCTCTCAATATATTAACACATACTTCCCTCTCCTGAGTTAGATGTTCTGGAATTTCAGACAGCGCAATTGCGATTTCAGTCTTCACTCTAGGCATCTTCTTTTCACTACCATAAAAAACAACAGCTTCAGCCATGGCGTCGACAGCCTCTTGACTGAAGTTCATGTTTGCCAACTTTCTACTTAATATAATAAAAACTCTTGTTTTAAGATAATCGCCGAGAGTCTGTCCATGAGATATTCCAACGTCGCGTATTATACTATCGACATTGGATATAGCTCTTTTATATGCATCCTTCTTTTCTACAAAGTCTTTAAAATCATTAATGGCATTTACTTTGACAGAAGGCATACTAGAGTCATCAGCCATGTTGTCTAATATTTCTTCTAGCTGTATCGCGTGTCTTTCCGCCTCTTCTGATTCTAGTTTATGAGACACGCCGTCTATCACAACTACGTGTCCAACTCTATGAACTGCAAGAGTCTGAGCATCATAATCGACTACATTTGGGCTTCTAGGATCCATAACTTCTGCATTGTAAAAGATTAGTCCTCCGTCTTCCCGAACAAAATACTCGCCAGGAACAAGGTTTGCGACAGTTTCGAAATTAGTGAGAGCGTCAACATAAGCCTCAACAACACTTTGGGGAACTCTTTTGTCGACAGGCCTGTCAGTTGTGAGGGCAGCTATTAATGTTTTCTTATTTATGCCACCGGCTTGGGCATGAGATTTGTTCCTTATTGCCAGAGCCTCCTGCCTAACAGGGTTGTAGGAAATAAAAATGTTTTGCCCATCAAGCTTTTCAGTAACCTTGAGTCCGGGAAACCCCTGTGATGCTATTTTAAACATCTCCTTAAGTTTCGCGAACGTCAAACCTACGTTTTCATAGGGGTGGGACATGTGTCCTGCAGCACCACCCTCTGTTAGAAGTTGCTTGTTAGACATAATATGATTATCCTACTACTTTTTTGCCCACTTGTTAAGCAGTCTTTCAAAAAGTTTGTTGTCTCTGCTTGTGAACCTGCTTTCGTAAATGGCGTTTTCTTGTTCTGGTGTCTGAACCTTTGTTGTCTCTTCTGTATCTGTCGAAGCTTCCTCTTCGAGAGTTTCTTCTTCATTTTCTTCAAGTGTTTCTTCTTCAGTCTCATTAAGAACAGAATCTAACAAAGCCTCTTCTTCTTCTGTTAATTCTTCTTCGTCGGGGCGCCAAGATTTTGAATGTAGCCTAGGCGAACCGTCCGGCCAGATAGGATCTCCGTACCTGTTTAAGTGTGTACGAGGATCTTTAGGATTCTTTACGTACTCCTCGTCTTCTTCCTCCTTGCGTCCAAACATGTCTGTTGCCTCCTCGGGCGCGCGAGGAAGATCATCGAGACTCTTGAATCCCTCTTCAACCTTGTTTTCGTCTAAAACTTCTTTAATAATTTTTCTCAGCAATGATTTAATACTGGTGCTCATGTTACTTGACTCCTTTTGTAAAGCTTTTTTTCTATCATTTTCAAAATCTCGTACGTCCAATCCAGAGGCATATGCTTCAAATTCCATTTTTCTCATATGATCATCTGTCTGGGCGTAATCCTCTCCTAGTTCACCAATATTATCAAACTCCCCTCTAAGGTTTTGTAGGTGGTGAGTGAGTTCGTGTGCCAAAGAGCGAAGTATATCTTTCGGGTGGCGATTGGTTATGTACAGAGTTATTTCTTGTTTTTGAGGATCGTAATATGCAGTCTTACCCATGGGATCCATGGCATTCTCTTCGTCTTCTATAAAATTCATTACAGGAGGTTTTTCAAACCCATGCTTCTTTTGACAGTAAGACATGAATTCTTCAGCTAGCGGTTTTATATCATCTATCATAATATGGCGCCTCAAATAACAATAATACTTAGTAATTAGAGGTTTTGATCGTTTATGTCACTTTAAAGTGGTTTTATAGGGTATTGCAGTAGAACGTTTTCTTATATTGAAGGCGCCACAAACTCCATACACAAATGGAACAGCTTTTGATGTAGTTGTGGTTGTGCTATCAGCTGCAGTAGCGGCAACCCAGTCACTGGCGTTTCCGCCTAGTTGTCCATCATTTAATTCTGTAACGGTTATTGTAACGCCAGTGGCAGGTGTGAGAGTTACAACGTTCAAAGAAGCGCTAGCTGTTATGCTTAGAGAGCTAGCATTGATTTTTGTAGCTATTTCAGCTGCAGCCTGCGCTGCTGTCCTACCAGATCCTGTCTTGAGTTGTGTAGCTGACGGACAATCTGAATTGTCTGAGTTGCATGCCTGCAAGTATGTATATGTCACAGATACGGTACCATCGCTAACGCTGAATTGTTCATCTTGCAAATTAACTCCGCTCATTCCAATATCAGTACTGGCTGATGAACCTATGGTTATTGTAGTGTTTCCGGCAATTGCGGTAGTTTTTGCAAATTGTTCGTTAATATCATCCAACTTGTTGCTAGTATAGGTATTTTCGAAGGTTGGTTTTCTTTTTCGTTTGAAAGACATACTATAAATAGCCCCTATATAGCATCTTTGCAAGAAGAAAACATTATTTCCACATCTTTATCTTTAAGATTTTCCTCTATCCAGAATTGCATGTCTGCAGATTTGTCGAATTCGAATTGGTTAATTCCAGAATAAACACACCACCTGCCTACCTCTTCTAGTACATCTACCTTGTTTATCACTAGCTTGTTAACACCATTGATATCAATAGCTTTAATCATGTTATCAAAATCCATCCAATTTACTTGTCTTGGGCGTCCCGTTGTTGCGCCAAATTCTTCACCTGCTTCTCTAATCTTTGCAAAGATTGGATCGACGCCTTCAAACAATTTATTTCCGACATAGGTTTCATAAATTTTAGCTACACCCCAGACATCACGAATACTTCTAGCTGGTACTCCATTTAATATAGCACCACCAACCGTGCAATGACTAGAAGTTACGTAGGGGTAATCACCCCAATCAATATCCAGCCCAAACCCTTGTGCTCCTTCAAAAAGTATTACACTCTCTTCATAGAATGGACTATCGTGCAATTCCGTATACATGTCGACAATGAAGGGCTCAAGTTCAGGTATCTCAATTGCTCGAACTCCTCTTCTTGCGTACTTATCTCTATATGCCGGTCCATTGCCCCTCTTTGTCGTACCTATGATTTCGTCTTGCCCATCTTGAGCCATGTGAAAGTCAGTGATGATATGAGCATTTGATGCCACCCCTATTAGCCCACGTGCATTAATTCCGTGAGACTCCAATTCATCAATCTCATCAAAAAACTTCTTTACGTTAATCACACACCCGGGCCCGATAATAGATCTGATACCAAAGAACACTCCGCACGGTATATGGTGTGTTACAAACTTCTTCCCTTCGTGATAAATCGTGTGCCCAGCGTTACATCCACCATTATATCTTATTACGTGAGTATACTCACCAGTTCTAGCTAGGTGGTGCGCAACCTTACCTTTGCCACAGTCACCGTACTGCAAGTCAACAATTACATCTGCTATCATGATTAGTCCTTTTTATTTTTAGAAGACAACAGTATAGTAACAGATTGTTCAAAAGTCTTTAAGACATCTTCGGGTAGCGGGGATATTTTTTTTAATATAAGCCAACAGTTTAGATAGTCTAGCGCTAATGTGGGTTCCACACCCAAGAGAGACAAGAGTGTGTCTGTTTCATCTCTAGTGTTGTCGGGTATATCGCTTCGCGGCTCTTTTGTGAAGGAGTTGACAATTTGTAAGAAAAGATCGGGGAAAACGATTCTTTTCTTTTTTTTCACTTTCCTTCTCTTTTTCTTTTAATGAATTCTTTTTTAGCTGCCATTGGGTTTCGAGCTGTCATCTCTATATCCTCTCTTAGTTGCAATAATTGCTTGGACAAGAGGAAAGGTAACAGCAAACATAGAAAAGAGTTAACAAGGGTAAAACCAGTTATAAGATATAGTAGAGAATCACTATTCATCATTTACCTCCCACAGATTAAAGTCTGGATCCATAATATCTATGATATCATACTTTCTGTTTTTTATTATGTTGTCTTTATCATCTAGTTCTGATTCTTTTTTGATTTTTGAGAAAAACTCTTCTGCTTCTTCATTCATGTGTTTTGCAGCCCTCGCAGTATCGCAATCATCATAGCAAGCAGTTTGCTTCTTCGTGGAGGGGCTAAGTACGGCACAGTCGCCTTTCTCCCCAGTTGTTTTCTTCGTACAACTTCGTTTTATATAAATTTCTTTAATTCTTCTGTTAAGGTTGCTGTTCATATCATTGGACTCCATTGTTAGGCGCATCAAATCATCTATCTCTGCTGTGGTGAATGGGTTTTGAACTTCATGGCCTACGTCTCCGTTAAACTTGAGTATTCTAAAAAGAGGTGATAGCACCTGAGTTACTAGTATTGACATTGTAGATATTTCGTCTCTTTCGTTTCTCCACGCCCCTATCGATATGTCTTTGACTCTATCCATCCTTCTTTTTGCATCATGATCGGTTGAGTTTTTGCCCAGTTCAAGCACCTCTTTTGCAACAGGGGGCAAGTTATCCATAAACTCTTTCTGAGCACTCCAGACTTCAGCTGCCAACTCTTGTGCAGATTCAATGGCAGCACCAACAACTCTTTCGTAATTCTCATCCAGAAATTGAACAACATCGACAACCATATCTATCTCTTCTTGGCTGGCCTCTGGGTTATCTATCCTTACGGAGATCTTGGCAAAGGTGGAGTTTTCATCATTTAGATTGAGACTGTCGTAAAGGACAACTCGCAATGTCTCTGGTATAGCTAGTTTTCTGACAACGCGAGGATCGGCTCCCTGCAGAGGTAATTCGAGCTGTTGTGAGAGATAAGTTTGTATCGCTTGGTTGAGTTCTTTTAATTTTTCAAACATTCTCTGATTAACTTCTTCGCTGACATATTTGCCACCAACATATTCAGATATTTGTTTAACTAAGAACGGGCTAAAATCTGTTATTATTAGATTTTCCTTGCTAGCAAATATTATCTCCTCTTCACCAGCATATTCACTATAATCGGTGATTTTAAAGTTCTTAAGCTTCTTTTGTAACTCTTCAAGCGTTGCTTGAAATGTGTCGAACGCTGCTTTTGCGATATATCCTTTTTGCGCCAAATACTTGTTTATGATTCGTTGTATCGTGCCATAATTCTTGTCGTAACCGGAAAGTTGATATAGAAAAGAGTCATACCCTTGTGGATCCAGCTCAAAACCATCAGTACTTGCTCTAATTTCAAATATTACTTTTCCATCGTAGTCTGAGATTTCTACATCTTCATGATATATTTGAGCCCTTTCAAGTCTGCTAGATATATCACGCGTGACTTCAGTCAAATCCCGATAATTGTCAGGAAACTCGTACTCTCCTCCTTTGAACTTCCCTTCATCAATCTCTACTGTAAATCCCCCACTAAACGATACATAATTGCCTTCACCGTAGTCTTCAACTTCAGCGCTGTAGTATGCATGCTTGATTTTTTCTTGGTATTCCGCCTCTAGGTTTGTGATTTCCTCTTCCCAGCTTCCTGTAGGATCCGGAGGATTGTCTAGGACGTTTATATATCCACTGTGGACAATATCTGCAGCTATTTCATCTATTTTTTCCTTCTCTTCTTCACCTAATATATCGTAATCCTTGTCATTCCCGAAAGTATTTATTGTCACTGCTTTATAGATAGCTCTCTCGCCTACTTCATCGTCTGGTGCGTCGAACACCTGCTGTAAATCACCATCGCGACTATAAACAAGAGCAAGCTTGTGAAGCTCGTTGGTAGTAGGGATATTATCAAATCTCGCCATCACAAATGCTTGATATTCTGAAGTGTATTGTTGAAAATAGTTTCGAGATTCAGTAGCGGATATGCACCATCTGGTGTTTTTGCCATAAAAGCAAGAAGCCTCTTTTGTATATGGGCGAATTGCAAATATATTATTATCATCATACACGACTTCAGATCCTTCCATCGCTTCTTCTTTCTTGCGCTGTCTCTTCTCTCTCTCAGACGGGCCCATTTTTTCGAGCATAGAAAGAATTTCTGCCGAGTTATAGTTGTAAATATCTTTATCTTCTAACCTTTGATGTCTAATATGAAACAATTCAATAGTGCTTAGTATTTCTCGCGCGACAGCGAAAACGTCTTCGTCGAAACGAGCATTCGAGTGCCAATATTGATCTTCCTCTATGTCGTCTTTAAAATTATTGTGCATTTCACGGGCAAACCATAAGAGATATTTCGAAACTCCCTTGGGCCCAAGTTCGCTCTGTATTTGATCGCGGCCGTAATTTATGAAACCAGATAGATCTAAATCGGGGTATTTTGCTTTTATGTCCTTTATTCTTGCTTCTAGGAGTAGTGCTGGATCTGTTCGGAACTGTTTCCAAATTTTATGAAACGAATTTGGCACGCGACTACCCCTCTTCGTCTACATCTGATATATCGACGTTAAATTCTTCTAGTAGCCATTCGCACAATTCGTCAAGGTTGTTACCTTCCGCTTGAAAGGCAACGTCAGCGGCGAAATCTTCAGAGTCTATAAACTGTCCGGGGCTCTTAAGCCCTATTAAACGGGCAACAATATCGGGCGCGATTTGCATAACCATGTCTTGTAGCTTTCCAATCCTCTCGTTATATCTTTTTTCATCTGCAATCTCCCCTGGTGTTGGTGCATCCGGGTGATCTTCGAGGTACCCATACCAATTTTCAAAAAGCTTTTTCATTTTTCGTACTCCGTAGCGAATCCTTCATTAATTAGTACCTGATTCACGCTTTCCTTATGATCTTTTACGAATATTTCCCCCAAACACCTGCCGAACTTGCCATCACCATGAGTTATCAGCTCAAATTCGCCATTTGAGAGGGCTAGAATCTCGCTCAGGCGACGTAAAGTCATCTCCCCAGCCTTAACCTCATCTTTATCCGTAGAACGCGTCTCAGGGGCGTTAATTCCCCATAAACGAATCCTTTTTCTAACAAATACGTCAAAACCTACATCGATTTCTGCATCGATGGTGTCTCCGTCGACAATCCGGATTAGTTTTGCCTTATATTTAGTCATTTTTACTTTTCGAGTTCGTGACGGAGGGTTTTCATCCTAGTTTCGTTGGATATCCACCTACTGAGTCTGTTGGCGAGGCTACCAAACTCGTCAGCGTCAGCTAGTTGCTTTGCGGCATTTCGAAATTCATACCCAGGATAATAAGAAAGCTCTTTTTCTTTAATTTCTTTCTCCATTTCTAAAATTCTCATTGCCATGTTTTGAATTTCTTGCAAATATTCGCCAAGAATTTCCGAATCTCCTCTTCTCGCATCTACTACGGGGCTTTTGTCGACTACATCCAACTCATTTTCCTCTTTTAAAAGAAAATTTTTCCATTTTTTCATTGAATCATCCATTTACCAAGCCTCCTTTACGAAATAGTTTCCAATTTTCAGATATGTTTATTTTTTTTGTCTCTTCTTTACTCATTGACATCATCATATCATATGAGGTTGTCCTCAAAGACATCAAATCTTTGATTTCATCATTGTTTCTTAACATTTTAAACGCCAAATTCTCCGCAGAATAGACACCTTCATCCTCTAATCCTGCTACGCGCATGTTTTTAATCTTTTCCTTTAGTTTAGAGGCATGATCATAGACTTTTTTGTACTCTTTCTTTTGGAAAAGTTTCGAAAGTTGAGAAATTTCAAGAGATAATGCTTCGTACTTCTTTTTTGTAGTTTCGAAATCAATATCTATCTCTTCTCTGACTGGCATCTCAAGCCACTCGCCGAGAAGGACTGAATAAACCCCGTTTGAAAAGTGCTCTTCGTTTATATCTTGTATATAAATCTCAACTTCGTGTCCAAATATTCGAATATTGTGGCTATTGTTCCATTGTATTCTCTTAAGGGCGAAAAATTCCGATAAAATTTCTTCAGTTTCTCCTATTTCGCTAAAGTCTACCAACAAATGCAAGTCTATATCGCTAGCGCCGTGATAATTGTAGCTGGCGAGAGAGCCTGTGAACGTTATATCTTCGAAATTTGGAGCACTCGGAGCAGATTCCTGCACGGAAGAGTAAAATTCTTCTGCTATTTCAGCCAATCTGCCTCTTACTTCGGGCTCAAGCCTACCTCTGTTCCAAAATTTTGAATTAAGTTTATCCTTGATAGTCAATTTTGAAGCATCGAACTCTTGTTCGGTGAGATATTTGTTCCACTTGTTTTTAAAATCAGTCATTTTCGAAAATTTCCTGTACTATTTTTTCATATTTGTTAGGATTTTTGATGTTTTTTACGTCTCTCATCTTAGATTCCGAATGTTCAGAGCTTAATTTAACTTCACCTTTGGGTAAAGTAGCCTTGAAGTACTTGTGGTTTCCCACATCTTTTATTTTTTCGACGTTTTTTATGTCAAGTCCTGTCTCTTCCTTCACTTCCCTTCGAAGTCCATCAATTACGGCTTCGTTTTCGTGCACATGTCCACCAGGCAAATCCCACTTTCCGGCATATTTCTTCACATAGTTTGTTCTCTTAAGAAACAATACCTTGTTATCTTCGTCAATAAGAACAATCTTTGCCACTATCTTACTATCCTTGCTCTCATTCACAAAAAGTCTCCAGCCTTTCATAATAAGTTTCATACAATAAATAGTATTTAAATGTCTATTATAATAACTCTTTTCTCTGGCTTCTTTTCTGTGTTTGGTGTTTTGGTTTTTGGAGGCGGGGGAGGCGGAGGTTCTATTCTCGGTTGTTCTCGGGGCGTTTCCTCTTCTCTTTTCTTTATTTTCTGCTTGATGCTTCGTATCAAAATGTCAATAATGTCTATCATGGTACCCCCTCAACAATCTATATTGTCTGTTATATATCTACCATTGATCCAAGCCTGGCAGTATGGCCCAACCTCATGGCTGACATTTTTAATTATCCATAACGCTTCATCTATCTCTGAAACCTGAATAACCAATATTTTACTTTCCCACATTTCTTCGTCGGGTAAAGCAAATCCCATCTTTTCAAGCATCTTTACGTGTTTTCCTGGATCATGCATAACGACTATGTTTTCGCCTGGATGCATCATATCCAGCCAAGTTTGCACCAAGTCGTGCTGACTGACGGTATAAGATAAGTGCATTATTTTGTTTGGTGCGTCCATGTTACTCTCTTATTTAGAATGTTTGTCGGCTACAGATTGAGCAGCCCAACTGTCGGGTTTAATCTTGCATTCAAAGCCTGCGCCGGTTACATAGCCACTCAACATGTCAGCAAAGCTAGACGTAGCAGCTTTTGCGTGAAACGGAGAAACGTCAATATGCAATTCTATATTAGATGGTTCGATGTTGTGCGTATTCATGAAGTATTCGCCTATCTCAACAGAGCGACGAACCTCCTCTGTTATTCGATACACGAGAACATTGAATTTCTTTTTTGGCAAACATTCCTTATGAAAGAAATATCTACCTCCCTTGCCATCACCATAGAGACATATGGCTGTGGCGAAATTAACTTTATTTTTGGATATAAAAGAATCGGATCCAACAAAGAGTTTGCCGCCGTCAGATATACATGCTTTTGCTTTTTTAATAATCTCATCGAACGTAGTGTCTTTATCGGAACCAGTGTGCCACTTAAATTGTTCGAGAGCATGCAACATAAGTGTTATATTACATTAAATTTATTCATTTTTAAATATCTTTTCGATATGATTCATTAGTATATTTCTAACCTCAGAATCATCTGTGATATCTTCCATCATGTCCAACAAAAATTCTGAATTTTCTTCAGCTGCGAGAGTCATAGCTTTAAGGACAATGTTTCTAAAATGCTCGCTATTTTCTTCTCTTTGGGGGTTAAGGGAGTCCAGAACTTTCCCCCAAGAGATTTCTCGTTCAGCTTCTTTGGAAACTTCGTCTTCTATGTACGATGAGGAATCGGGAGTCTTAGCATTAACCATATCGTACATTGTTTCTTTTATCAGATACTTTAACGTGTTTTTTGTTATATTCACTGTTATATCTCCGATTACTTTCTAGTAGTGTTTTTAATTTCCTGCTGCACTAGTTTTTTGAGTACGGCGGCAAATTGCTTATTCTCTTCTAAGTCTGCTGCGCTATCAACCGGTGGCGGTGCTGCCGTCTCTGCTTGTGCTATCTCTGCCTCTTTCGCGCCTTCGCTTTCTGCCTTAGCTAGTCGGGTTTGGATGAGACTGCGA
>CEQB01047318.1_pt1 | contig 11437 bp, 5 predicted proteins | sample 530581 | NCBI WGS metagenome assembly CEQB01 (sample SAMEA2620588, study PRJEB7988) | marine metagenome | biome: marine biome (ENVO:00000447); feature: deep chlorophyll maximum layer (ENVO:xxxxxxxx); material: "saline water (ENVO:00002010), including plankton (ENVO:xxxxxxxx)" | depth 75 m
TCTATGGGGTGCTCTGGAGAACGATAAGCACTACTTACTTTGAAAGGAAAACCACAACGTTCTCTAATCCTTTCAACTGTTTGCATGAATGCCCAGTCCATATCACATTGACCGGTATGCTTACATTTTAGTTCTTCTTCTGTAAAGTATTTATACATTATTTGGATGCAATTAATTTTTTAGATTTTAAATCGTTTATATTACCGAGAAGAATATTAGTTTTAGCACCTTCTCCTTCTCCTCTACCTACTCTGGTTTTGTAGTTTCGTATCTTTTTAAATTGATTACTTAAAAATCCTTTTAGCCCTCTGTCATATTCCATTTTTAAATATCCATCTTCATCCCACTTAGGTCCGTAATATGGCGTTGGATTATTAGATAATTTAGAATCATTAAAATTAAACTGGTCTCTAAAATAAATATCTCCGTTGTCTTCAACCACTATACTTCCTTGTCCAAAAGTATATTGTAAAGAACGTGCAGGGTTGTTTATAAGTTCAAATGGATTATCTTCTACAGTGGAAGTTCCTCCTGCACCAAAATCTCTCCAATCATCATAATCAACAACAAATTTATTTTGAGAAATATTTCTCATTACTACATTTTTTAAAAGTGTAAACTCTTCTTCACTAAAATCTTTTTTAGTTATATTTTCTTCTTCACCAAAAAAACTTTGTGTTAATGTATCTGCCCTATCTTTAGTAAAAATATTTCTAAGAAAATCATATTTAGTATCTGAAGCTAGTTGTCTTACTGCTAAAGGTAAAATTCCAGTATAAAATTCTTCATCATCTTTGTGTATAGCTTCAGCTTCTTGACCTCTATTTCTGTAAGTTTTTTTTATCTCTTTTAATTTTTTTAAATCTTCTTGTGGTATTTCTCCAGCTTTAACAACATCTTTTTCAATTTCTTTAATTGGTATATTTATTTCTTCTTTTATAGGAGCTTCTTTTATTTCTTCTTTTATAGGAGTTTCTTTTATTTCTTCTTTTATAGGAGTTTCTTTTATTTCTTCTTTAGGTATTGGAAGAGACATTTCTACACGTTGCCTAGGTTTTATTTTTAGTTCCTCTTGAGGTACTACTTTTATTTCTTCCCTAGGTACAGGAGGAGGCATTGTTATACGTTCTTTTATTTCTTCCCTAGGTACAGGAGGAGGCATTGTTATACGTTCTTTTATTTCTGACTTTACAACTTTTTCAGGTATGTTTAGTTTAGCACCAGCAAAAATTAAATCAGGGTCTTTTATTTTTTTATTAGCTTTTAATAATTCTTTAACACTAGTATCAAATCTCACGGCTAACTCTGATAAAGTATCGCCACTTTGAATAGTATAGCCTCCTTTTTTGAAGCCTAATCTTTCCATTTGTAAATCAGTTTTCATTCTTCTATAGCATCATCAAGTTTTTTTAAAAAATCTTTATTAACTTTTTCAATTTTTTTTCGTTCTATTCTAGTTTTTTCATAGTTTCTATCTACCAATCTTTGTGCAAACTTTCCTTTAACTGCTTCTCTAACTGGTACTTTATCTAAAACACTTACTACGTCTTTGCTTATATCAATAGCATCATAGCCTCTGGATTTTAAAAATTTTCTATGTGTATCTGTGGTCAGACTTAAATAATTATTACGAGGTTTTAATAAGTTTTGAAAATCAAGCAGCTCAGTTCTGAACTTACTCATATTTCTATTATCGTTAGTTTTTTTTGCAAAGTCAATAAGTTTTTGTCTAGTTACTATTTCTTTTTTTATAGCATCTGACATTTCTTTAGTAGGATTAGCAGGATTGTATATTTTTTTAACAGCTTTGTTAAATACTTTATCATCTATTAAGTTTACAAATCCTGAGTAACTTCCTTTAGCAGGATTAATAAGTGAATACATAGTAGCTGTTGCAAGTCCTTCTTTAGTAGGTTTAGCTATATAACTTCCTGCTTGAACTGCTCCTCCTACACCTCTATCAACGTCAGATGATACCTCTTTTAATTTTAAAGGACTACCATGATAATAGTCGGTAGGTTTAATTTTTTTAATAGAGCTTTCGCCTAAATTCTCTATCAAATTATAACCTGCTTTACCAAGACCTGCAATTATTCTAGGAGAACCACCTACTAATAACTCAATAACTGGTGCACTAGATTGTAATGACCCACTTCTAACACCTCCCATTCTTTCTATTTCAGCATCTAGTCTAGCTTTTTCTTCATCGGTTAAACCACCTTCATTCATTGGTAGTCTATTTAGTAAAGGAAAGTCTTCTAATACTAAACCAGAATAAGGTTCGCCAGTGTAAGGATTTACTCTATCGGCTGGATTTTCTTTAGTAAAAGGTACATCTTCTACTCCTTCTACTAAACCTCCTTCAGTAAAATTACTTCTATATAATTTCTCTACTTCTTTTTTCTTTTTACCAGTTGCAGTAGTTCCTGCAGCTTTATCTGCTGCCCTTGCTAATTTTTTTAATTCTTTAAATCCTTCTGGATTAACTGCTCTAAAAGCAGAAATACCCGGAATTTTATCTATAAATACTGATAGTGGTCCATTCCAATCTTCTAATAAATTTAGTATATCATTAACTGCTGGTCCAGTAAATCTACCTAATAAAGATTTTATTAAATTATCATACTGTCTACTTTGAGTAACTCTGTAAGCATATTCAGTTGGACCAAGTAATCCTGCCCTAATAGCTGCATCTTTTACTTCTTCTCCTACAGTAGATTCTCCATCTTCTATACGTTCTAAATTAGTTCCTCTACTTCTAATAGTATTACCAAACATTGCAATACCTATCATAGTTGTAATACCTGCTGCCATCTGACCAGATTTTTTAAAATCTCCTTGTCTTACATCTTTATTAACTTCTCTAAGTGCATTTTTTAACACTGTGTTACCAAAGGCAGTAGGGAATCCTAGTAAGCCAAAAGCCCATCTAGTAGAAGGCATAGAATGTAATAATGGTTTTTGATTAGCTGCAGCAGTTGGATTCATAATAACTTCATCTACATATCTAGCTGCACTAGGCAGCAAACTTTCGTTATAAAATTTACCTTGGCTTTTACCTCCAGACTGAACCCATTTAATACCAGCATTAACATCTACTCCTAATTCTTTTAATTCATTTTCTAATCTAATTTTTTGCTTATCTGATAAATTTCTAGATAATTTACCCAAAGTTTTATTAGTTGCTAATTGATGTAAATTTTCATAAATTTTAGATTTACCAACATTAAAAGAAGTTAACTGTACAAATCTAGTCCAATCATGTAGTAAATTATATTTAAAAAATACGTTCTGTGCACGAGTAGCTCGTCTACTAAATCCTTGACCAAACATAGCAAGTGCTCTATCTTGTGAAGCTTGACCCATAGCTCTGTTAAATCTATTTAGTTCTCGCATTGCTTCAGGTCTAGCATCTTTTAGTTCTTTAGTCCAAACATCATTCCACCACATTTTGCGATAGTCATTAGCTGTTTCCCATAAAGTTCTAGCTCCTCCTTGAGCTAACTTTGGTTCATCTTTTCCAGCTTTTTTAAATCCTACCTTACCTGCACCTTTAACTAAAGGAACTGCAATTTCTGATAAACTTGTAATTGTAGCAAATGGAAGTAATGCTAATTGATTACCAACAATAGCAATATCATTAAATAACATAGCAGCTTTATTTGATGGTCTAGCTACTTGCCCAGTTGTGATTAAATATAAATTTTGTAATTGTTTAAACTCACCATCAGTTAGTCCTTTGTCTCTACCTTTTGCTTTAAGTCTTTGTTGAATTGGGTTTATATGTCGTTTTGTAAATTCAGCTAAGTCTTCTCCTAATAATTCTTTTCTCCTGATAAAAGCTGCAGACTGCTGAACGTAATTATCTAATAATGATTCAACACTATTGTCAAGATAATCGTCAATAACAGTTTCATCCAGTAAAGTCAATTTTCTTTCTTTAGTTAGCGAAGGAGTTTTTTTCATAAAAGCTTTTTGAAGTATTTTTCCCTTACCTTCTGTAGCAAGTTCAACCCAAGATTTACTTGCAGGACTCATTGGGTCTACTAAATCTTCTAACAAATTAATTATTTGCTCTTTACTACTTAAAGTTTGTCCACTTTTTTTCTTAATAGTTTTTTTTAATTTAGGATATTTAGCTTTTAATTCTTTTATTAACGTACCTTCAACTCCGTTTTCAACAAAGTTATCTAGTTCATCTTGAACTTTGTTATATCGCCAACCTCTAGGTAAATAATTATTTACTCTTCCTATTTTTAAACCTTTAGAAACTGCATCATTTCTTATTTCTTTCATTAAAGTACTAATAGTATTTCCTGCTGTAACAATTTCATCTATAGTATTTTCAGTCACATTAAAAGCATCAATAATATTTACTCGCTTACCATCTATAGTTTTTGTTTTTCTACCTGTTCTTAAATAATAAGCTAATGCATCATTTGTTTCATTAGATATTCTATCATAATCACTTCTAAAACTTTTTTTAGTTTTTTCAACATCTTCAAAACCAAAATATTTTTTAACTTTTCCGGGAACTTTAAAAAATGCATCTCTTGAATTTATAGTAGGTACATTTATTGCTCCTGTTTGATATAAAGGTTTTAAAGCGTTTCTAAGTATTTCACTTCTAGTTCCAATGTCTAAATTTACTAACTCATAGTAACTTCTTGCTGACACTGGCATTTTAGCATCATAACCTTTTGCAGAAATAGTTCTACCAGTATCGTATCTAAAAATTTTTATTAATTTATCCAAACCTTTGTCAAGTTTCATTTTCTCAATAAATCTAGAAGTAGGTTTTTCTATTATGTATCTTGTTGCAAGACTACCATATCTCGCTACTGGATTTATAAAATTATCAATTACACTATCATAGGCTTCAATACCTCTATCATATATGCCTAATTTATAATCTTCACCACCGTCAATACGATTAGCTCTTTGTTGCTGTACAGAATCATTAAATTTATTATAACCTTTAGAAGCTCCAATACCTACTCCTCTAATAACTGCAGGTAAAGCAGCACCTATTGCACCAGTAGCTAATGTTTCACCAAGACTATAATTTTGTCTCCTGTCTGTATTTATATCAATATTTTGTGTAGTCGCATTATTAGTACTACCATATAAAAAACCTTCAGTACTTGCCAAAGCAGTCTGAGTTGTTTTACTTAAAGGTTTTTTTAATTTTTGACCGGGAATTTTAGATATGCCTTTAGCAGTTGCTTCTGCTATTTCTTTGTTAGTTAATTTTTTTAATCCAGATTGAATAACCTTACTACCGGCTAATCTTGTTGCTGCTGATGCACCTCCTGTCCAAGGAACAAATAATAAACTAGCAAGTACAGTAGGGTCACTTACAACATCTCCTACTATACTACCGATACCACTAGCCCACTCACCAAATCCTCCCATATCAGCATTATCAAATCTACGTCTTAAATATTGATAATCTAATTTTTGTTGCTCGTTAAATTTTTTACTTTGAGCTAGTACTGATAGTCCTTGTGCTAAGTTATAATCTGCACCTCTAAAATAAGCAAATAAATCTGCTGCAGAATCTCCTTCACCTATAGATGTTAAAAATCTTTCAGTAACTTTATTAAACTCTTCATCTTCTCGTAAATCTGATAGAGTATACTTACTCATGGATGGCTTAAAACCACCTCTACCAATATTAATACTTTTTCTATTTGAAAAAAAATCTTCTCTTGCTGTCATTATTATTCAATAATTAATCTGCAACATACCATTCGTATTCGTTGCCATTTCCACTAGGTCTAGTTTGAAAAACAATTTCAAAGTCTAACTCTCCGTTATCTTTTAGTTTTCTAACTATACGTTCTTTTCCTTTTTGTGGCACAAGATTTTGTTCTCTACCACCACTATCTATATACTTATCAGAATTATATTGATACCATTCATTATCATTCCAATTTTCAGCAAACTGGTCTGCAGTTTCTGGAACAAGGTCTATTTTAAGAACATCTGGATTTACATATTCAGAGCCGTTAGTTCTGCTTTTAATTGTAAAAATTCTAGTAATCTCATCAAACCATTCTCCAACATTTTCAAATCCTTGAGGATTTTGTTGAGCACCTTTTTCCATATATTCAGGGTGTTCTCTTTGTCTTTCTGTACCAATACTTATTCCTAAAAGCTGGTCTTCAAAAGCTTGTTCATAAGCTTCTTGTTTATTTAAATCATATTTATTTTGATATTTAGTAGCACCTCTAATTACATTACTTACAAATTTATAAGATTCAAAAGTAGAATTATCTACACTACCATCTGTTGCAAAGTCTCCAGACAAGTTAAACAGTAAATCTCTCGTTTCAGCATCTGCAGTTGCTATAACTTCTTGAACTTTACCAATAACATCTATTCTATTTTCTTTACTTTCTAATTCTTTCTGAACATCTATTTCATTCCTGTCTATGTTAAAAACAGAATCCCAAATATCTCTTTCTTTTAATGTATAATAATCAGTAGGGTCTGTTATTCCTCTTTTAAGAAGTTGTTCTGCTTTAGTAAAAGTTGCTGCAAAACTAGGTACATCGCTACTTTGTAAAGTTTTTAATCCCGGAAATTTATCTATTGTAACTCCATTAGCAATAGCTTCAGTAAGTTTTTCAGCAGTTACTGGATTTGTAGGATTTCTAAAATACCTTTGTAGTTCTTTCTGCTTGTCTGCAAACACTTGTTCATCAGTTGAAAAAGTATCAAAGCCTAATGAATTAGTTACTCTAGCTTTTGCATTTATAATTGCTCTATTTCTAGACATTACACTTCCCACTAAAGCATCGTTTTCAGTTACTAAGTTATCTTGTGCTTCTCTAGTAAGTCTTGATTCTTCTAATTTTTCCTCTAGTTCAATTTTTGTACTTGCACCTGTACCAAATATTCCATTAAAGATATTAGCAAGTACAGATTTTTTAGTTGGGTCATCTCTTAATTGATTTCTAGCAGCTAAATATTCAGCTTTAGCTGCAGCATTATATTGACTAAATGTAGGCATTGTAATTGCTGGATTTTGAGACTTAGCTAAAATAAATTGTTCTGCTAATTGTCTTTTTTCTGCCATAATTCTTCTATATTCATCTATAGAGTCATTAGTTAAATCCCTAGTTCCTGCTAATGTTGCACTAGGATTTGTTCCTAAAGCATTTTGCATATTTAAATCAGCATCAAAAAGTTCTTTAGCTTTAAAATCTAAATATGCAGTTGGGTCAGTTTGATATTGTTTAAACTCTGCTCTAGCTTTTATATTTTCTTGAGAGTTAAAAATATCTCTATTAGTTTGAAAAATATCTTGATACTGGCTTTGTAAATCAGTCAAGTTGTTAGTTAAGTCTTCTTGTAAACTTTGCTGTTTACCTGTAAATCCTGCAAGTAAAGCAGAGAGAACTAAAGCTTCGTTTCTATCTCTACTACTAACTTTTCTTCTTCTAGCTAGTAATGAACCAGCTACGTCACCAAATCTAGAACCATCAAAAATACTCATTCTATTCCTCTGTTTGTTTTGTCAGTAAGCTCCTAATCTCAGGACCTTGTTCTTTTATTTTATCTAATAAATTTCTAGGTAAAACATCTGCTCTAATATTAAGCTCTTTATCTTTACTTACTTCTTTTTCATTTGTTAACTTACTTACAGCACTTTTAAACTGTGTTAAGTTTTCACTCATTTCATCTTCGTCTTCTTCATCAATATCATTAGGTTCGATATTGTACTCTATTCCTGCTTCTGAACCAAGAGACATTATAGTATACATAATTGGCTCTACTAATAATAACATTGTATCAGGATTTATTTCACCTTGAAAAAACTTTGCATATAATACTGCAGTAGTAATATCAGTAACTGCCATGCCTTCTGTTAAACTAGCAATGACAAGTTTAACTTTTTCAGGGTCTAATAGCTCTGTAGTAATTGCTGTTAAAGCTTCTCTAGGATTAGAATACTTTGCAGGTTTTTCCCATGCATAAGGAGCACTAGGGTCATTAGTTAATGATTGACCCGGTATGGAAGTTCCTTTTGTTTTTAATGAAACTAATTCATCAAAATCTAGTTGATTAAAATTATTTTTTGCTTTAATAACAGTAGGTTCATTTTCTACTGCACCTACAAATTCAGATATATCTATATTAGAATCAACAACATCATTTACACTTTTTTCAATAGCTTCTGATAAATTTCTTGTTATAAATTTTTTCATTGGTTTTACTTTTGCCATTATACTATCCTAATTGTGTCTTGTCTAAATAATTCATTACCCATAGCATTAATATCTCCTGAACCATAAGTCATGTTTGCGTAAGCATCATTTAGATTTATACCAGCATTTTGATAAGCTATTTGAAACTGTTGAAGTTGATTAGCGTATTCTTGTTGAGCATACGCTGGGTCTCCTACATATTGGTCATCTGCCATTCTGTCAGCTATAGCTCCTTGAGCAGCACCTACTAATAAGTTTTCACCGACTTCTAAAGTTTTGTCAACTATATTTTCTGGACTAAATGCATCTTTTAGTCTATCTCCTACATCTGCAAAACCAGAACGTATTTTTTCTCCTAATGTAGGTTTAACTGTCGTAGTATCTACTTTAGGAAATTCTAAGTTAACATTTTCAAAACCTTGTGCAACTTGTTCACCCATAGTTGGAAAAGGTTTACCACCACTTAGTAATTCATCTGTTGAAAACTCTGTGCCTAAACTATCTACATATTTAGGTGTGTCAAAATTACTAGCAGCTATATTCCTTACTCCTCCTACTGGTGCTGTTCTACCTGTAACATTAGCAAAGTCAAGTCCTCCTGTAGAATTTAATTTAGGTAAAGTAGCAAAATCAATAGACGGTGGGCTAGTTAAATTTACACCACTAAGTTTCATATTACCTGCTAAATCAGAAGTAAAAGTTCTACCTAAAGCATCTTGATAAATTGGTGTATCAAAAGCACTACTAGTAATATTTCGTAATGCTCCTTCAGGAGCTACATCTACTGGATTTATTTTAGTTAAATCAATTTGTCCGAGAGAATCTCTAGCTATGTTATCTAAATCAATAGTTGCAGAAGTATCAAAAGATATATCAGGAGCAGTAGAAGCAATATCACCACTACCTCCCATAGCATCTAATTTACCTCCTACAGTGTCTGCTTTAAAATCTGTAACTCCTCTAGCAGTTTTAATTGCTTCACCAATTTTAGCAAAAGCAGCTCCTGTGGCACTACCAAATGCAGCACCTTTTAATACATCTTTTAAATCTCCACCTTGAAGTAAAGCTCCAGCACCACCAGTGATAGCACCAGTAACAGCTCCGGCAGCTACAGCCGGTAAAGCAGCTATTGCAGGTACAAACATAGGTAAAGTAACTGCAGCAGCTATCATTAATCCTATCCGTACATATTTATTTTTAGTTAGCTTTTTTACTCCTCTACCTACTTCTCTTACAACTTTGGCTACACCTTTAACAGCTTTTTTAACTCCTTTAGCAACTCCACTAACTACTTTTTTAACACCACCAACTACTTTTTTAAATCCTTTTTTTATACTTTTAAATAATCCCATTATATTCTCCTATGTCCTCTCGTATGTTATATCGCCTATTATTGCACCTATTAAACTTTGTAATGCTGCAGTATTTTTGTAACTCTCTGGGTCTGAAGCAAGTGCAGTATTTACTAAAGCAGCTATTCTTTCATTTTCATTTTCAACACTTCTAAAATCATAATCAGCTTGGTCTCTTAATTCTTGCCATAAAAAAGCTTGAGCTTGAGTACTAAGATTAAAAGCATTCTGAGCATTTTGTAAATTAACTGCATTCTGTGCTGCAGTGTTTGCAGTATTAGCTTGTCTTCGCCATTGTATATTACTAGCTTCAACAGCAGCAGCATTTTGTGCATTCCATTGATTTCTAGCAAAATCTTGATTAGCATTAAATTGGTCTACTTGAGTTGCTAACTGAGCATTTAGTCTATTAGCATCAGCTATTCTATTTGCATTTCTAGCAGCAGCAGCGTTAGCTTGAGTAGCATTAAATTGTGCTGTTGCATTTCTTTGAGTAGTATTAAACTGTTCCATTTGTGCTGCTAAGTTAGCCATAAATTGTTGAGTTTGATTTTCACTAGTAGCATTAAATTGTGCAGCAGCATTACTGGCAGCTTGATTAGACAACATTCTTTGTTGTTCTTGTTGAGCTGTTAATACATTTGCTTGTTGAGTAGCATTTAAATTAGCTAAATCAGTTTGTAAAAAAGCTTTGGCATTTTGTATTGCTAGTCTTTCATTTATACTTGCTTCTGCTAAATTAGCTTGTGATTGTAATACTGCATTTTGTATTATAGCTTGTTGTGCATTTGTTGCATCGGTAATTGATACTGTTTGAAAAAATCTACTGTTAGCTAACTCTGTTTGTTGGTCAGCATTAAACTGAGCCATATTTAAACTAAATACATTTTGAGCATTTTGTAATGCTGTTTGTTGTCGTAATTGAGTATTAGTTATTGCTTCTTGAGCTATTAAAGTTTTTTCTTGAGCTACTGATTGTTGAATAGCTTGAGCATTTGCTTGAGCTAGTGGCACTGCTGATTGTATAATAGCATTTACTAAATTATCTCTACCAACTGAAGAAGCTTCTAAACCTCTTTGAGCTAACATTTGGTCAACTGCTGCTACTGCAGGTCTTGCCCATGTTGGTATTTCACCACTTTCAATACCTTTTAATAAAGTATCCATCTGATTACTAATCAATGCTTCTTGAGGTAAGCCTTCAATAACACCTCTTTGTGCTTCAGTAAAATCAGTTAATCTATCTTCTAGTGCTTCAGGATTATCTCCCAATGCAGTAATTGTTGTTTCATCTAATCCAGCAGTTCTTAATTGTTTTTTAGCTCTAGTAACTCGTGCTAATGTTGTACCACTTGCTTGAGCTGCAGTGGCTGTAGCTTGTGGACTTAATTGCCCTACTACTCTTTGAGCTACTGCTCCTTCTTTAACTTGTACTTCTGCAGGGTCAATCGTAGGTATTTTTTCTACACCAGCAACTTTAGCTATAGCATCATCAATTACTTGAGTTTGTGCAGCAGTTACTGTTGGAGCTTGTGCAACTTGAGCAGGTTGCATTGTAGCTGCAGGTGCAACTGTTGGAGCTTGTGCAACTTGTAAAGTTCCTACAGTGCTTACTGGCTCTTGTGGAACTTGACTAACTATAGTTTCTCCTACACCCGTAGGTGCAGCCATAGTAGTACCTTGCTGTTGAAGACTAGTATCTACTTGTTGTACAGCAGGTATTTGACCAGCAGCAGAAACTTGTCCTGCTTTAGCTTTTTCTAATTCAGCTCTATTAGCTGCTTTTTGTTCTTCTGTTATTGCCATATTAGCTCCGGTATTCGATTGCGTTTGTCCTGTTGTTGGTACTGTTGTTTGTATTTGTGCTAT
>CEQB01000981.1_pt1 | contig 11429 bp, 4 predicted proteins | sample 530581 | NCBI WGS metagenome assembly CEQB01 (sample SAMEA2620588, study PRJEB7988) | marine metagenome | biome: marine biome (ENVO:00000447); feature: deep chlorophyll maximum layer (ENVO:xxxxxxxx); material: "saline water (ENVO:00002010), including plankton (ENVO:xxxxxxxx)" | depth 75 m
GCTGTCGCAGCATTAGCAGTCGTTACAGCACTGTTAGCAGTAGTTGTTGCTGAGTTGGCTGTATTTACCGCATTAGTCGCATTGGTCGAAGCTGTGTTAGCTGTCGATACTGCGTTAGAAGCATTAGTAGATGCTGTGTTGGCTGTAGTTACAGCAGCTGACGCATTAGTTGACGCTGTATTAGCTGTTGATATAGCTGTATTAGACTTAGAAACAGCACTTGTATAAGTACCATCTCCATCATGTTCTCTAGAGTTAGATAGGGCTAAATCAGAGTTGTCTCTAACCTCTTGGGTTACATAGAGGTTTTGAGTAAAGTTATCATTTAGATCTTGTGACTTAATTGCTGACCCTGCATAGAAGGTAGCACTTAAATTTGTATCCGCTGTTTCACGGTAGATACGAATAAAATCTCCAGTGGCAGGTGTAGTATTAAATTGGATGGTTGTAGCATTAGAGAAGATAAATTGGTCAGCACCATTACCTTCAGTTTTTGCCGTACCAGCGACTGTTACTTTAACGTCGCTCTTTTTTAAATATTCAAATGTAAATGAGCGTGTGTTTCCATCAGTGCTCAGTTGAGTAAATGTATTTTGGGTAACTGCCATTGCGTTTTTGCATAATTATTTACGGTGGAAATTCATGAAATCTTCGGCTTCGCTTAATCTATTTTTCTTAACTAAACTATCTACTGTTAATTGATTCTCTACATCTATCTTAATCTGTGGATGTTCTGCCATTAAACGAGCTTCGGCTATCTTCTTAGCATTTCTAAGCATTTTATCTAATACTTGATATGTTTGTGTCATCTTTGCTTCCACTCTTACGTCGTCATATGACATACCTTTTCTTCTAAACATTCTGAGTTTTTCCATCTCTTCATTAAAATATGGATTTGTTCTCATTTCTTCTACTTGTCTCCACAGTTGTTGCTCACCTATATATCTTGCTAACTTTTCACGCATATTAGCATCTAATTCTTGTCTACCTGACGATGTAGTTTTTATGATACCCATACCATCAAAACCTGTATCAAGTAACCATTGTCTCCAAGGTTCTTCACCTCCAGAGACTTTTACTGGGCTAATTGCATTTAATGTTCTAAGCAGTGGATTATCTATATCGTTTATTGGTTGGCCTGTCCAATAGTCTATTCTTTCTGGTAGAGCAAGGTTAGCTACTGGAACTCTATTAGTTACATAACCAATTAAATCATTATAAATATCTTTTTGAGATGTAGAAATAGCATTACTTACAACTCCCATTGCTCCAGACAATGGAATAGCACCTCTAACAAGGTTTGCAGTAATACGAGTCCATGCAGATTGATCACCTGCCATCGCAGCTTGAAACGGTTCTAATCCATAAAGTGGTGTGTTGTTTAAATACGTTGCACTTATAGACCAAGTTAACTTGTCTATAAAGTCATGAGTTAGTTCTGAACCTAAATCATTCTGGTAATAACTTAAATCGCCTATTAAAGTTAAAATTGTATCTACCATTGGAATACCATCGTAGTTGACCCAATTACCACCAATCTTTATAGTTTTTGGTCTCCAACCTTTATCTCTTAATTTAGATCTTTCTGATCCATTAACTGGTCCGTTACCTCTTATATTACCGCCCATAGCATAGTTGTATAAGCTAATTGCAGTCATACCTGATAAAGCTAATCTACCTCTATACTCATTTCTTAAATTGCGGTAGTACTGCATAAAGTTAGGAGTATTCTCAAAATTTTCAATACCGTGTTCAGCTAAAGCTAGTTTAATTTTTTTTATATCATCACCAGCCAGTAAGATTTTAGAATATTTATTTAAATTTGGAATTACTGCAAGAGGTGTGTAGGATAAACTCATTTTAAAAAAGTTAATTCCAGTTCTAGGGAACATAAAGAAATTTTTTAAAGCTGGTACTGCTGTAGTAGCTTTATTTATCCAGTTAGATGTATCGTCAGTAAGGTTTAAAGCTATTTCACCTGATTGATTCCTTGCAAACTCATCTTTAATAATTCCATCTTTATCTCTTAAAGCTTTATAATTAGCTACCTCAGCATCAGCTAACTCTTTATTTAAAGTATCACCTACAACTGAAAACCCTCCTTTGCTTTCAATAATTTCAGAGTATGAATTAGTTCTAGCCATCATAGTGGCAATGTAACTATCAGTACCTGCGTCGATACCTGACATAAATGTTGTACCTGTACGCATCCAACGCATTCTTGATATCTCTTTATTAGCTCTAGCCCATCCGTATAAATATTGTTTACCTAAATTACCATCCCTTTTCCAAAGCTCATTCATATCATCCAATACAGCCCATGTCTCATCATCAGCTACTTTAAAATCTTCACGGATTGCTTTCATCATAAATTCAGGATCATTATGAACCATCTTCATTCGTTTGGCAGCATCACCCATTGCTCTGCGTGTAGTTTCAAGAACACCTGAATGTAGATATAACGATCTTCTAAGTGGTTCAATATCTCTTTTAATTACTGATTCAATACCATGACCTAAGATACTCGTCATTGATTTTAAAATTATTGCTGATCCGTTACCAACTGCAGCTCTTAAACCTGATAGTCCTGAAAGTGTGTTGTTATAAACTACTGACCATGCACCTCTAGCAAAAACATTCATCTTATCAGGACTTGTACTTTTTAATAGACCTAATGGAGATATTTCTCTGTCAGCCCATTTATATAGATCCATTAAAGAAACAACATCTCCATCGCTATATGCAAATGCCTCTATTAAAGGACGCATAGCAAAAGGTTCTTGCTCTTCAAGTAACTCAAGATTAATTCTTAGCTTTTGAAAATCTTCTATACGTTTTGCACGTACAGCGTCAAACTCCGCTTTAGTGGCTATTGGATCAATAGGTTTTGTTGATTTGCTCCACCATTTTTTATTTTGTAATTGCCATCCAGAGATGTATTTATTTAAACCATATTCCGCACTAAGAAATTCCATTTTATCAAGAATTACTTCTTTGATACGGTCCTCATCAATTAAATCCTTATAAACCATTGAGGCAGAGGATTGAGTTGCAACCTCACGACCTAATGTATCCATCATGCGGGCTGAACTTTCAGTAACTTCTTTGCCTAAATAAAGTCTAGTTAAATCCCGCAAAGCAAAAGCGGATGCTCTTGCAGCATCCTCACTTATATATTCAACAGGAAGTTTACCTTTACCAAGTGATAACAACGACTTGTCATCTTTAAACAAAACTCTTAAATCTGTTAGTGGATTGATAATATCCTTGTATATTTTCCAAGCAGAATCATTCATCTGTTCTTTTGAACGTCTAATCATTCCCACTTTTCCTATATAATCACCAGCCGCTTCACTAGCGTCAGCAATTGCCCTTACAATTTCTCTATGTAACTTCTTAAGACCAATACCGTCTCTAAGCATGTTGTCAGTAAGTGTTGATGGTGCATCACCTACTGCTAAACCTTCTTTAATAACTGAAGTTTCAAAAGCATTTCTAGCGGCTGCTGCAGGTGGAACACTACTTACTGCTGTTTCTGCTTTGTTTGCTAAACCTGCATTAATCCAGGGATCATAATCTCTTGGTTGTCCTGGTATAGGTGGTGCTTCTTGAGTTAACTTACTTTGTGCTACTTCATCTATTTGTTTTAATCTTCCGTCTTGTTGCTTTTTAACGTAAGCCTCAGCAGGTACTGTAGTTGCTTCAGAATATCCAGTAGTTCGTAGTTGTTTTTTTAGATTAGATATTTGTTGATCTAGTATTCTGCGATCTTGCTTAGTAAGATTTTTAGCTGTTTTTCTTCTTGCCATTAATGAAGCTAAAGCCTTTATGCTTTCAGGATCAGCCTCTTGCATTTCTACAGCTTTTTTAAAATTTTTAGCTTTATCACTAGCTGGCTTAAACCAATGCAGAGCAGGTTTCATGCCTGCTACTGCGTAACCAAGTAAATCAGCAGTACCACTTAAAATGGTACTTTCTAACATATTTTTTTGACGCCTTACTGCAGCAGAATCACCATCTAATACTTTCCAATCTTCTGGGATTGGTAGGTTTCCTTGTGGTCCAAATGTTTGGGGAAAACTATCAGCTAAAACTCTAGCTGTATTATCCTCTTCACCCATATCACTAAAACCTATAACTGCAGCATCAATTGCAGCAGCCCCGCCTATATGTGCCATAGCACTCGTTAAAGCAGGTAGTCTTAAAGCATTAACATATTTTGCCCACCCAACAACAGGTATAAATGTTGGTATAGCTACCGATGCAAAGTTTCTTAAACGCTGTGCCCAAGGGTTATCAAATTTAGTAACTCTGTCATACTTGTCATCTAATTGTTCTTGCCCTGTAAGTTTAGTAATTACATCAACACCAAAATCTACAACTCCTAAACCGACAGCAGTAGGTATAGCTAATGGTGTAGTGGCAAGAATACTTTCATTAAATTTTTTATTATAAGCTGATTGTTCAGGCACTACTTCGGGTGTTATTGCCTCTGGCTCTTTTATCGGAGCGTTGTTTTCGTTTTGCTCAACAACTGCATTGATTTGAGTTTCTTGTGGTGTAGTGACTTGATCTTGTTGTTTATCAGCTTCAATTCTTTGGAGAATAGGCTGTGCCGCCTCTTTCCTTAAATCATATTCTTCATCCATTAGTACTGCATCATATCGAAGTTGCCTGTATCAGTATTGAAATACCATCCATAGTCTTTGCCGTTATCTATTAGCCAATTTCTAGAAATGTCGTCATTAGCTACAAGTGTTGCTGATACACCATCACCTTTAAATTTGACATTGCTTGTGCTTAATGCACCTTGACTATCTCTTATAAGCGGTCTTAATACATCTGGTATTTGTGTTTTAGTTTCTTGTGGGGTTTCTGGTATTAAATATCGTTGTGTTCTAGGTGACATGTATTGTGGGTTGCTAGCTCCATTTTTATAAAGAATTTCATATGTTCTAGCAGCTCCGTCTATGCTGTCTATTTTTTCTATAAGTTTTAAACCGTTACTATCTGTTCCTTCTTTAGCCCACTTTTGTCTCCAATCATCTGTACTAATTTTTATTTTTGGTTCTAATGTTCCTAGTTGTTTATTAAATATTTCTATTGGTGTTCCTAAGCCAGGGATTTTTGCTAACTCATAATAAATAGGTGGTATAGATACACCTCTTCCTTGGTTAGCAGCTTTTGCTCTTGCTCTTAGTACACTTGGATCTACTAACGGTTTTTCAGTGACTATATCTTTATTAGTAACTACTTCTTGGATAACTTTGCTAAAACCATCAAAATCTAATTGTTCTGTTTTAAATCCTTTACTGTGAAAACTGCTAGGAATAAAAGCTTTGAAAAAAGTAGATTGTTTTAATGGGCTATCACTTGGAATTGATTTATCTCTTATACCATCTACAACTTCAAAATCACCTTCTTTAGCTAATATTTGTTGCCGTACAAAATCGTATGCTTGATTACTTGCTTCTTGTGGACTTAATTTATTGTTGCTGTATCTAAGTAAGTTGCTTCTTTTCCTAAGATACATGTTATAAGCATGATTTTTAGCAATAGTTAAAGTAAGCGATGCGTCAGTTCCTAAAGTTAATTCAGCACCTAAAGAACCCTTAAGCAATACATTAAAAGTATTTTCTACGTCTTTATCGCTCATATTGTACGCACCCTGAGCCTCTTCAAATTGAGAGAGAATATCAAGATAATATTTTTTTTCTTCTGGATCTTCAAGCGAAAGAATCATATCTTTGCTATTAAAATCCAAAGAACCTGACTCTACTAAATCTTCTAAATTAGATTTAATCCATTCTTGATTTTGGGATTGAATAGTTAAGCCATAATACTTTTTTAAAAAATCAGTATTATATCCCATCATTGTAATATCTTTCTCTCTACTTCTTAAAGTTCTAGAGTCTTGATCCCATTCTTCTTCAAGCCACTGTTTTGTTACTTTTTCTACTTTATGCTGCTCTACTGCGTCGGCTGTTTGCTCTGCTTTTGCTATTAAAGCTTCTTGTCGTTCCCTTTCTCTTAGTATTTCAGGGAGACGATTACCGTGTTTTTGGCCCCACGTTTCTTCAGAATACGTACCGTCACGAAATCTAATTCGATAATTTAAAGCGGCGTTTAAATCGGGTGTTAGATTTGGATTGGTCATTACTTCCATCAACATGTAATTAACTCCCATATTGAAGTTTCTGTAAGATTTACCGTCATAAGATCCTGAGAATTGCCAAAAGAGATTGTTCCATGATTCTTCAGAAGGTTTGCCCTCGTACTCTGCTCTTCTTTCAGCAAGCATTTGATCATTCTTACCTTTGACAAAACTAGACGTAATACTTCCTAATAAAGTATTTCTTGCCTTACGCATTTCGTCGTGGGCTTCAATTAAAAAGTCAGAGCTCAATCCATATAAATTTTTTTGTCTTAAATAATCTATATGAATTACTTTTAAAGCTACTGCTGCACCCTCTGGGTCAGTAATACCTAAGCGTTGTAGTTCTCTTTGAGCATGTGGGAGAAACTCTTCACCTGCCATTTTTGCATTAGCTTTAAGTCTTCCGTAATCTCTAGCTTGGTTAAAACTTCTAATCTCTGCAACGCTTCTAGGCATAGCACCATTTCTAGCAGCCATGTCTGCCTGGGATTCTATTTGATGCCCAAATTGATTTAGAAGTTTCTCGCCTGTATTTTGCTTGTCTCTGTCTAGCTGGCTAGCTCCATATATAAGTTGCTGGTGATAAGCATCATCGACTGTCGCCTGTATATCTTTCTCTCTTATTTGTATTAAACCTGTAGCTAATGTCTGACTAAATTTAGCTAAACTTTGCATCTCCTCACCCTTTGCCAGTGCTTTTTTAACAGCAGCATCTTTGTTCTGTGTGAGGGTTCTTATATTTTGTTGTAAAGCTGATTGTTGATTTCTATAGACATCCTCTTCAATGAAGATATCTTTCATGTTTTGTTCTTGATTGCGTTGTGCTTCACGCATGTTGTTTTCAGCTTTGCGACTCCTATTTTCAAGATCTCTAAGATTCTCTTTTAAGTCACTTATGACACGATTATCTCGTTCTCTCATTCTGTCGAGAGAAGCATATCCTGGGTCGCTAGCTTGAAAACCTTTTCTAGAGGCGTACCCCTGAAATTTAGCTCTAGCCATTTTTATCGATTTCCGTAATCGTAGGTTGTTCGTTGCTGTTGTTGCTGTCCTCTTGGTGTTCCTTGATAGTTACTTGCATAAGACGTTGCTGCGGATGCTGCTGCATTTGCAAACACACTTCCCCATGATGGAACTTGAATAGTAGACTGACCTCTTATTGGAGTTACACCAAAATCAAAGTCTTGTAATTCTCTAGGGAGTTGATAATCATTTATAGGTGTAGATATTGGTGGTAATGGAGCTGGCCCCTTTTCAGGTTTAAGCATCCTTCTTGATCTAGCTGCAGTGTTAGCCTCATCTAGTTTTCTATCAATATCTCTTAAATTACTCCTTGTAGCTCTATCGGCACTAATTAATGATTCTGTCATAATTGCTGAGTTACGTCCTAATGCAGCCATCTGAGCTTGGGCTGCTTTTTGACCGCTTCTACCTTGCAAGCCAGATGCAACTAAAGTGCCTGCTGCAATTAAATCTTGAATAATATTATCCTCTGCCTCAAATGCGTATTTTTGTCTTTCTTCCATTAATGCATTAATTTCTTCTTCTCTAGCATTTCGAGCTGCTCTAGCATTTAAAGATAAAGAATCTCTATATAGCTCTTCAGATTTTTCATATAGTCTTGCATTTTGCCTGTTTTGATATTGATAAATGGCTAAAGATTGGTCGTAAGCTTGTTTGTTATTAGCATCTTGAAAGGCTGCAAATTTCCTTTCGTTAGCTTCTCTTAGCTTGATAGCTCGAATACTTTCATCACGCTTGGCAATCGTCAAGCTTTTGTTCATGTTCCAGCCAGCTTGATTGCTAGCTAGTAATCTATCTAGATAATCATCTTCTGATCGTTTAGCATCTTTAGCTGCATCTCTTGCATCAAGACCAGAACTAGCGGCTGTTACACCTGCACCTGCTGCCGCTAAAGCTGGGTTTGCTGTTGCAACACCAGCAACTGTCATTACTGGTCCAGCTAATCTCCGTAGTGTTTTTAATACCATATCTTAAGTCCTCCTATAAAATCTCGGTGAGTAGTTTCCTTCCCACATCATCGAGTTGAGAGAGACGGGAAATGGTGAGTCATTGAAAACTCTAAGGGTAAAGTTTTTATTTTTTTGATGTATTGGAATTGTAAATACTGTAGATTCGTCTAAAGGAACGTCGTCAGCTAAATATGTGTTTGCTTGGGTGATGGGTTGTAGTTGATACCAATCTTCTATTAACACAGTTATATCATCACCAATTGCGGGTGCTGTGCCAAAAGCTATTTCTGTGTCACTTACAAATGAATAATCTGTACTAACAGTTTTTAAAACATTGTTTACTTTTACTGTTACTTGGTTCCTATCTATATAATCTATTTCACTTGTAATCCAATTAAAGTTAGTTGTATTTCCATCGCCTACATAAGAACGGCTCCCTGCAAGTCTACCAATTGATTTAAGTTTAAACCCCATAACTCCAGATAAACCTACATCAAATTTCATTCTGGCTATTGTTAAATTTGCAGTGAAATCTGAAGTTTGGCCTTTCTCAGACAAGTTGTAAAATACTTGAGGCAGTGTTATGTCAAAGTCATATGCAAACCCTACAAAGACGTTACTAGCGATACTTGATAAATCAGTGCCTGGAACAATAAAAAATGTACCATCAGCATCTGTATCTGTTTCTGGTGTAATAGTAAAACCTGAATTATTAAAAGTCCCTGCTGCAGTAGTACCAGCTACTACAACTATCGGTTTTCGTGTAGTTAAATTTGCAAAAGGGATGTAACACTTAGACCTGTCATTTACAGCATCATAGATTACCTTCTTTTCACTCCCTCCTGATAGTCCATTAGTAGCAGCACAATAAAGATCTATACATGGGTTAATTTTTGAACCATCTGAATTAGTAATAATTGCTGTTTCTGGGCTTTGAGTTAAGTTTGCAATTGATAGAGTGTATTGATTTCCTTGTTTAGTTACGCTATACATATCGTCTTGATCAACTGCAATAGTTTGTACTAATCCAGTTAACTTCCATTTAAACCAAGACTCCATTAATAACTCTTCCCCATTGGAGTAGGTTTTGTAGAAAAAGATTTCATCACTTGATTGACTAGACATAGCCAAGAAATCATTCTGAACACTTGCTATTAAGGTATCTACATCAATTGTTATCCACTCGTTAACAACTTTTCCTATATCTAAGATAGACGGATTAGCTTGTAAACCCTCAGTAGAGAAAGCAAAAACTCTTGTATAGTTTGGAGTTTTACTTATAAAATTCATGTGTGTCCCTACGTCTATAGGATCAACATTTTCATCCATCTCCATATTTGAGATAGGTCTTATTTTTGTAGCACTAGGGGTTAAAGGGCCAGAATCTGAATACATTAAAAATTGCTGACTTCTACTAAATAAAACCAAACCTTGTGTTGTTGGTAGTACTGCATGTAAAACAGCAGGTCTTATGGAAGTAGCTGCTATATCTACAGGGTCAGCATCAGTTAAAGTTCGTGCAGATTTATGATAAAAATTAAACGGATCAGCCGCTTGGCTCATGCTTATATTATCTTCCGTTAAAAATCCTAATCTGTTTGAATGGAAAAAAGCTTGTTGTATAGTCTTGCCTACAAACGAAGGGTGTGCGTTTGTTAAATCATCTCCAACATTTCGCTCTGTATAAGTTTTTGGTCCAAAAGTAAACGTATTAATTCCAGTACACAGTAATACGTGAGGCATTGATGTATTTACCAGACCGGGGGAAACTCCAGGGCCGATGGTTTCTTGCCAATACCCAAAATCGTTTACACCATTATTCGCTACAAACTTTGCATAGTAATTATCTTCTTCAGCTTGTCTGCTGTTAATAATTTCTACAACATGATTATGGAATGAATGGGGCGGTAAGTTAGAAGCGTTTTCTGCCCAATCCTGAAATACTTGAATACCTTTATTATCTTTGCCGCCTTTTGCAGTAAGTGTAAAAGCTGTTCTTGTTCCGCTTACAACTCTATCTATTTGTAAAGAAGTGCCAAACTTTTGAACAGTTATTCCACTTACACTTAAATTTTCTATTGCTGTTTTTAAGCCATCTAATACCTCTTCATATCCATCATTAGCTTGAGAGTTATAAGTTGCTATTTGACCCGCTACTGTAGCTTGAAAGGTTTCATTTGCCATTTGAGAGTCAGTTCCCAATAAAAGCAATGTGCCTCTAGTTTGTGCTACAAAAGTCGGACTAGGTTGTGTGGTGACTACAACAGTGTTGTTAGTGATTATTGTTGTGTCGTGAACAGTTAAAACATCGTAATTTGTTTTTATTCCTGTTAAGTAACTGTGTGCACCTAATGCACTAGACGTAGCTGTATCAGTAATTGTACATGCCACACCTGTAGCTGCATTCCATATAGCAATAGTTCCGTTTGTACTTCCTACTTTTGGAAGAATACAACCTATATATTTACTACCATCTCCTCTGTTTATGTAAAACCATTTACCACCGTCAAGCTCTGTACCTGAATAAGTACTACCGCTTGTGTTTTTTAAAATCGACAAAAATTTGAACCCAGGCCGTTTAGTTAAACCAGTTGTAAAATCAGGGAACCCGTTTATACATTCCCTTACTTGGCCTGGTAACTTTTTACTATCGGGTTGTTTTGATACCCCACTTAAATAGTTTGCTATTCGTTGCGTTACTGCTGCCATTATCTTTGAAGTGCTTTGTAAGGTTCATAGCTTATTAAGGGTGAAGATCCATCTGGCTTACCAAAATATGTGTAATCGCCTTGATTGCATTCATATTCCATAGCCATTGCTCGCATATATGCTTCCTTTTGTTGAAGCATTTCATATTGTGTTTGATCACCTACTATTCGGCTTGATGTAATAGTTGATGCTCTAGCTGTTATGTAGTCCTGTATAGGTCTTGGTAAATCTACCCAATCAAAAAACCATACGATATCAACCTCTACAGCTCCATCTTTCCAGAGAAACGAGTGGTTTTGTTTATCGTATAATTTCCCGCTTCTCCTCACTGATTCTTTACCAGCGTTAGCAGAGTTTTGGTGTAAATCTATTTGTAATACATTATTAGGAATGACGATCTCATAGTTTGTATCAGGTGTCATCTCATAATGCGGCTCTTTATTAAATGCCCAACCTTCGCTTTGTACTTCTCTAGATATCTCTAGAAGTGTTTGATAAGCAATTGCAACGTCTGGGTTTGTTTCATCCAGTGTTGTTACTGGAGCCTGACCACAAGCCATCAGTATTTGATTTATAGCGGGTAATTCTTG
>CEQB01008455.1_pt1 | contig 11429 bp, 8 predicted proteins | sample 530581 | NCBI WGS metagenome assembly CEQB01 (sample SAMEA2620588, study PRJEB7988) | marine metagenome | biome: marine biome (ENVO:00000447); feature: deep chlorophyll maximum layer (ENVO:xxxxxxxx); material: "saline water (ENVO:00002010), including plankton (ENVO:xxxxxxxx)" | depth 75 m
TGGCACATTGGCAGCGATAGCCATAGCCGCAGCGCCGGCGGTTCCACTAATTTTCATGCTTGGCGCCGCCGTCGGACTAATAGGCTTGGGAATTGGCCTTGCCGCAGCAGGAATGTCTTTATTTGTTGGAGCGCTGAGTGAATTGTTTACAAATATTAATCCTTTGGACTTAGCAGTGGGTATCGGCGCCATGGCCGCGGCCCTACCACTCCTTGCTTATGCTGCTGGAATAGCCATCCTGCCACTGGGCGGCCTTGCTGGGGCATTCCTTGGCTTAGCCGGCGGCGTTGTAGCGCTTACTGCTGCCCTTGGAAAGCTAGAAAAACTAGAAGGCTTCCCCAACCTGCAGGCGGCAATAGTCCAAAAAGTGATGGCGGTAACTGTGGGCGCCGGCGAAGCGGGCGGTCGTGCCGCCGCGGCAGCCGTTGTGACCGCTGGTACTGCTGCCAGATCTCTTCCCGGCGCGCCGAGTACCCGCACCGCAGCAGGGGCAGGCACCGGCAATATCGTGGTTCAATTAGATCGACAAGGAACAATAGACTTCTTGGGAGGCAAGCCAGTTACATATGAACATCTTGAAGGCCGTATCAAGCAAGGTACCGGTACTGGGTGAACGCATTTAAAAGACAATTTAAATTAAACAATTATTTGAAAAGATAGTAGTTATAACAGAGGGAGAGAGCCATGGCAGACGAAACCATACCAAATTTTAATACGAATAAGTACGCCTCGATTACTGGCGAAGTTCATAGAACAAACAGTACTCAGCGCCCGGGCGTGGCCACATATGCATTTAGCGATGGCTCGGATGATCTAGCGAATCTTAAACATTCAATACTTGGGTTCAAACATATCCCATCTGGAAATTCTGTATTTTTTAAAGCCTTTATAACTCAGTTTAATGAAAATTATGATTCTAGCTGGGAAAAGGCGACCGTGTTTGGTCGACCAGATCCTTTGTTGCAATTTCGCAACACACAAAGGAGCATTTCAATCGGCTGGAATATTCCGGCTGCCAGTTTAGCTGAGGGCATCGAAAACTTAGAAAAAGTTCAAAACCTTATAAGGTACCAATACCCTTCCTATAACACAACTACTGGCCCCGATAAAGATCTAGCGTACAATGCACTAGGCATGACGTCGCCACCGTTAGTGCGGCTAAAGTTTACCAACATGATAACCAACGCAGGCCCAACCAGTCCCACAGTCAGCATCGGTACTCCGCGCAATATGCGCCGGCGCCTAGGTATGCGCGCCGACCGTGCTAGCGGCGCACGTCCGGGAAGTGTTACATTTGAAACCAGCACCGATACGGGTCTTCTGGGTGTTATTTCAAGCATCACGGTTAACCATCATGTCGAAGGAGATGCTGGCGTTTTCCATGGCGATGGAGCTATTGTTCCAAAGCTGATAGAAATAACTATGGAATTTAATCCGATTCACGAAGGCCTTCTTGGTTGGAACATGTCATCTGACAAGTGGGTTCCTGAGCGCGATAGCAACGGCAATGCCCTTCCTTCGCATAGATTACACAAATCCACCGCGATGGGTGGTTTTTCAGATTTCGACAAATCCAGATATGCTGGGTATGCCGGCAACAAGATGCAAACTTCGTTGGCTGCCCATTCTTCATTCCCGTACGGAATAGGTCCAGATTTTGATCCAATGCTGCAAGGGGAGACTCTCGATGCCATGGCTAGCGCCCAAAGTGATAGGGTTGCCCTTCTTCAGGAGCGTGCTGATAAAGAAGCCGCCCGGCAAATTGCCCAAGTCAGGCATGCTGGCTTCATGGGGGGCGTTTTTAAACGCGCCGATGCCAAATACTATAATAAAAGAATGCGTGATCCATCTTTGAGAAGAGATCCCTATAGGATGGCGGCAGGTTATGCTGCATCCGGATATCCGTCACCCGGCGACGAAGAAGGAGGAGGATAGATGGCTAACTTATTTGACGCCCTTAAGTATTATACAGACACTGGAGAAATGCATTCAATTAGCACTCCGGCAGGTAGTTCTCAATTCCCGGGCATTGCCCCCATGGTCCAGCCATATATGGATGGATCCGATGCCATGGCCAACCTAAAGGGCTCTATTTTGGGATTTGAACATGTTGGAACAAATACATATATTCCTTTTAAGGCTTTTATCACCAATTTTGTGGAAACTTACAGTTCCGACTGGAATACAGAGGTTATATTCGGCAGACACGATCCAGTGTACGGCTATAAGAATACAAATAGAGAAATATCTATCGGATGGAAGGTGCCCGCTGCTACATTAAGCGAGGCAGTAGAAAATTTAGCCAGACTTCAGGTGTTTTTAAAGATGTTATATCCGGGATATAGCGCAACACACCATAGCGCAGGCCCCTCACGCACGCATCTGGTGCAATCTCCGCTTGTCAGAATGCAGTTTATGAACATGGTTTCAAGACACGCTTCGGGTGATCCGGGAATCAACATTAAAAGTCACCATGGGTACCGTGTCGTTGGCCCAAGCACGCGCGGTACCGCCCGAGTAAGGTCGGCAATTTCATATGCCAGACAAACTGTCGGCCGCAGCGGAATACAGGGCGGCACACCAACTGGGCTGTTGGGTGCTATAACCAGCGTCACCGTGAATCTAAATTTAGATACAGATGTTGGTGTTTTTCACGGCCAAGGGGCAATTATACCAAAACTAATAGAAGTCGATATAACATTTGCTCCAGTTCACGAAATACCGCTTGGATGGGACGAAAACGGAATTATTCGCACCCCCGGTAAAGCGGGCGGCGCGCAATCAGCAGCTTTTAGTGACGGATCTAGCAATTGGCCATATGGTATAAACGATGGTGAGACTCATTTTCAAGCGGGCCTTACGCAAGATGACATAGATGGTTTAATCAATCTCGAACGCGAATTTCGCGATAAAGAAGCTGATATTTTAAATGCTCAAGCGAGATATAATGGATTATTTGGAAGAGCGCTGGCAAAACATGATGCGGCCGCATGCGCAGGCGGAAGGTGTTCTAACATGAGAGCTTCCGCTGCCAGAGGCGCCGAAGACTATTTCAACAGAAGAGGGAACAGCGAGACTAACCGAAGGAGCCGAGGCTCTAGTGCTGATTGGCCATACAACCGCGATCATACCGGCCAGAACAACGCGCCGTGGAGTCCCGGCTTTGGAACCAACCCCCAGAATGACTACAATACGGCCAATGCAATAAGACGAATACGAAGAAACAAGGCCAATAAAAAATAAAGGAAAATTGAGATGGGAAGATATAGCAACAGAACAGTCGTTACGAATGACAACGAAGTTTATGACGAATTGAGAGATCGGAGAAAAATCAAAATAGTGGAACACTACAACTCCGCAAATTTAAGACACCCATCTGTATATGATCGTTCGTTGGTTAATCTAACCCCGCATGTTTGGACAGCAGGAGACAGGTTCTACAGGCTAGCCGATCAGTTTTACGGCGAAGCAGGTTTATGGTGGATAATTGCATGGTTTAATACGGCGCCAACTGAAGCTCACATGTCTCCGGGCGAAGTGATTCATATTCCAACCCCCCTTAGCAGGGTTTATGACATGCTAGGGTATTAGTTATGAGTGATAATGGGGCACCAGTTACTTGGTCAAATATCGGGAAGAGATATAACTACGGCGCCGGCGCCGAGAAGCAGAGGCAAACGGCCCGCGAAGAAACAGAGCGCAAAAATGCGGCACGTGCCCTAGCTGATACATACCAAACAAATCTTTCCACTGCAATCCAAAAGTACAACGGTTCTCCGAATTCTGGCTATATTGACGAGATTGCAACGGGCGATATGGGCTGGGTTGGCTACTCAGACACGCTAGCGAAAACACGGGAACAAGTTACAGCATTAGGCATACCCGAGACAGAATCCCCACATAAAGAACTCATAGACGCAGAGAAAACCCTCGCTGCCTATGATGAAACCGTAGCCAAAAGCAACAAGGCCATGGAAGACGCAGGAATCAAGATGCTTAAGCCCGGAGAGCAACCATCTGAAGGTTATGTTCCTGCGCCTTTGTATCCGGCTTGGTATGGGGAAAAAGGCCGCCCAATGGCTGCGGCTATGGGTCTTGCGCCAAAAACGCGCCCGTCCACGGCCGCCACCGGTGCACCGGCCGGATCCCGCGCGGCATCAGGTGTTGCCGGGACAGTTGCCACGAAGACATACGGACAACAACAGAGATTCAGACAACAGTGCTATTTGTTGAGTCGCATAAAACGTTTTGCAAAATTTAGCGCAACGCTTCATTCCGGATACGTAGTTGATGAGGTTGATCGTAGTAGAAAATTACCATATTTTGACGGAGTTTCAAATACCTCAATTCCCGTTGTAGGTGAGCCCTTTGGATTAATGAATAAACTAATCGGGAACTCAAAAAGCGAAGAATTAAATAACCTAACGACAGCACAGATATCGGCATTGATACCGTTACTGAGAATATTTAAGGTACATAGATTGCCGAATGGTACCGAACGGCATAACGAAATACTTTTTGACACACACGTAACCCGAACCGACATGACAGTCTTTGAAAGTCGCTCTGCCCGCGGTGCCGGATCCGGCCTAAACAGCTTTGACATAACCTTTGATGGTAGTAACTTTTTTACAGCCAAAAAAGCGATAAAAGCTAAGCTAAGCATGCATTTCGATTCATTTAACGACATAATTAGAATTCGAAGGAGCAATTCTGGGCAAACCTTTAGATATGTTGACTTGGCACTAAGAACCAGCAGCGCCTCCGGTGGAAGAAAAGATCCAAACCGGGACTCATTTCCTGAAAGCTACAGGATCAAAGTTATTGCTGGTTGGTCAGTACCTAGATCTGGCTTGGATAAGGAGCTGTTTAAAGATCAGGAGTTAAGAACAGCGATAGAAAACTCTTCTGTGATCTTTAATTTAACAATGGTTTCTCACACATTTAACGTTGATGATCTGGGCAGGGTTACTTTCGATATTGATTATATGGCATATATTGATGCGGCTTTTTCAACAAAGTATGCAAATGTTCTAACAAATACCGATTTAATGGAAAAGTACTTAAAAAGAGAGTCCACCCTTAGAATAATTTCTAAATCTGACTGTACCTCGGAAGAAAAATCAAAATTGAAAAAAGAATTATCCTTGGAAGCAGAGAGAGACAAAAAGACTGCTTTGAAAACATTATTGGAAAAATTAGGAAGCGAAAAAAAGATATTTTACCACATCATACCCATGGCAGCCCTAGATAGTTTTAATAAGCTAGGCCCATGGGCTGAAGACGACTCACTTGAGATAGAAGAAGGTGAAAACTTTGTCCAAAATGATGTTGAAAAAGACATCCTTAATATAATAGATGCCTATGATAAAAAGAAAGATTTACCTGAAAATTTAACTGGATTAATTCGTCGCCCCACATCAAACAAGGAATACATACTGCCCTTCTTTTTTCTTGGCGACTTGCTCGACGCAGGCCTTGGAAACATTTCTGAATATACCTCGGACGCACACAATATAGCATCAGGCAATCCGGATGTTGATGGAGATTTTCTATCTTTTTCTCACTCCTTCCAAGGTTTAAGAATTCTGACCGGAGATATCGAATTAGTGGAACCAAAAACAGGCGCAATTTACAGGGCCAACATGGCAGACGTCCCGGTATCTATTGATTATTTTGTGGAATGGTTTATGGGCAAAGTAATCTCGAAAGGCGGAGAGCCTGAATATCCATTGAGTAATTTTGTCAAAGACTTGATGAATAGTATTCTTACAACTGCTGGGGATGCCGAGTGTTTTGGATCTTCAGCAATTTCAAAAGTTCATGCCCGAGTCAGTTATCTTTCTGGGCTAGCCTCAGTTCGAGGCGCCGACCCGGCCACCATGGCAGCATCCAAATCCGGCATGAAAAGAATCGACATAGATGAAATAACCCAAAAAGGTTCACGGGCTCTGATTAGAACCTCAGATTCCGTAGATAAACTGGCCACAGAAAGCAAACCGACATACCAATATATTGTATTTTATGCTTCTCGGGCCTATCCCCACAGCAGACAAGGTCATTATGTGAACGATGCCCAAGTCGGTATTCCTCATTTTGAAATCGGCCGCGGCGAGGGTATGGTTAAAAATATACAATTTCAAAAAGCCGAACAGAAATATTTCAAAGAAATGATGCTTGAACAAGAGGGTTACGAAGGCTTGGCTCAAGTTAGGGAACCCTATGCTGTAACGATTACCATGTTTGGCAATTTAAATTATTTTCCGGGATCGTACATATATGTTGACCCACGCGGTTTGGGTTCAATGATGGGATCACCACAAGATGATAAAGGAGACGATGGGTATGGCAGTCTCGCTTGGCAGCTCGGAATGGGCGGATATTATATGATTACAAAGACCGCCAGTAAAATCACAAGCGGAATATACGAAACAACGCTATATGCCACATGGGTTGCACGAGGCGCCCGCCATGATCCTGAATTGGCGCCGTCTGTGATGGCCGAAGCGGCAGAAGACTGCGAATCTCTACCAAAACCAATTGTCAATGTTAGCCTCGTCGAAAGAGGAAAGTTCGACCAGATCGGCATCTTCGTGTCGCCCAACGAGGCAAAGCCCGGCGATGTTGTTGGGTACGTCGAAAATTCGAGAACAGGCGAGAAGCGGTATACGCGCCTGCCCGATGAATAGGAGAATAAAAAATGGCAAAATCATTTAAAGGATCAAATCGATTAGTAAACGCACGGGGTATATTCAATGAAAAAACCATATACAACACAGACAACCTGTTGATAGACTATTCAGAAAGATATGCAAATTTTGTATTTTTCAATTTGTATGAATTTCAACTGTATGGTAGGGTTGCCAGATTGCCCGCCCCTATAATTTTGAGACCAAAAGCGCTTACCGGACCCTCACTCAAAAGCCTTGAATCCCGCAGTGAATCACAAATACGATTGGTTAATTTTGTTGCTGATGCTTTTGCAGACTTTAAAGCAGCTTTTAGAAAAAAACAATATAAAGGTGAATTAGCCACCAATGAAACATTTTTAAGTAATATTGTGCCATACAAGGGTCACATAAGTGCAGACGCAGAGTACGCCAAACATCGACAAAATATTTTTAATGCAATAAATCAGCATGTTTTTGATAAAAATTTACAAATTAAAAATTTTCAAGATTTTATGAGAACTGTAGAGGGTTTATTTTATCAATTCGCCGACAAAATACCTGTCACTCGATCTGGTTTTATAAAAAGCAGATTCTGTTCGCCCTTGGTTAGTGGGCTGGTGGTCGAAATATCAAGCTTAAACTATGACGACGATCAAAGAAAGTTTGATGCATTTATTTCTAGTCCCAATTTTGAATTTTATTTAAACAATGCGCGCGAACACGGATTCTATGTTGACGCATCTGCGCCATGGCGAATGATTGCAGATCTTGGATCGACCCAGATGGAAAGATATATGGAGAATTACGATGTGCGACCGGCTGTAAATAGTGATCTAGAGCATGTTGACATTGTGCTCACATCATATTATGATATAGCAGCACCGGACGGATTTGAGTTGCTTATTACAACGCTTGTGGGCATGTATAATTCTTTTGTTGGTCTTAATCCTTATGATACTGAGCCCTTTATGTGTTCGAATGGTGAAACGATGATTAGGGGCATAACACGCAAAGAGATAACGATTCAATATGCTACCAAGCTTTATTCAACTCATTACTGGCTGTGGTTGTATCTTAGATTGAGAAATATCGAATCAAATTCAATCTTAAATGAAGAGAATTTACACATTTTATACAACAATCTTTCAAAAATGGTTGACAAACTACCCATTAGGGATATATTATGGATGATGGAGATTGCAATTTGTGACGTTTCCGGTGAATCTGGATCCTATCATAATTTTGCTAAAGGTCTGACCCAAGAAGAGCAATATAAACTAAACATGGCAATTTATAGGGGTGCACGTGATATTTCAAGCTATTGATGACAACAAAAGCTGTGTTGGTGTCTATTCTGGTGGGGAGCTTATATTCAATAAGCTACCGGAGAATTTAACCAAAACGTGGAAATACGCAGCTTATCTGGACAATATGGATGTTGAATATGCATATATTTATGCAAACGGTCAACAATTGGCCGAAGTATGCCCCGAGCACCTGCTGGGCGATTGGAAGCGCGTGAAAAAGAAGTTTGAGGCATATTTGAAAACCTTTCAAATAGCTAAAGTTTCATTATATGACAATTGTTTGTATGATTTGGTACCTCATGGGTTTTTGAAGGAATTCTTTAATGTTCGAAACAACATCACAAAGCATGTTTTTGAAAATTATGATAAACCCGACAACTACGATTTCTTGAGCGAAACATACAAAACAGTATACGACATAAAACACCAGCAACTAAACATCGATTATAATTCTATTCAAAAGGCTAGCCTCTCGCATGCTATGAAGGGCTATCTTCATAATTTGAAAAAATACGAAAAACGCTGCTCATACAACATATTCGGAACAAAAACAGGCCGGTTTACTAACACCTCAGATTCTTTTCCAATATTGACAATGCCGAAAGCCTTGAGGGGGGTAATTAAGCCACAAAATGATTGGCTACTGGCTTTGGATTACAATGGAGCCGAGGTCAGAACGCTGCTGTCCCTTTTGGGGGAACAACAGCCAGAGCACGACATCCATGAATGGAATGCAAAAAATATATTTGATAAAACACTCGATCGCGATGAAGCTAAAAAGAGATTTTTTGCATGGCTCTATAACCCCAAGTCTGATGATGTAAGTTCTGAATTCTACGATCGTGATAAAATTATTGAGAAGTACTGGAGCGACGGGGAGCTTCAAACCGTCTATGGCAGGCGGATCAAAGTCAACAAAGAGAAAGCATTAAATTATTGCCTGCAAAGTACGTGTGCCGACACTATATCCGATCGCATGAATGTGATTCATAATTTTTTGAAAGATAAAAAATCAAAAATTGCATTTTCCGTGCATGATGAGATTGTGATTGATATGGCAAATGAGGAAAAAGGCCACATACCAGAGTTAGTCGAACTGTTCTCCAATAACAAATTGGACAAGTTTTCGACAACTGTTAAGGCTGGCAAAAACTTCGGTGATTTAAGGAAACTAAACCTATGATCAGTGTGATTGGAGTTGGTACCGCCGGAATTAACGTAGCGGAAAAGTTCGCAGGCTACCCGCAGTATAATATTTATAAAGTTGGCGACGTCAAGGGAGAAAACAAAAACGAATATCAATGGCGACCAGATAATATGGAGCCCGAATTTATCGAAGAAAACACACCAGATTTAAAACAATTTTTTAGTGAAGTTGATAATGATATATATTTCATAATTGCTGGTGACTCTTTGCTGGCAAACGCAACGCTGGCCCTTTTAGAGCAAGTAAAAGATCACAAAATCAGCGTCTTCTTTTTACATCCCGAAGTCAAGTTGTTAACAGCCAAAAAGAAACTCCAGAACCGCGCCATATTTAATGTATTACAGGAGTATACACGTTCGGGACTGTTTGTTTCATTAAATGTAATCAATAATTACAATTTCGAAAGCATTCTTGGTTCAATTCCAATAAAAAACTATTGGGACAATATCAATAGTACAATTGTTTCTTCGATTCACATGATGAATGTTTTTAGATTTTCAAAGCCAATGCTGGGCAAACTTCATGAATCACAAAGCATATCTAGGATCCGAACCTTTGGCATTGTTGCAATGAAAGATTTTGAAGAAAAGTTGTTTTTTGAGCTTGACAACGTTAGGGAAAAGAGATATTATATAGGTATAAATGAAGAAACACTAGAAAGTGACGAAGGGCTGTATACTAAAATCTTGACCAATATAAGCAACAAATCAGAAGATGGCGAAATTGATGTTTCATACGCAATTTATCCAACTAAGTATGATTACGACTTAGCTTATTGTGAACATTCAACACACTTTATTCAAACATAAAATAACACTTTACATTACCACAAATAGTGGTTATAATAGCTTTAGATATCGGGAACATTTGCTCGATATACTATACGTGCAATAGCACAAAATGACAAAAGGAGAAAATTAAATGTCAATCAACATGGAACTAATGAGAGAAAAGCTCTCAACCCTTCGGGGCGAAAACGAAAACAACAAGTCGGATGTATTCTGGCGCCCACCAGAGGGCGAGTCTATCATCCGAATCGTACCAACAGACGATGGGGACCCCTTCAAGGAGGTTCACTTTCACTATAATGTGCCCAACTATAAGGGCGGCATTATGTGCCCAAAACGCAATTTCGGCGATCGTTGCCCAATTTGCGACTTTGCTTCTTCAGTGTGGCGTGAAGGCGTCGACAACAATGATGAAGAAAGCAAGAAGCTGGCCAAGTCCTTGTTTGTTCGGGCCCGATACTTTTCACCGGTAATTTCTCGCGATGACGAGGATGCAGGCGTCAAGGTTTACGGCTACGGCAAGAAGGCTTATGAGCTTTTGCTGGGATATGTATTGGATCCCGAGTACGGAGATATCACAGATGCCGATGAGGGCACGGACATCGCAGTGACATATACCAAGCCAACGCGCCCCGGCGCATACCCTCAAACTAGCATGAAGATGCGACGTTCAACGTCGCCACTTCTGGAGGATCAGGAGCGAATCCCTGCCCTCTTGGATAGTGTGCCTGATATTATGGCACTATTCAAACGCTCGACTCCGGAGGAGATCGACCAAATCCTTGACGAATATTTGTCAGGAGACGCCAGTGCAGAGCAGCGATCAAGCGAGACCCACAAGTACGAAAAAGAAACAAATAGTGTGGACGCTGCTTTTGACGAGCTACTGGCTGGCTAATGTGCTAGTCCCGCAGGGAGGCACGGGGAACAGGTGCCTCATTTTTTATACCAATTAGAGGATTTTATGGCAAGAGCTAAAAAAGTAAAGGCCGGAAAGCTTTCTATGTCTGATATGCGCAAGCTCATCAACAAGAAGGCCGGCCAAAATGTAGCACATGATTTAACTGATGAGAACCCAACGTCAGTTAAGCAATGGATCCCCACCGGCTCTCGGTGGCTTGATTCAATTATTTGCCGCGGCAAACGTGCGGGTATTCCAGTAGGCAAGGTTTCGGAAATTGCCGGCCTTGAAGCGACCGGCAAGTCATACATGGCCGCGCAGATTGCTGCGAATGCTCAAAAAATGGGGATTGACGTTATCTATTTTGATTCTGAGTCGGCAATCGACCCGGCGTTCCTTGAGCGTGCTGGTTGTGATTTAAATAGCTTGCTGTATGTTCAGGCTGTTTCTGTTGAGTTTGTACTTGAAACGATTGAGGATCTACTAGGAAATAATGAAAATCAGATGCTATTCATCTGGGATTCACTGGCTTTGACCCCAAGTGTTTCTGATGTT
>CEQB01000231.1_pt1 | contig 11337 bp, 13 predicted proteins | sample 530581 | NCBI WGS metagenome assembly CEQB01 (sample SAMEA2620588, study PRJEB7988) | marine metagenome | biome: marine biome (ENVO:00000447); feature: deep chlorophyll maximum layer (ENVO:xxxxxxxx); material: "saline water (ENVO:00002010), including plankton (ENVO:xxxxxxxx)" | depth 75 m
ACAATAGCTGTATTACTTGTTCCTCCTTGAACATCAAGAGCATTAGAGGGAGTTGATGTAGCGATACCTACGCGATCATTACCAGCATCAACATAAAATAAATTTTGTTCATCATCACCTTCAATTCTAAAATCTACATCTGCACCATCTTCATTAAATATTGTTGTAGTTCCTAACTCCATTCTTTCAGTACCGCCAGTTGCAATGTTGAAAGTATTAGCAGCCGAACTATATATCCCAGTGTCCAAATCATCTCTAAAAGCAAGTGCTGGTGCTGAATTTGTACCATCTTCAAGAGTTAACGTACCATCTAGCTGTAAAAGTTCTACCCAATCATTGTTTGCTGAGTTTCTAATTTTAAGAACCCCAGCATTTGTATCAGCCCACCACATATAAGCTGCTGTAGTAGAAGGAGCAGAGGAATTACTGTTATTTGTAAGTATTGCTTGTAGTACATTATTAATATCAGCCCTGACGTTAGCTCCAGTAGAGTTGTCTATGACGTAATCGTGTGTTGCCATTACCTAATCCAATTTTTTATCTAAGTATATCCTACTTTAAAATTAACTACCACGCCCAAACCCTGTGGCTGCATATTTGAAATTTCTATCAACATGACTTGATCCATTCTTCACATCAATATCAAAACCGCTTCCAGTTATATTTGATAGGGCAAAGAAATCTCCTGACTGTGCATTTTCAATAACTATACCAATAGAAGGAAGAACAGAATTATCAGGAACACCTGTCCCAGTAGAGCCTGTGAAGAAAGTATTTGTAAAAGACACTGACTTGGTGGAAGTTCCAGATGCTATATGACCTCCTGTAGTAGCCCCTGCATTACCAAGGCTTGTTTCTGTTCTACTTTCTAGTTGTGCTGTATATCCTAGCTGATCTATTTCAATAGATTGTGCTGGGTCGTTAGAATCCATGTCGCATCTGAATTTAAAGCCACGACCCACATAAGTGCCGTTTACAAAAGGATTAAATTGACTAAAGTTTGCTCCATAAGTACAAGATGTACCACTTGATATTGTTGCACTTGTAGCAGATGTAACTGTAAATGTTGAAGAACTTGGAACAGAAACAATTTGATAATTTCCATCAGTCGCACTTCCAGCAGTGAAGTCAATGACAACGAAATCACCAACAGAATATCCATGAGAACTCTTTGTAATTGTTATTGTCGTACCACTTTGGCCATAAGTCGCTGAAGTTGATAAATCAGGGTCAAGATCAGTAGTAGCAACTAATAAAGATGCACCAACATTAAAGGCAGTAGCACCATCAAAATCTGTCCATGTATCAATATTTGCTGATCTTTTATCTATCAGATCATTAGGGTAAAAACCTTGAGAAACAATATGTCTTCTTAATCTTAAAGGTTGTTTCCCTCCTAAATCCAAAGTATTTGCAAACTCATAAGATCCTCCTGTAATATCTACAGCACCCAAAAAGTCAAAATCAGCCATTGAATCAAAATCAGCCACATCATCTAATGTCACCAAAGAAGCAAGCACCAATCCATTTACATCATCACTAAAAAAACAATCAACTTTTGCACCAGCAAAAGGTGGTGAATCTGTATCTTCCCTATCTTCTAAAACAGTAAGTTTTGGAAGAGGGTCAGGGCTATTTACAATTATTGAAGTTTCGCCAGAACTTAGTCTGCCACCATCATCCCTGAATTTTAAAATATACTCCCCAGAAACAATATTTGGAACAATCGACTCGCTGACATTACCTGGCAGGGCTGGTATCACATCAACTGCATTTGTAAAAGTACCAGTGCCATCAGTAAGGTTTGATGATCTGACGACCACGTTTCCTCCATGAACTACATCAACATCGGTTGATTGATCAAAACGTAGCCTCACAAATTGATCTGATATTGGTTCGATTCGTAAATTCTGCACATCAGATGGTAATGCAGTTTTTCCTAGAGCGATAAAAGTAGTTTTTGATGGTTCTGCACTTGGTTTATCTAAAGCATTAAAACTGAATACTCTTAATTCATAAGTACCTTTTTGACTATTTTCAATATCAAAAGTATTACTAAAAACATCACGAGTAATAAAATTACCGTCATTAAATCTGTATTGGACTTGATATTTACTAACACCTGGAACACGTTGCCAGTTAAAAAATATTTTGCTTACAGCTTTATTATCAATAACAACAATTTTTTCTTCTGCTGATAAATTACCAGGCGCATCTTTAAGAGAAGTTAAAACAGTGGTTGTTCTTGTTGGTAATGCAGCCCCATCCTCTACAAAGGCATATTTACCAGTGTTATGTTCTAAGGCTGTTATTTGAAATGTAAGATCTTGACTTTCTTTGACACTGATAACTCTCCAAGTTGTTGTTTGTAACGTATCATTTTGTAAAATCCAAACACTATTAGCATTTGGCGCAGAAGAATAGGCAGAAGAAACAGTTATTACTGCTCCATCTATACTTGATATGTTTTTAGTCTCAACTGACCCATCAGACAAAATTACTGATAATGTTGCATTATTTGTTGAAACTAAATCTGTATCTGTTGTATCGTCAACTGTTATTGCAGTGGTTGTAGCCGATGCAATTCTTCCTCCTCTTCTTGAACCAGCTTTTACAGGATCACTTATTTCTATAATCTGCCCTGGTCTTACTAATGTTCCAGCCTCTAGAGTTACTGAAAAAGAACAAGTCTCTCCTGAATTTTGTTCATTATATAAAAACCACTTCCCCATTCTTGAGGCCATACCACGGCTTGTACAACCAAAACTTTGAATGGTTTTTATAACTGTGCCGTATTTTGCACTTGCTGTTGTATCTTCTACAGTTTCATAATCCACCTCTCTTGAATCAAGATCCAAATATCCAACATTAACAACGGTATGCCTTGTTTTTAATGAAGAGCCTGTATATTGAAACCCCTCCTCTGACACGTTGGAATAATTAAACAAATAAACAGGATCTGTTGGCCTATCACCTGATATATTTATTGCCCCTGCACTATAGAAAGGCATTACACGCATCACAGAACAAAGATCATTTATTAAATTAAATGCCTCAGATTGTTGTGTGATATTTACATTTATTGCAAACCTAGCCTCTTGCCCACCAAGGCCATCATCTACCAATTCATTGTTATAGACAGATTGATTGTAAAATGTATATTGATCTAAAGAACTTTCTGCAATTGATAAGCCATATCTTGTATTGGTCAACAAATCCCATAACACCCAAGCTGGGTCTGAGTGCCATTCTGTAGCAGTTTTAAATGTTCCGTTAAATGTTCCACTGTATGTGATTCGACCAGTTTGAATGTCAACAGTTGCATTATGGGGAATTTTTGTCTTGATTCCTCTTAGCCTGAATGACCTTTTAGGGATTCTTGGAAAAGCTTCTGCACTAAATCTTAAAGCTAAATGTGCAACATCAGGATAAGCATTTTGCTCAAATATTACCTCAGTCATACTTGACCAGTTGAAAGCAGAAAATATTGGACTTGTAGTGTCATCAGTAGTTCTTGAAACCCTTACATTTATTGGAAAACTCGTACTTGTTGGAAGAGTAATTAAATAATCTCTAAAATAAGTGCTGGTTGATCTACCAGTGACAGTATCGTCAATCGGTGTTGTTGTTGTTCCATCATTTTGTATTATTTCAATTTTTACCCCTGCACTTGCACCAGTTATTTCACCGTTGTCCTCTACTGTTTGAATACTTTGAAAAGAAACTGTCACTCTAACCGCATTTACTGAGGTATTTGATATTGCTCTTGTTATTGGATTACCACTTGTTACAGCAACACCAACGCTGCTTTCTGTTTCTATATTAGAAATCCCACCAATAAAAGTTTGATTTGAAGTGCCAAATCTAGGTTCAAAACCTACCTCTTGAAAGTTAAAATCACTGTCATCTGGTGAAGAATTAGAAGCTGCTGTTTGTAAAAGTTGTGTTCCGTTAAGAAAAATATCTTTTTTAAAAGCATTATTATAAGCATCTGTTCCTTTTGTAAGACCAGCCTTTGATGCTGTTGCGCTGCCCTCGATCTCACCCTCACCAACGGCCTCCACAAGAGTATTAAATTGTTTTGATGAAAGTGTATCAGTAGGAAGATCTGGATTAGTAAAAACTGTTTGTTGTGTAAATTCTTGTATCCCAGCCATTATGCGTCACCTCTTACTTGCACTGTATCAATACCATTTGAAACTGTCACCGATCCAACTATCGTTTCTCCATATATCAAATTAATCGCACCTCCAGCTTTTGCAATGTTGGTGATACCACTGAATGAATAGTTTGACGCAAGTGAGGATGGATCTGTTCTTTCCATACCAGATGGCCCTCTTGCTTGCGGTTGAGGTGCAAGCATGGAAGTTACACCACTAACAATTAAACTTGTACCAACAGCCGTCAGAGCAGATCCTAAAATTCCTCCAACACCAATAGCACTAACAACACCACCAACAGCACTCCCAATAAATGGTGCAACGAAAGGAGCAACAAAAGCAGTGCCACAGGCAACAGGAATAATTCTTATTTCAGCATCACCTGTCATGCACAAAGTTTCATCATCAATTACTTTGTCACCCGAATAAACTTTATAAACTTGATTTTGTAGATGGTTTGCAACTTCTGGATAATTACAACATAAAAAACTAAAAGCCTGTCCGATATTATTTAAATCAGCCTCAAAAGTTGCCTTGCCAACTATCTGTCTTAATTTTCCGTAAATTTTAATTTTTCTCAGCATGACGATACCTCTTATAAATTGATTTATACATTTGCTCATCCAGCAAATCTCTTGAACTTAGTCTACCGACTTGATGATGTAAAACCATCTGTTCTCCTACATAAACCCCAACATGGCAACCAGTATTTTTTGCCACGCTCATCAATAGTACATCATCTTTTTGGATATCATCTGTAACTTCCACAAGACCAGTTTTTGGAAGAGCATATTCAAATAAACCATTAGTAAGCATCTCTGTTGGATCTTTTGGTCTTGGCCAATCTTTAACTTTAAGATTCTGTGATTTAAAATAATCTACTACAAGAGTCCAACAGTCTTGTGCTTTCCATATCCATTCTCTACCTAATAATGGTTGTGGTTTATATCCTGTGGGTTCAAAATAAAACCAATCATTTTGTTCTGGGCTATAAATATGCCAGGGAAGACCAAGATATTCACAAGCTGTCTTGTCTGTTTTAGATGGAAATATTGGCCCTGTAGGATGGGAATGTATTATCGCAGTCAGTTCACCATTATCTTCTGCATTAGCCCAATCATCAGGGTCAATAATAAAATAAGAACAGAGATTATTAGCTAAATTTTTACAGGGGAAATATGTTTCTTTACCTTTCACTATCGCTAAAAGACCACAAGATTCTTGAGGTAGGCAATCTTTAGCGTGTTGTGCTGCTTTATCTTTCCAAGTCATGCGTCAATAAAAGTACCAATACCAGGGAAATCTTTTCTAGTAAATTGTCTTTTTGGTACTCTTACATTAGTTAAGTCTAATGCAGAAACACATTCATATTTTATTAATTCTCTATTCTCTAAAACCTTACGATCTAAAAAATATATTTCATCAGGAAACTTATCAGCACTAGGAGTACCAAAAGGATTGGATCCTCCTGAAAAATTTGCAGCATCAAGGTTGGAAGCAAGTGTTCTTATTCTTGTTAATTTTGCTCCATTAAGATCATTGGCAGGGGTAAAAGCATTCACAGTGGCTATAACGGCTGTAAGTGTAGATAAAATATTACTTACTGTTAATGTAGGTCTTGGGATTTGGCCTCGACCTGTAAATTCAAACCCATCGGCTTCTATTGGAAATCTTGCATAAGTGTTACCTTGCCAAACAAGTTCACCGTTTCCATTTTGATTTGATCCACTGTGATAACGATATAAAGTGCTACTACCATGAATAGATGCTATAAGTTGTAGTTCAAACAATTCAATAACTGCTGAAGGATTTATGCTCTGTAGTTCTGAGGTTGGTATTGCCATCTATGGTTCCGCAACCTCCTCAAAAGTAAGGTTCATTGTTACCCTGTTTAGATATGGAATTGTTTTAGATCTTCTTGTACATTTAAATTTTCTTGCAGAAGATTCTCCTGTCATTGTGTAATCAAAAGAAGCTTGATCATCAAATCTTGCATTCAAAAAAGTATCTATGGTATCAGAATCAGTTTCAGAAATATTAAAAGTAAGGTTCACAACATGAAGTCTTTTGTTAGCTGGCAAGCCAAAAACAGTTCTAAACTCATAACCATCACCAAGTTTTGTTACAAGCCCTTTTTGTTCAACAGTTTGTGTTGTTCCATAAGTTGGTGTGATCGAGGGAAAGGTTGCCATTATGTTAGTAATCCTCCAGGTCTTTTCTCTTTAACAAGTTGTTCTTGTATAGCTTGACCAATGAGTTGTCCTAATTGGTTTGCCTCGGCTGTACTACCTTGAACTTGTGGTGCGCCAGATGCGTCTACATTCACTGTAACCATATTAGTAACACCTCCTCCACCTCCTATCATATTATTTGGAATTATAGTGCCAGAACTAGTTGGAACAAAAATTTCAGGGCCACGTTCTCCAACAATTGAAGCCTTTCCAACAGGTGGCCTTCCACCATTTGCAAAATTTGCAAATCCAAGAAGTGGGCTTATTCCACCACCACCTGTAAATGCGTTAGCACCACCTAAAAAACCACCACCTGAAGATTTTTTGCCACCACCAAAAAGATTACCAAAGAAACCACCAATTTTACTACCGATTCCAGAGACTGCACGTTGCATTGCAACCTCAACAAGTTTTCTTTTCAAATCATTTAAAACATTGATTGCAGCATCAGCTAATGATTGAGTCCCCATGACAGCGTCAGTTAAATTACTAACGATTCCCTGTTCTACACTTTGGCCAATCTCCATAAATTTTTCGTTAAGAATATCAGCTTCACTTTTTACGTTTAACAATTCTTCTGCAAATTTTTGAGAACCAAGAGCTAAATCTGTCACTAAGAAACTTGTCTGACCTAGTTTTTCATTTAAGAAATCTGAAGTGGTGACAGTTGATTCTATTGCTGTTGTAGTTGCTTTTGTTTTTTCTTCAATTTTTTTTGTAGGTTCTTCAGCTTTTTTTAAATTTTTACCTAATTTATCTGCTTTGTTAGCAGAATTATTTATATTTTCAGTAATTTTTTCTGTTTTCTGTTGTTTATCTTCAAGAATTTTTGCTTCTCTTATATCTAGTGCCTCTTTAATTTTTGCTGCTTTTATTTCCTCAAACAGCTCTTTTTCTCTTTTGCTTTCTTTGCTGAAAGGCAATATAAACCTCTTCCCAGACTCTTGCTGCACTTGTTGTCTTGCTTCTTTTCTTGATTCCATAGCAATATTCGCCATGTTTAATCTTCCAACTTTATTTGCAGTTCCTACTCTTTCAACTAGCTTTGTTATCTGTCCAACTGCGTCAATTGCAAGATTTAAAACTGTTTTAATTTCATCGCCAAGCTCCTCTCCAACCGATCTCGCTAAAGTTTCGACTGTATCCTGTAAAGTGCTTAATCTTCCATTTAAAGTATCAGCCTGGGCAGATGCTCCTCCAAAAAACTCACCGCCTTCACTTGTTAAATTTACAATCGCCTGTCTGAATTGATCAGCACTTATCGCACCATCGCTCATTGCATCTGCCAAGGCTTCTGCTGACATTCCTGTCATCCTTTGCAGCTCTTCTGTTACATTTATTCCTTTTTCTAATAACATAATATTTTCTTCTTGCTGGAATTTGTTTTTCGCCACAACTTTACCTATTGCAAGTGATACTGAATCAATATCAGCCCCTGCTGTACCAGCAATATCAGCAATTCTTCGTGTCATGTCAGTCACTTTCTCAGTTTCAACACCAAAAGCCTTCATCCTTTTGGTAATTTCTATCAATTGACTACTTGTAAATGGTGTTACAGCACCGAAATCTTGCATTTCTTTTATTATTTCATTTGTTTTTTCTACAGATCCAGTTAAAACTTCTAAGCTTTTCCTTTGGCTTTCCAATTCTGCTGTTTTTACAAACACAAATTTAGCCGTACCAACAACTGCTAGTGCAGCAAGAAGTGGTTTTAAAGCACCAACTAAACCTTTTACACCTGATTGTGCAGTTTTAGCAGAATCTCCAGTTTGTTTAATTGATTTGTTTGATTTATCTAAACGACCTTTTAACTTATCTGTATTTTGACTTAATAGTTTTGTTTGATCATTAACTCTCTTTAATGGATTGATGGCATTTTGAGCATCAACTATTAATCTGACTGTTGACTGTGCCACAAATACAAATAACCTTTATTATATATTACCTTGATTTAGCTTTTTGTCGTTGCATTTCTTTTTGGTCTCTGTCAATTTTTAATTCATAATAAGCAGCCCAATAAACTAACTCCTCTTGAGTAATTAAGGTTCTTAATTCATATAATGTTTTACCAAGTTCTGTTGCTAGGAAAAATTCAAAGTTTAACCAATTATCCCCTTTTATTCGTTTTTTGCTTTTGGAATATCAATGTCTATGTCCATCATAAATATTTCAATATCATTCAAAATCTTTTCAGGAATTTGTCTTTGAAGCATCGGTGCATCTGACATATCAAATGCTGGAGTGCCATCTTCTTTTTGTGCTACTTTACATAAAAGCTGTGTTGAGATAGTCAAAGCCTCATCTGTACCAGCTAATTGTTGGGCTTTCTGTCTATCAAATCTTGTTATTGGTGGAAAATATAAAGTTGTTAAAATTTTACCTGATGAATCTTTTAAATCATATTTGCGTCTGGCACTCATCTCATCTTTAAATCCACCAATGATGAGGTCTGCTGTTCTTTGAGTTGACATAAAAATTTGGGGTTGTAAAAGTTTTTATTAGATAGCAGATGTAATTGTTCCGCTTGGCTTAAATGTAATGCTTATTGTGCTTACGTCACCTAATGATGAAGATTGCTCAAAACTTGTAATCAATCCAGAAAAACTAATTTTAGCTGAACCGCTTGCACTGTCAGGGAATAATTCAAAAGCTGCTGTGCCAGCATCGCCTGTTGTTAAAACACCATCAACAAAAGTTGCAGTTTCTCCAGAGGCAGCATTGTCATAAACTAACTCAGCAGTTCCCTCACCTTCGATCAATCCACCGATGAATTTTTTAAAGGTGTCGCCTTGGACAGTTGTTTCTTGGGTATCTTTGGTGATAGACATAGACCATGATCTAGTGCCTAATACTGGGTTAACTGAAGAGCCACCATCATCAAATTTGACTTGCCCAACATCGCCTTTTACAGCAGCCATAACAAAAAAAAGAAAGATTTATAAATATATTAACTCTTTTCTGACTTTTTTACAGCCTTTTTTGTCGCTTGTTGTTTTTCCATATATCTTTTACAAGAGTTATCCCAGTAATTTGCTTCTCTTCTTCCTTTTACTGCCTCGATAGCGTCAAGCATTTCTTCTGTGATTTCAATCATTAAAGATCCTCATAGATGTTAAATGTAATTCTTATTTGTGTTTGAAACTTCCCTTCTGGACTTGATGATAAAACTTCAGGCCCAATTGGAGAGTCAAAGATTACATTTGAAACTGTGACTCTATTGTATAAATCTCTAAGCCTCTTGCCAATCGTATAGTTTGACCCAGCACCAATACCTTCTTCTGTGAAAATATTTAAGACAACGAGACCAACAACATCATTAAAAGCATTGGTTGTGTCTCCTTGCGTAAGATATTGATGCGCTCCAAAACTTGTAAGGCATTGAACGAAAGTATCCTCTGTGGTTGAATCAAATGCCATGTTGTTGAATACAACAGGAATCGCTGGGCTTGATGCAAGTTCTGTTGCTAATCTTGCCTCGATTGTAGATCTTACGGTGTTTAAATCTATTGCTGCCATTATGCCTTCCTAAATTCGTTTTTAATATACTCTTCTAACTGTTTGGCAACAAGTTCTGGATAACCTTTGATTGTGCTTTGACGAGTTCTATATCTTCCACCCCAACTTGGAGGAAGGTTTGTTCCATAAGCAACTGGTTCTGCATATTCAATATTTGTGGAAACAATACCAATATAAGGTTTGACTTCACTTTGCCAAGAATTTCTTAAATTACCAGTATCAACTGGTGTAAATTCTTTTATATCTTTTTCTGCTTTGAAAGTTGCCTTTCTTACAACCTTTTGTACTTTCTCACCAAAATGATCACCAATATCAGTTAAATTTATTTCTCTAGCCATAGTTACCTCAAGATTAGATCAAAACTAATCGGTGTATTATTTTGTTCATTTGTGATAACTTGAATCACTTTAAATTCAACATTACTTATCAAAACTCTGTCTTTTGTTGTCGGAACAAAACTAATATCTTTTGATGCAATAATTAATCTTTTATCCTGGGATTCAATCAGATCATTTACCTCAGATCTGTTTACATTACTTAATGCACCTTTTACAGTTGTATCAGATGTAGATTCTGTGATCGCTCCAGTAGTTGTGTTATAAGCACCAGCCGTCACTCTTCTAATGGTTACATCTCCTCCAAGTTTTTTCAAAGTTTTAGAGGCTGCTGTTTTTAGTGCGTTAGCAAGACTCATAATGAATAAGCAATGACTTGACCACTTGCAAGAGTAATACTTGTTATAACCCCACAGACTTCACTTGAGGCTTTCATAGTAATTCCGTTAATAGTGGCAGATCCGTTTTCTGTGATATTTTCCGCAACAAAAGTTGCCTCTGCATCCGTTAAGCAGTGCACCTTTCCAAATCTGCCTGTATGGGCATTTGTATCTGTGATGATAATTGCCGCTGGGTATTCGTAACCATAGCCCATTTTCATGACCTCTTAATTTGTAAGTTTGCTCTTCCACCTATTCTAATCCCCATGAGATAGTGGTCAACGATTGGTGGAATACGATCAATGCCCACAGCACCATAAAATCTTGGAGTAACGTTTAAACTTCCGATGACAACATTGGAAAAATCTTCCAGCCCACTCAACTCCAACCCGTTCCTATTGTTGTTGAGATATACAGCCAAAATTACTTGTGCATTTTTTACACGATCTGGGATTTCAGTATCGGTGTAATAATCAGCAACTAATCTATTTGGAAAAGATAGACCATAAAGATTGGTGTAAGTGTCAGGTTTTCTTACTCCAGATCTTGGCCATTCAAGTGCCTGGGTATCATCAACCCTAGCTCCCAAAAACTTTTCACGATCAATCCTTTGCGCACTTGTAAAAAGCGCACGGTTTTTATTATCGTCAGATGAATTATCCCATGCAGCAGCGTCATCACTCAGAACTAGACCCTCAATGAAAGAGTTTGCATC
>CEQB01016480.1_pt1 | contig 11312 bp, 9 predicted proteins | sample 530581 | NCBI WGS metagenome assembly CEQB01 (sample SAMEA2620588, study PRJEB7988) | marine metagenome | biome: marine biome (ENVO:00000447); feature: deep chlorophyll maximum layer (ENVO:xxxxxxxx); material: "saline water (ENVO:00002010), including plankton (ENVO:xxxxxxxx)" | depth 75 m
CAGGTTACCTATAACATTCACGCCAAAGATACCAGTTCCGAATAATACTTCGGATACGGCACCGATAGCTACAAAGGACAACAGTAAGTGACCTAAGTCATCAATCCATCCTTTGATTTGTGTTACGATTTCCTTCATTTGGTTTTCTCCCGTTAGTTAAGAAAAAAAGGGTTCTCGATTTTTGAAGAACCGAGTAACCCTCAAATATAATTATCGATAAAATTAATAAAAGATTTCAATATATATTTATATATTAAAGTTTTTTAGTTAGGGTATATTTATAATTACATAAAAACATTTAGGTGAGATATGGCTATCGACTATGAAATCTTTGATGGAAAATCACTATCATCGTTATTCAAAGATATTTACGAAAACACAGAATATAACAGAAAACAACTTGATGTATTGACAAAAGAGTTGGTGACGTTTATTAAGGATGGGGACACGGCAGTACAACTAGTCCCAATGATAAAAGAATATTTAGAAATAAATGTCAAGAATGATGACCAACTTGTTAAGATGGCGGCTATAGTGCAACGATTGATATCAGCTGAAGGTAAGGCAGGAGCTGAGGACGAATACGGATTGACTGAAGCTGAGAAAGAACAATTATTATCAGGTATGGAAGATACAATAAAAGATATACAGGCTGAATCAGATAAAATTCATAACAAAATACAATCCAAAAATAATTAATGGCTTATAAAAAGAAAACAGATTTCGTAAACCCAAATTCATCAATACCGATTGGTAAATTATCGGATGGTGCGGCGGTAAGTGCTTTTGTAAAAAATGAAATTAAAGCATCACAGTTTGAGTTTTATCAAATGGAACCTTTTGAAGTTACAGAAGTGATTACTAATGAACCTGGTCAACGTGCATCTGTGAGGGGTGCTTTTATAAATAATCCTGACCAACCAATCAAGGGTAAGAGAAATACTGTTAGAGCCGAGAATCCATATACAACCACCGTGCCCTTAGTCGGAGAGCATGTAAATGTAATTGAGCACAACGGTCAACATTTTTATACCGGTATTATTAATAGAAAAGGTGATATAAATGAAAATTCAATACCTGGAACGGCTGGAGGCTATGAACCAAACACTAAATACGGTGGTGATTTTGCAAGACGTAAAGTAAAACCATTAGAAATAAAAGAGGGTTGTGTGCTTTTTGAGGGTAGATTTGGTCAATCCATGCACTTTGATGGACATAATAACATACCGACTATTAAAATAAGAACCAACATTGATGAAACAGAAGGGGAATTTACTACTGAAAATATTGATACCGATGATGCATCAATCACGATGACATCCGATGGTAGTGATTTAACTTTTGACGGTAGAAATTACCCAGGAAAAAATATCATAATAAAATCTGACAATATATTTATTAGTGGAGATAGTGTGAATATAAATTCTAAATCAGGACAAACGATAAAAATGGGTAATCCAAGTTTACCAATGAAACCAACAGTAAGGGGTGATGTTTTATTACAATTTCAATCTGACATCATAACTATCTTGAATGATATACAGCAAATACTGGCTATTCCAAATACTGCTGCAATAGCAGGTAAAGCTGTAACTTTGATACCAAAAATAAAAAGAGTGGTAGAAACAGTAACAAAACAAAAATTCTTAAACAAAGATATTTTAGCATCATAAAAAATAGGAGTTATTATGACTAAAAAAGACCTCGTAAAAATAATTCGAGAAGTGGTTAAACGAGAGGTACAAAAAGAAGTAAAAAAGATATTTATAAAAGAGAGTACCTCACCTAAGTTAGAAAATATTTTAACTCAGGCTGAAACCTCTAAACAATCCACACCAACTAAAAAATACACCGATAATGAGGCTTTAAATAAAGTTTTAAATGAAACAGTTGCACTTTCAAATAAATCGACTGATGAGTATCCAACATTAGGTGGTGGAGCGTTTGATACTAAACGTATGACCGAACTTTTAGGTTACGGTAAAACTGATGATGTAAAACGTGATATGGTAGCCGTGGACACATTCAAAAAGGCAGGTGTATCATCGGAGCAAGTTCCAGAATCTGTCACTAACGCTTTAACAAGAGATTATAGTGACTTGATGAAAGCCATGAATAAGAAAGGTAAGTGATGCCAGGTGCACAAGAAAAAGATTTAAATCCAGATACCTTTATAGGTTTATCTTTTCCGCTACGTAGAGACAACACTAGTGATTTTAAATTAACCCAAACATCTCTAGAGCAAGCTGCACATAATTTACGTAATCTTTTTTTAACTTATCCTGGTGAAAGGGTTGGTCAACCCGAATTTGGAAGTAGATTAAGAGACTTGTGTTTCGAACAAATAGATGATGATTTACCAGGCAAGGTAGAGGAAGAGGTGAGACGGGCAGTCACGAACTGGTTACCGTATATAGTCATACAAGAGGTCAACACATTGACTGAGGATGGTGATGAAAATAAAATTTTAGTACAAGTAAAATATTCAACAACGCTGAACCCTAATACTTTAGAATCGATTACGGTTGACGCAACTTACACCGCAACAGCATATTAGGAGTGATAAATGCCACGCACAAGTGTTAAAAAAAATAAGGTAAAATCAGTCAATTATCTCAATAAAGACTTTAGTGACTTTAGAGATAATTTAATTGAGTTTGCGAGAATATATTTTCCCAACACCTATAATGACTTTAATGAAGCTTCACCAGGTATGATGTTTATAGAAATGACGGCTTATGTTGGAGATGTCTTATCATATTATATAGATGCACAATTTAGGGAGTCTTTATTGGCTTACGCTGAGGAAAAAAGAAATGTGTATACGATAGCTCAATCATTTGGTTATAAACCTAAAACGACTTCACCAGCGTCAGTTGTTTTAGATGTATTTCAGTCAGTTCCAGCACTAAATGGAAAACCAGATTTTCGTTACGCTTTGAATATTGAAGCTGGTTCAGAAATAGTTGCTGGTTCAACCGGCACTAACTTTAGAACTTTAGAAGACGTTAATTTCAAATTTTCTAGTTCGTTCGACCCAAGACAAACAGAGATTTTAGAAAGTGACGGTGGTGTGACCACTAAATTTTTGCTTAAGAAAAAAGTTAAAGCTGAGAGTGGTACAATAAGCACTGATACATTTACTTTTGGAGCTTCTGAAAAATACAAACAAATTAAATTATCAAATCCTGATGTTATTGAAATTATATCATGTACCGATAGTGATGGTAATACATGGTCTGAGGTTGATTCTTTAGCCAGAGATACGGTTTTTGAAGACATGGAATCCAACACATTGAATTCACCTGACCTAGTCGAGGATAGGGAAACTGTACCATACATTTTAAAATTAAAAAAGACATCAAGAAGATTTACAACTTTTATAAATGAGAACGACCAAACCTTGATTAGATTTGGTGCCGGAATATCAGATAATCCCGATGAAGAAATACTACCCAATCCTGATTCGGTTGGTTCGAATTTACCAGGTAGTCCATCAAAGTTAACATCTGCATTTGACCCAAGTAATTTTTTGAAGACTCAAGCTTTTGGTCTTGCACCATCAAACACAACCTTGACTATAAAATATTCTCACGGTGGTGGTATCAATGATAATGTAAACTCTGGTGAAATTACTAATGTATCAAGTATAAATTTTGCGATTCAAGACACTTTATTAGAATCTTCAATTGTACAAGAATCAAAAGACTCTGTAGTGTTTACAAATGAAAGACCGGCTACGGGTGGTTCTTCAGGTCAAACAGTACGAGAGGTAAGAGAGAGTGCGTTAGCATATTATCAATCCCAACAACGAGCCGTGACAAAGGACGATTACGTGGTTAGAGCTTATTCATTACCTGCAAAATATGGTAATATTGCTAAAGTACATTTATCTCAAGATGACCAACTAAATAGAGATGCTGATTCGGTTGACTTAGATAGACAAGTGACGGCCGCTGATGTCGAAGCTGGTCGCACCCTACGTTCATTTCAAGCTGGTAGATTCTTAAATCCCTTAGCTATGAATATGTACACACTTGGTTTTGATTCCGATAAAAAATTGACTAAATTAAATCAGACGAGTAAAGAAAATTTAAAAACATATCTATCCCAATACAGACTCGTGACGGATGCTGTCAATATCAAAGACGCTTATATTATAAATATAGCAGTGGATTTTTCAATATTAACAAAGACTGGATTTAACAAAAATGATGTGTTGTTAAGATGTGTTTCAGCTGTTCAAGATTTCTTTGATGTTGACAGATTACAAATAGGACAACCAATAATATTATCCGACATAGCATATGAACTATCTTTAGTGGATGGTGTAGCAAGTGTAGTACCACCAAAAACCCAAACCACGGATGTAAAATTACCAGTGGTTGTAACAAATAAACATAAAGTTGAGGAGGGTTACTCAGGAAATTTTTACGATATAAATAGTGCCATAGTCGATGGTATTTTATATCCTGCACTAGACCCAAGTATTTTTGAGATTAAATTTCCAAATACAGACATAAGAGGAAAAGTGGTGGGTGATAACTTAGGAGTAACAGAATAATGCATTACTTTGAATTTGCAGAAAAAGACGCAACTTTATACGAAGCTAGTCAAAGTCTGAACTCGGGTCTAGATGAAATACTTGAGGTTAGAAAAGATATTAGTGATACGGCTACAACTATTGACGTTTCACGAGCTTTAATAAAATTTGACCTTACTGAAATATCCGAGTCAATCAACGCTGGTATCATACCAGACTCTGGTAGCAAAGCGGCTAGATACTTTTTAAATTTATTTGATGCAAAACCCACTAATTTAGCTTCATCTCAGAGTTTATTTGCATATCCAGTCAGTCAATCTTGGGTGATGGGAGATGGTCGTAGTTATGATAATCCTATTACAACTGATGGTTGTAGTTGGACATTTAGTAAAGGTCAAGACGACGGAACCCTATGGACACCAGAATTAAGTGCATCAGGTGCTACTTGGTATCAAAATACACCTAGTGGTTCATTAAAATTTACATCAGGTTCGGCTGGTAATTCGTTTGGTACAGGTTCCAATGATGAATTTAGATTGACGGTATTAGGAACCGAGTTTAATTTTAAAGCAACGTCATCAATAGCTAACGGTACTGGTTCCATACCAGATGACTCCTCACCGAATTTCTTTTTCTCAACTGGCTCAACCACGGCTGAGTTTGGTAGTAATTTAGCTGATGAAATAAATACAGCTGACATAGGTATTACAGCTTCAATGAGTAGTGTTAGTTCTTCTTTAGGTGGTGTCGGTACAGTAAGACTTCACTTAACAGCTTCATCTATAACCACTTTAGGATTAACCGATATTACAGCTGTCACTGGTTCTACTATTGGTTTTACTACAGAGATTACAGGCACAGGCACTTTCGCTAGTGGTACTTTTAGTATAACACCTGGTCATTATGAAAATCAAGAGTTAACAATCGGGGGTGTTGATTTTGTTTTTGTAAGTGGTAGCTCAACTTCCGTGTTTGATAATAGTGCAACAGAAATATTCATATTATCCGGCTCGACCACTGGTAGTTCTTTACAAAATCTAAGAGACGCTATTAACAATAGTGGTTCATTACACGGACTACCAATTTCAGCAAGTGTATCTCAAAGTGTTTCATCAAGTGTGTCTGCGGGCATAACTTTTACATTTACGAATGATGTATTAATTTTATCAGGTAGTAATAGTGGTTCTGATTCAAATCAGACAGCCGCGTCTTCCTCGGTGTTATTTAGCTTTGCTGGTAATGGTTCTATAAGTGGAGGTGATGTTACAAAAGCTTTAGAGGGTGGTACAGCGGCTAATGTAAGTACAACCACACAATTTGGTTCAACAGGTTTTTCTAATGTTGTTTTTGAAAATGGTAACAATGAGCTAGGTGGTGGTGGAGTTCCATATGAAGCTTCTCAATCATTTACGCAAAAAAGTGAAGACGTTAGAATGGATGTAACTAACATCGTTCAAGCTTGGTTGAGTCAATCGATAGATAATGAGGGTTTTTTAATCAAGAGAACAGGTAACGTTGGAAATAGTGATAAGTTTTCAGATGAAAACAACACTCAAGATTTAGGAAATTTTTCTTTCTTTTCATCAGATACACACACAAAATATCCACCAACATTGGAGGTGGTTTGGGATGATTCTAAATGGAGACCAGGAACTTTAGAACAATTGAGTTCAACGGAGCTAGAGGACACGGTCATCTACATGAAAGGTCTTAGACCAGAATATAAAGAAAAATCTAAAGCTAGATTTAGAGTCGTTGGAAGAGCTAGATACCCAGAGACAACTTTCAGTACAACACCAGCCAATCTCACGGTCAAAGTTTTACCACCAAGTTCATCATTCTATTCAATATTAGATGCTGAAACTGATGACGTGATTGTTCCTTTTGGTAGTGGTTCAAAATTAAGTTGTGATTCAAACGGTAACTTTTTCAATCTAGACCTTAATGGTTTTCAACCTGAAAGATATTACAAAATAGAATATAGAATTCAAAGTGGTAGTAAAACCGATGAGGAATTGGATTTATATTATGATGAGGGATTTACATTTAAGGTATCATTATAATGCCATACACAACCGAAGAAAGAAATCAACTAACAACTTATAAGGCTTTCGTATCCAATCTACGTGATGATTACGTTCGTAAAATCAAGGAATCCGTGCCTAATAATTTCAGAGATGAAGAAAATGTCTTACAATCATTTGAGGATATTGATACAGGTGAGGGATTAGAGAGAACTGATTTAAAGAAAAATATCTATCAAGATATATTGAGCGAAATAAACGACGCATCAACCGATGATTTTTTTGATAATATCAATTTATCACAAACAACTTTACAGGCTGAAAAACAAAAAAAATATGTTAAGTCAGAGTTATTAGAAAATACGATTAATTCCCAATTTAATGAATTATTTACAGTAGAGGATTCCGAGTTACCACCACCTATTGAAGAGGAAAGGGATGATAGAGGAGATTTAATCAATCCAAGACTTGAAGTCAATGAGGGTGACATAATATCATTCACGACAGAACAATCAATAAGAATATGGAGAATTGAAAACGGTAAAAAAAGAGAATTCATTACCACCAATGATTTTTATAGTAGTAGATTTTATTTACAACAAGTGAAAGAAATCCCAAAAGATTTATTAGACCAAATAGATACTGGTAATTTAATTGTGCTTGAAACACAAGCCGATTTCATAGAGGAAGAGGTATTACCAAGAGACTTTATCGCTGCTCCATACACGACCTTAGATGACCAAGGATACGGAGGTAGTTTATAATGTCAAGATTAAATGAAAGAGACGAAAGTTTATTACTATCAGGTAAAAATATAGATTTTCAATCAACTGAATATTCGTACCTAAACGGGGAGTTTGGTAAAGACGCTAGCGATTATGTTGAAATTTTAATTCACGATGAGGAAGAAAATTTCTTAGAAAGTGGTGTGGTAGACCCGGTAGATTATAACGTAGAGGTCACTGGTGTTAGATTAAATACTGGCACAATATTAAGAAAGTTTGGATATGATAGAGGTCGTTTTGTAGTTAAGTATAATTTTTTTAGAAAAATAGCTGGTTCTTTTGAAAACTTAATTATTGATGAGGATGATTTAGTTTTAGAACCTGATACAGAACTAGTTGTTGATGAATCCACAGGTAAGATTACGTCAGGAGATACTGGTGGTGAGGTATTTGTAAAAGAAAATAAATATAAAATACATGAGATATCCCCATCACGCACTGAATTAAGATTGATAACGCAAAACATTCGGGATAGAAAATATATATCCGAGTTTTTTAATCTACAGCGTAATAAGAAGCTCATAAGTTCAAATATCGAGGGATTTGAACCATTAGGTAATGTGGAGTTTTTTGTCGATGATAATTCCGATGTGGGTAAAGAGGATAGTAATAAAATAAAATTACCGATACCAGCCACACAAAACATGGTTGGTGGTTATTTCTATATAAATGATGTTTACAATACAGACATTACAAAAGAACCCCCACCTCAAGATACGGGTGTTAATCAATCTAAAGCTGATTACCAAGGTAGTTAAAAATGATTTGGGAATATGGTAATTATAAATTTGATTGTAATTTGAGACCACCAACATGGAGTAGATTTCATGCTTGGAAAAAAGATTTTTTTAATTTAGAAAATAGTCATAAATATGATGTGTGGTTGACTGGTGGTTTTTTGGAAGATTGGAAAACGTTGGACGTTGATATAGTTTTAACAGGTAAAGTTAATTATGAAGAACTACAAGAATTGATGATAAAGGGTATTTCCATTGGTATAGAAAAATACAATATGTTTGTTGATATACAACATAGTGATAAAAAACCAGAATTAGATGGTCTTAAGGTGCAAAAAATAGTATCCGCAAATAAAATAGTACAAGATGGTCGATTAATTACCGATTGGACTGATGGTGAGAAAATAATAGATAATCTTTATCGTAGATTCACGGAATATCCAAAAGAAAAACAATTAAATAGAAATTATAAAAATAAACCGATTTTGATTAAAGGTGAGAGTTAATGTCACAAACTTATAACATAAATAACATAATAAGTAAAAGTGGAATTGTTCAAGACAACAACGATAAATACATAGCTTACTCAGACCAATCAATTGATTTATCTTATGATGCTACAAACGCAGAGCAAGGTTTTGGTTTAAGCGATGGTGATATCGTACAAATTAAGTGGTTCTTTGAAAAAAATAACCAACGTGTGAGATTAAACGATGGTGATTACAATGATAAAGATGGACAAAAAATTGGTGTCATTGAAGACAATGAAATAATACTTAACGCCAATAAGTTTTCATTAAACCCCCTTACTTTAAAAGATGTTTTTACTAATTCAGTAAATGAACTTGGCGATATAAAAATTGAAGTTCTGGCAAATGTCGTAATTGACCGAGAATTAAATAATTTTTCAAATCCAGCTTTTTCGTCCGAGTGGAATATTCAGGTTAAACATCCCTATGATTCTACTAAGGATGATTCCACAACCGAAACATTCAATGCAGACAAATATCAAAGTAGACCATTTTTTGGTCGTATTACAGCTGTTGACGGAGATGTACTAACACTTGATAGGACTTGGAACGAATACATTGATTTTTATGACGCCATACCTGTAAAAGAAAGTTTAGCTTTCAGTGCATTCGATTCATGGGATATTGTGCACAAATTTCAAGATAGTCGTGATTTATCAACATATCTACATTTAGGTGATGACAGAGTTGCGTTAATTACCAACACACGTGAGGATAAACAAACTTTTAAAATATATCCATACGGAACTCTTTTAAAATTATATGAACCTTTACCTGAAGATATTGATGAGAGTAGTAATGTGTATGTTGTCAGAGAGCTTCTACCACAAAAGACTGAGGTTGTTGATTTAATTCCTTATGAACAAGAAGAAGAAGATTTACTTGTTTTAAGACAACCCGACCTTGATAATATAGATTCACCGATTACCAACAGGTCAACAGATTTTAAAACTTATAGTGATTTGATTACCAGTGATTCAAAACTACAACAAAAAATAATAAATAAATATCTGAGTGGTAGTCAAAAACCAGTTGAGTTAAATATTGATTACAGTAATTATGAGAATTTCGTAAATTTTAGTTCTGCTAAAAAACGTTTAGAAAATTTCAAATATAAGTTACAACAAATAGAAAGTTTTACAGCAGAAAGTTCATCTTTTGCAGCATTAAATGATGGAGCTACCGAAGCTTTAGCGTTTGAACAAAAAATACAAAATGAAATAAATAATTTTGATGGTTATGAAAGTTACCTTTATAATGTAAGTTCTTCTTACGTGTCAAGTTCAATCGGTGTATTCAATAACGCGTCTGTACCAAAAACAGGAAGTGGAACTTATGCTGACCCTTTTGTACCAGTAAGTTCGTCTAACTCCCAGTTTACGGATTGGTTTGGTTCCGTTGCCGGTAGGACGGGTCAAGTTCATAGTGCATCACTTTATGATATTGATAATCCAAATCGATTAGTGAATTTATTGCCACAATTTGTTCGAGAAGATGTAGAAAATAAACAATTTTTAGATTTCATGGATATGGTCGGTCAACAATTCGACGAATTATATGTATATATCACTGCCATGGCTAAAATTACAGATAGACAAAATGATATTAGTGAGGGTTTTTCACCAGATTTAATTTTTAACCTATCAAAGGCTTTAGGTTTTGATGTACAAGATGGTAAAGACTTGTTAGATTTAAGTAGGGTCGGTTTTGGTCAAAAAGCTAGTGGTAGTGCTTTTGAATTATATACGTCAGGCTCAATTGACTCACCTGGTGAAGCAGATATATCTAGAGAAATAACAAAACGTATTATCTCAAGTATGCCTTATTTGATAAAAACAAAAGGTACTATCAACTCGTTAAAAGGTTTAATGAATTGTTATGGTATACCAAGCTCTATTCTACGAGTAAGAGAATACGGTGGACTACAAAAAAATAATCACAAAGCGCAATTTGAAATAGCTAGAAAATTTACAAAAGCTCTCGGTTTTCAGAAATCACAATACGTTGAAACAACTTGGGTTGATGGTAGCACTGGTAGAAAACCAGAAACCGTTGAGTTAAGATTCAAATCACCGACGACAGGTTCAGACCAAGTATTAGTGCAAAAAGACACGGATTGGGCCATAAAACTAAAAGATAATAACTCGGCTGATAACTTTGGAACCGTTTCATTCATGTTATCAGGTTCCGCAGGATACAAAGAAGTGAGTTCATCTTTGTTACCAATCTACGATGGTGATTTTTATCAAGTCATGTTGAGAAAAACAAAAGTGGACACCGAGTTGTTTCCATTTCCATCTTTCGAAACTGGTTCTCTAGTGAATCCACCTTTTCAACCAGGTACGAATAGTGCAGAAAGAGGTGAGATAGAAATAGTTAGTAGTTCCAATGTTGCTAAAAAAGGTAGTAAAAGTTTAAGACATAGAAATACTTCGATTGATGGAACATCATATACATATTTTTATAGAAATCCTGGGGACGAGTTTCCTACATTTTCATCAGCCATTACTGACGTTAGTCAACACGAAACTTATATTTTTAGTGCATATGCAAAAGCGTCAGGTAGTACAGTTGATTCATTAGGTTCATTAACGTTATTTGAGTTAGATTCAAATGAGAACGTTGTAAATTGGGATGAAGAGTTTGAATTCTCAACAAATGAAGGTGGTATTAAATCATCTCAACGCGTAGGA
>CEQB01006099.1_pt1 | contig 11103 bp, 3 predicted proteins | sample 530581 | NCBI WGS metagenome assembly CEQB01 (sample SAMEA2620588, study PRJEB7988) | marine metagenome | biome: marine biome (ENVO:00000447); feature: deep chlorophyll maximum layer (ENVO:xxxxxxxx); material: "saline water (ENVO:00002010), including plankton (ENVO:xxxxxxxx)" | depth 75 m
AAGGACTGCCTATCGGTGCACAATCTTATTCGTATGCACAACCAAGCGCACTCTCTGAATTTTTATCGGGGTCAGGTGGCATATTCGATCTTTTAACTGGTGGAAGGTATGACAAGAAAGACGAAAAGGTTGTGTCGGATGACGCTGAGGGTAATCAGACTGAGGACGATCAGACCGCAGATCAAGGAAGTTAAGCAATGCGCCTAGACCAAGATATTGAACAACGCGTAAATGCGTACCGAGGCAACCCACAAGCCTTGCAACAACGTTATGCTGCTAACCAAGAATTGTTAGACCTATTAGCGTTGCAACGGCTGAAGTCTGAAAAAGACGAGGCTGCGCGTCAAGTGCAAATGGAAATGCAAGAAAACCCGCAGACCATTAAGCAACAAAGAGAACGTCAATTAGTTGAAATGACGAAGCAAGACCTTGTTAATCAAACAGCGGGGATTTTGCAAAACAGGCGAAGCCGTCAACAAAAAAATTTGCAACGTGTCGCTAGACAAGGTGCGGCTGGGCCTCGGCAGATGCAGTTTGGTTTAGGCGCATTGGCACAACGTCAACCGCAAAGACCACAACAAGTTGCTATGCGTCAACCGCAAAGACCACAACAAGCCCCTATGGGTCGTATGATGAAAGCTGCGGAGGGGGGCATCGTGGCCTTTGCAGAGGGTCTCACCGTTAATGGTGAAATAACGCAAGCAGAGATTGATGAATATCGCCGTAGCCTTGGAAGACAGAATCCCCGTGCTCAGAGGCTAATAACAGACGATGAAATTAGGGCTAGGATAGAACGTGAGCGAGCACCAAAGCCTGCTATGACATCAACACGTCGTGGGCTACGTCCAACAAGTGCAACTTTGCCTGATGCAGAAATAGATGGGGCAATTCTCGCGCAACAAAACGATGTAGAACTTGGAAAGGAAGCCGGGCGAACCGAAGTGATACCTTTGTCTGCTACGGGAGAACAGTCTGATAACGGTGCTCAAAGTACGTCTGACGACATTGAGCCTAAAGGCATTTTAGCTAGGTATGAGGACAAAGATGCGTTAGTGGCACCAAACATTGATGTATCAGACCCTTACGCGGGCGCAGACGAGATGCTAGAAACAGTTGGTATTGATACCACTGTTGACCCTAAAGAAGCGGGTATCGCGCAACGCAACGAGGCCGCAAGATACCTTGGGCGCGGTGCAAAACGTGACAGAATTGTTGATTATCTTCAAGACCTCAAGGATATGGACGCTCGGCAGCAAGACCCCGATAAACTGCGTAGAGAACGAACGTCAGCGTTCTTGCGGGGCACAGCGGGCACTGGCAGTTTTGGACAAACTATGGCTGCTGGTTCCGGTGCAATGGCAGCAGAGCGACAAAGCCAAGAAAAATCAGAGCGCGAGCGCCTATTAAAACGTATCGGTATTGACGCAAATTCTATGAAACTGGATGTAGACATAGGTACACAAGCGTTGACCGATGGACGTACTATGACCAAAGCGTTAATGGATCAAAGAACGCAAGCAGCAGAAGTCTTTTCAGCTTATCGAGGTCAAAATTTTGACCTTGCTATTGCACAAGCTAACAACGAATACAACGCTAACAAAGATAATGTAAAAAACTTTCTTGAAGCAGCAAATATTCAGTTTACCCAAGCCTTACAAGAGACTATGGCAGCGGCTGATCGTGAAGTACGCGCAATGAAAGAATTACGAGAACTTGTAGAATATAAAGAGACCTTTATCAAAAATCATGTTGATAACGATCCTGCGGTTAAAGAAGCAGATAGTATTGCAATAACTAATCCAGACCGTAAATTACCAAACGGCAAAACAGCACGTGAAGTAGCTAGAGAAGCAAGAGCACTTTCTGAAGCGGCAGCATATGCAAAGTTAAGTAAATCAAATCTTATTAGACTCGAAGACGCGTTTATGGAGGTTCTAAAAAGCGCGGGCGCGAGTGCTTTGCCATCTGAGTCAGCCATAGAGAAAGCTAAACAGTCTATTACTCCTTCTAAAGAGGAACAATCAGTACTAAATCGCAATTTACCGAGGTAGGTATTTATGGCGACTTTAGCGCAAATCGAACAAGCTCTTATAAACGCAAATAAAGCAGGGCGCACAGAAGACGTTCGTGTTCTTGAACAAATGCTTCAACGTGCTATGGGAGGCGTAGACTCGTCTCTTGATGACCAACAAGCAGCCATTTACGCACAACTGCGAGACCTTAGACGGTCCAGTGATGAAGAGTCAGGTTTTATTAACAATGTTTTAACGGGCTTTGGTTCAGGTGTTGTTACTACTGGCGAACTAGCATCTCTCGGTGGAGCGGCGTTACTTGATGAAGACGCTGAACTTGATGCTCGTGAAAAAATACAAGCTGCCGCTGACTTCTTACGTCCTGAAGGTGGGGATGAAGATGCGCTGTCTTACCAGATAGCCTCTGGTCTTGGTTCTGTTGCCGGTGCACTCGGTGTTGCTGCCGGTGCTGCGTATGGTGCCGGTGCACTTGGCGTAGGTGCACTTGGGACTGGTATTGCAGGCTTAGTTGGTGCTGGTGCTGTTGGTGTTGGCGCGGGTGCTGGTGAAGCAAGTGAACGTGCACGTGCTGCGGGAGCTACAGAAGAAGAACGATCAGCGGCTACGCTTAGAGGCGCGGCAATTGGCTCGTTAGAAGTTATACCTTTAGCTCGTATTCTTAGAATTCCGGGTTTTACTAAGTTAGCTGAAAAGGTTGGCGGTAAAACTGTACGTGAAGGTGGTAACCGAATTCGTAGTGCATTGACTACGGGCGGCACTGAAGCCGCGCAGGAAGCTAGTGCTGCATTTCTACAGAACCTTAATGAGCGTGGATACAACGCCGAAAAAGAATTACTTGACGCAGGCATTATTGACGAAGCCATTGTTGGCGGCGGTACCGGCGTTATTATACAGGCCGTTGCGGACTTTTTTGTTCGAGGTAAAACGGGGAGGCAATCCGCGACCGAATCTACAAGCGACGTAGAAGAAGTCGAAGTTGAGGTCACTGAGCCTACACGTACTGACGAAGAAGCACGTGAGACAGAAGCGGCATCGCTAGAGGCTCGTGCACTGGCAGCAGCAGAACGTGATGACGAACGTAAGTTTGAGCAGGCATCGGCTGAAGCCGCACAGCCTGACTTGTTTCCACGTGAACTAGAAGAAGCGAGAGAGGCCCGCCCAGAGGCCGCACTGCGTGGTCAGCTAGAGTCAGAAGGGGCAGAACGAGTACCGCAGCGAGAAGGCATTAGAGACGAGCCTAAGCCAACTCCACCGCAACCTATCCCCGTACAAGAAGATATGGTTGACCGTCTGGACAAGATGGAGATCGACGATGCCGAGATCGCTGAGATCGAAGCAATGTTGCAGGCTGATGCAGTAGCAGAAGCTGAACTAGATCGGGTGCGCGGTAGGTCTGAGCGTGAAACACAAGCCGCAGCGATAAAAGACGAAGCGCGTGCAGACAGAATGAGACCACGTGAAGCTGCACTAGAAGCTGTAATCGGTGAGCCGACCACAGGTAGCTACGTTAATCTTGAAAAACGTTTTTCTAAAGAACTGTCTCGACGCAACATTGCAAAGGGAGAACGGGCTAAACCTACTAAGCGAGAGTCACAACGTATTCGTCGCGCAGCAGACGCGTTTGCGGGTATGCGTCCACAAGAACAGCAAGAAACAAGACCACAAGAACCGCAAGAAACAAGACCACAAGAACCGCTTGAGACCATTGAGTCTACGCCAGAGGATACACAACTTACAGACCTAGAAGCACGTATCCCAGAACGTAGGGCGCGTGCATCGGCTACTCCGTCACAGCCGTCGTTCCCCGGTATGGGCCGTCCTAAGACACCGCCTGTAGAGGAAACACCACCTGCTCCTAAAATAGTAACAAAAGAATTTATGGACGGACTGGGCGTATCGCCAAAAGCGCCAATCCGTAAACGCACAGAAGGTAAGGACCTTAATGATCCGGTAATTCGTAAACAGTTTACTGACTTTGCTAATAACCAAAGCGTAGCCGAACAAACTCGACTTAATGTAGCGCGAGAACTTGAAGGGGTGCCAGAAGCACAACTTGAATTGTTCCAGCCACGGCGTAGAGGGCGTCCTTCTGCAACAGTAGCTCCCGAGGTACGTACGCCACCGAGCGAAAGCGTGACACCGACAACCGATAGACGTACTGCTTTTGCAGACAATGTAGCTTCGGCTTCAGTAAATAGACGTGCTGCGCCGACAACAGATAGACGTGTTGCTTTTGCAGAAAATGTAGATTCGGCTTTAGTAAATAGACGTGCTGCGCCGATTACCGAGGTGCCTACGCCACCGAGCGAAGAAGTAGCATCGGAAACAGATAGACGTGTTGCGCAGATAGCGGACAAGTTAGATTCTATAGAAGCAAAAGCAAAAACAACAACCTCCACTGCAAAAACTAAACGGTCCACTACTACACGTAAACAAGATACTACAAAAAAATCATCGAAGACAAAAACAGCTTCTACGACGCGCAGGGGCAAGAAGACTACTCCGTCGCAGGCACCTAAAGATACTGCGTCTGCACAACTTACTGAAAGATTCGAACAACTGCTCGAACCAGTAAAACAATATGCGCGGCAAATTAGCCAAACCTTCAATGAAACTGTGGGGAAAGAGCGCACTACCCCTGACGACCGATTAAAAATACTTACGCTCTTAAATGATGGTGTACCAGACAAGGATGTAGTGGGTAAGGCGCTAGCGGACGAGATAAAAGCTGTAATAACGTATTTTAGTAAAGTACCTCGCCCTACTGATGGGTTGTACATGGCTATCTTTGACGTGGCTAATCAAACTCCAAAGGTCTATGCGAATCAGGACATACCCGAGTTTTTCCGGGGCATGGACAAGGTACAGGGGCGAATGGTGCTTGACTGGGCGCAAGCTAATCTGTCACCTGAAATTAATAAATGGATTGACGAGACGCTTGCGCAAGAAATACGTGAGATACAACGCATCGAAACAACTAACTACGTTGACATGTTCAATCAACGTGAAGCGAAACTAGTTGCAAAAGAAGCGGCAGAACAAGCGCAAGTCGAAGCTGATATGCGCCAAGACTTACGTACTAGTTTAGAAGAAATAGCTCAAAGGTCTGAAAAGAATTTAGCGCGTGGCTCTGTTATAAATCTCGATATGCCATTACATCCGAGAGTACGTGCAATATTACGTGAAGGTATTACTGAACGAACTGATGACCAGATTGTTAGCAGTCCCATGCGAACCGCTCTATTAGCTTTAGCAGATACAACAGCAGATAAACGCGTTGCGCAGATAGCGAAAAAACTAGCCAAGGTAGCGGTCGACACTAAAGTAGAGGTTGTCGATAACTTAAAAAATGCGGCGGGAAATCCTGTTGCGGGTTTGTTTGACCCAGAGACTAATACAATCAAGCTCGACGCTATAGTCGGCATGAACCCCCACGTGTTGTTGCATGAGATGACTCACGCGGCGGCATCCGATACGTTAGCGAACAAGAGCCATCCCCTAACGCGGCAGCTCACGAAGTTATTTGAAGACGTTAAAGATTATCTTGGTACTGCGTATGGTGCGAAGGACGTAGACGAGTTTGTATCTGAAGCGTTGTCTAACCCAAAATTTCAAGCCGAATTAGCTGCTATCAACCCCAAGGGCGAAGAGATCAATGCCTTACAACGCTTCTACAACAGCGTAGGTAACTTCTTACGTAAACTTGTTGGTATGCAGCCTAAGAAGATTGAATCGGCTCAGACAGTCGCTGACAGGCTTATAGAAGGTATCCTTGCCCCTGCTCCTACGTTCCGTAACGCAAATGAACTTGCGATGGAGTCCACGGCAAAAGGGGTCAAAGAAGAGATGAAAGGCATGGGTGAGACGCAGAAAGCGTTGCACCAGCCGCTTACTCAGAAGTTCCGTGGCGAATGGGCTGACGGTGCGTTCGACACCCTTAGTGCGCTGAATCAGAAGGTCGCTTTTGTTCTGCCGAAACTGGTGGACTCACAGGCACTCAGCGACATAGCTAAACGAGCAGACGCTAAGCTAGGTAAACTTGCGGCAGAGTTCCACGAGTTAATGGAACTGCAGCGGGGTTCAATGTCGCGTGCTGACGACTTTGTACGTGACCAAGTAACGGTTGTGGACAAGTGGATCGCTAGTGGTGGTACTAAAGAAAAGCAGAAGAACCTCAACGACTTAATATACAGCCAAGAGTACGGCGCTACTATCTATCAGGTAGACCCAACTAAACCTGTTACTGAGTACCAAGGCAAAATTGTGGACGGCAACGATCTTGAAGCGATCTGGCGTGCACAACGTGACGACTGGAACGCACTTCGTGCTGACGGGCGGAAAGCCTACCTTACGATGCGCGATATGTACCGTAGCCTGCACGGGAAACTCAAAGATTCGATCAATGGGCGTATTGACGTAGCATTATCCAAGAACCCTGACGCAGCGGCAAAGTTGAAGAAGGAAGTATTTGCTAAGCTGTTTGACAGTAATACCTTAGACGTTTACTTCCCGCTGCTACGTGAAGGTCAGTACAAACTAGAGTTCCAATACAAAGACAGTGCCGTTGATGCAGAGCGCGATAAGTACGTGTTTCAGATGTTCGACAGTAAGAGGCAACGCGACCGAGTTTATGACGCGCTTCTAAAAGACCCCGATGTCATTACGAACACTGTCAACCGTGTAGATGGTGACTTCAAAACGTCCGACTTCAAGAACGCACCGTCTTCCTCGTTTGTGAAGCAGGTGCTTGATTCGCTGAGCGCAAATAAAGTTGATGACAAAGTACAAGCTGAAATCATGCGCCTATTTATTGATGCGCTCCCAGAGTCATCATTCGCTAAGTCCCTGCAAAGACGTAAGGGTACGCCTGGCTATATGCAGGATGCGGTGTACGCCATGAAGAGTAAGGGCTTTGACCTCGCTCGACAGGTAGAGAAGTTAAAGTACAACGCGCTTATTCAAAATATGGAAGTGCAGCTCAACGAATTAGAACAACCAAAAGATAAGCAGTTTGAGTTCGATACCTTACGTGAGGAGATCAAGGTACGAATGGAGTTCGCTAAGTATGGCGCAAGGCAGAAAGGGCTTGAGCGATACGTACGTATGTTCAACCAACTCGCGTTTGTTGGCACAATCGGTTTCAACGTAGCCTCGGCTATGGTGCAGACCGCACAGATACCTATGTTCGTCATGCCTATGCTTGGCGCACGGTACGGATACCAAAAAGCCTACGACGAATTAATGACCGCAGCATCGTTCGTTACAGGTGCACGTGGTATGGGGGAGACCAAGCTCGACAAGATCGCGCTGGCTCATGGCTTGGATGCCTACTACGACATTACCGACAACGGTGACTTTGTAGTTAAGAAAGATGAAGACATACCAGAAGAACGTCTAAAGGAGTTAGAGCGTATTGCCCCAGTCGTACGGCTGGCGTCGGAACGTGGGCACCTTAACCGCTCGTTTATCTTTGATGCCTTGGGTCTTCAAGAAGGTGGTAGGGCACGTAGAACTGACACGTTAGGACGAAAAATCTCAGCGGCCATTGACTACGGCACAGGTATATCGGCGATGATGTTTAACCAGTCGGAGCGGTTTAACCGGCAGGTGACGATGGTTGCATCGTACAACCTCGCATTAGATCGCATCACTGCCGAAAATCCCAATATGCCAAAAGCACAACGACAGCAGATGGCGGCAGAAGAGGCTCTTTACGATACGCAAGAATATAACGGCGGCTCTACCCTAGAGACTGCACCGCGTGTCGCGCAAGAACACATCGGGCGTGTGGCGATGATGTATAAGACCTACGGTCTACGCATGTACTACACAATGTTCAAAACTGCTGTGACTATGTTATCCAAAGAATCCGATCCCGCCATGCGCAAGATCGCTCGGAACCAACTAATCGGCATTCATGGCTCGGCTCTGTTCTTTGCGGGTATTCATGGCGTACCGCTGTACGGCGCGGTTCAACTTATAGCGGACTTATTTTTCCTCGAAGACGAAGAGGATGACTTCAACAGCATCGTTCGTGACTATGTCGGTGAAGGCTGGTACAAGGGTCCGTTTAACCAGATACTTGACCAAGCGGGTGTGGGTGCTGACGTGGCATCACGTGTACGTCTAACTGGGCTGCTGCTGCAAGAGAACAGATACAACCCCAACCCATCAGCGGAAGAAGCCGTAGGGTACTACATTGGTGGCCCTGCACTCAGCGTGGCGAAACGGACGGGTCGCGGCATCATAGATTTATATAACGGTGAAATACAGCGCGGCATCGAAAGCATCATGCCTGTGGGTTTCTCTAACATGTACAAGTCAGTGGGTCGGTATCAACAGGATGGTGGTATATACACGCGCCGTGGCGATCCAATCTATGACGATATGACTGGTGGTGAGTTGTTCGCACAATTCTTCGGGTTCGCACCAGCGGAGTACATACGCATCCAAGAGAACAACCAACGCGTTAAAGGTATCGACATCGCAATTGCCAATAAAAAATCTAACATAACCAAAAAGTATTACGTTGCTGCACGGCAAGGTGATTGGGATGCACTAGCAGATGCTAAACGTGAGATAGCTAAGTTCAACAAAGCGCATCCAAGTTTTGCTATTACACTTGATACCTTGGATCGCTCAATAAAGCAGCATATAAAAACATCCGAGACTATGTACAACGGCGTTACCCTGTCCCCAGCAATGCGTAAACTTGCAGAAGACCATGTTAACGGAACAAGAAACGGGTTTATGCTGCCCTAAAAAGTACCCCCTCCGAAGAGGGGGTCGAACGAGGTGGAGAACGACAGACTCTCGGTAGGGTGGACCGTAATACCGTCTGTCTGTGAAACTATATCACAACGTCCTCCAAAATCGTATCCCTAAATTACCGTCTTCAATACGTAGCCTATGTTCCACGGACCAATGTCTGTCAGACATTATCTTGTTTACCTGCTTGATAGCTTCGTTAGTGTTTATGCAAGGTACAAAGATAGACGTGCCTACTGCCAGATGCTCCCAGTTGACTCTAATAGCCACACCATCAGGAGCTAGATCATAGGTCCTCAATACCGTCATTGTCAGGGTCCGCATCAAACTTCATTACAATCGTATCGGCGGGGGGTAGTTGTAGGTTCACTCCCTTGGTTAACTGGACCTTCTTCCGTTTACCCTCACACTTCTTCATGATCTCGCTCACCAAGTGTGAGTAGTTTATCTGTAACTCACCACACCATTCCTTGAGAGGTTTTGGCTTGACGTAGAATAACTTCGTGTCAGTTTCGTAACGTGCGATTAACCGGCCACGTGCTACTTGTTCAGGTATCACATGTTGATCTAAGCCGTTGTTGTTTGACCCCCGTAGGTCTTGAGTGCTTTTGATCTGCAATATGTAGCTGATATTCTCGGCAAAGAAGTCATTGAGCACATCTGTCACTGAGTGCTCCATTTCACTTAGGCCACGTTTGTTCTGCCCGATCAATTCGGTAGTAGCCCACTTGAACACCTTGGTAACATCAAAATCGTGAAGCCCAACTTTTTTCGCAATCAGCAACCCTGCTATGGTGGCAGTCAAAGTATCCGACCAAAACCTGTTTTCCGTTGTCAGTTCAGCAGCTTCGTCAACACGCCTCTGGACCTTCTTTAATATGGCGCGAGTCTCGTCTAAATTACCCATCACCCATTGTATGTAAGGTGCTCCTGCGTGCCCGTAGTTGTTAAGCACGTTTTCCTTAAACTCATCAGTGATTTGTTTGTCTTTAACTTTGTCGAACAACCGCTCTACATGGCATTCCAGTATCCGTTGTGCCTCTGCTTTCGGCATGGCTTTGCCCCGACTAACCGCCTCAATGATGGACGCATTAGACGTGTACTGCATAAGTAGACTCCACGGTCTTCCTTGGTGCCGTTCTACGTTAGCACTTGCTGTCATACGCCCTCGTTGTTTACCTGCGGTACCTTGGTAAATCAGGTTAGATATTTCTCCCGGTGTTAGGTTAGTCACCTCATCAATACCCGTTGGCAAGCTGTGCATGACCTCAGCACGGTTCATCTTAAAGGCCACGCTATCGTCTCTATCTAAAACAAGTTTAAGTGGATTACCCCAGATGCCCGCCGCAGCGTACATCATCATGGACTTACCCGTTCCAGACTCGTTGTTTACAAAAGCTACGGCACCACAAGGTTCGTTTAAGAACTCCATCAATGGACTCCCAAACCCCATGCCGAAACCGAATTGCTGCAAGACAAAGCGTTCGTCTTGCCAAAACTGCATGGTGGTGTACCACTCATCCAACGTACCCTTCGACTCAAAATGTGGGAAGAACCCCACAGTCTGATTAGCAGGTGGGTTGAACTCTATACAGTCAGCTTTGACCTTTTCATTACCGATAATAAATGTATCGTACTTATCGTCTACCCAACCAAACTGTACGTGCGCTTCGTCGGCTGTACTAGTTGCTTGCAATTCATCTACCCAATTTAGTGTGTATGTCATCAGATCGTCCATCTTCTTAACTGCTACGCCTTCTGCTGATAGCTTCTTACGAAACTCCTCGCTCGACGTAACTGAACTCATAGGTAATGTAAACTCTTGTACCCCGTCTTTTGGTAGATGTAGTCGCATGACTAGCGACTCCCCCAGCTCGGGGTCTTTGATTCGTTTAACAACGTATAAGTCGTTATGGTATATCCGCTTCTCGTCTACATCGCCGTCTTCGTTGGTGGTGCGTAGATATACACCACCGTTTGACCCACGCACATAAGGTGGTGGGTACTTAGGAATCACATGTTCGGGTTCGATCTCTTCGGCAACGTAGTTACCCTCATCATCTACTTCCGCTTCATGTAATCGCCTACCTAAAACAATAGGAGATTTAATCTTACCCCACAGGGGGCATTCGACACATACGTCTGGATTGTACTCATCGAACCGTGCACAAGTGTACGGCCCCTTAATCTTATCTACCTTCTTCTGTGTCTCATCAGGATGGTACTCAAGATGGTTCTTAGACATCAGATGCACAGCTTTATCACCGTCAACACAGAATTTAGCGATAGACAACCCCGCTCT
>CEQB01018291.1_pt1 | contig 11087 bp, 14 predicted proteins | sample 530581 | NCBI WGS metagenome assembly CEQB01 (sample SAMEA2620588, study PRJEB7988) | marine metagenome | biome: marine biome (ENVO:00000447); feature: deep chlorophyll maximum layer (ENVO:xxxxxxxx); material: "saline water (ENVO:00002010), including plankton (ENVO:xxxxxxxx)" | depth 75 m
TTTTGCTTTGCAGCAGTTTTCATAGGCTCAGACTTATCGCCATCACCGTCTAAATCCAAAAAGTCAGGTTTCGCAGCCATTAGTAATACTCCCTTTTCCTATGAGTATATTGCATAAAATCTTCGTCATCATAATCACTCGGAGTGATAATAAAACCACCCTGCCTAAAACGCAGTATAGCCTGTGTCATCGAATCCGCCAAGTCATCATATTCACCATTAGGAAATGAAGCACATTCCTCCATAACTTCATCAGCGAAATTATTATCAGGACACCATACCATACCGCTTTCAAATACAGGCGCACATGAGTGCATACGTGTAAACTTATCAGCACCACGGCTTGGAGTAAACGGCGTAACAGGAATACCCATGCGCCGAAACTCTTGCGTCAACGGCATACCACTAGCTTTCTGCTCAATCAAAACCATGTCAGGTTCATAAATATCATATATCTCCTTTGCCTGCTCCTTTAGCTCAGGAAAATCCCAACGCCCCCTAATAGCATCAAGCAATATAATATGATCCTCATTTGATTCAGGCTCCGTAAAAATACCCCAAGTCGTTACAGCACTAAAGTCTGCACGGTCAGATTTACTAAACGCAGTATCATAACTTTGTATTACATAAGCGCAATCAGGCGGATCTTCCTTCTCCCAGATATTCCACCACTCACGCTTGATAATAGCACCCTCTTCAGCCGTAGGGTTTTGCATATACTGAGCGTTCCATTTGGCTACAGGAATAGAAGCCTTAACGCCCTCCAACTCCTCCAACTTCCAGAACTCAGGCCATAAAGAATTACCGCTCGGCATAATCGCAGGAAACTCAACAACCTCCCACTTATCAGCGCCAACCTCACTTTGCTTCGCTAAAACCTTCGCAGTTAAATCACGAATACTCCACCGCGTCATAACGATAATAATCGAACCACCGGGCTGTAAACGCTGCCTCGGACCAGAAGTGTACCACTCATAAATGTTATCTAATGCACTCGCACTCAGCGCGTCTTGTTCCGAAACCGGGTCATCAATGATTGCCAAATCCGCACCGCGACCCGCCAAGGCACCGCCAACACCGACAGCATAATACTCGCCACCTTTGTTAGTGCTCCAACGACCCGCTGCTTTAGCGTCCGTAGCCAATTTAACATCTGGGAAAACATCTCGAAAATCCTCGCTATCTATAAGATTCTTGACCTTCCTACCAAATCCAACCGCTAACTCAGCCGTGTGTGTCGCCTGAATAATCTTCTTGGTTGGATCTCTCCCCATCAACCACGTTGGAAATAAATAACTCGCAAACTCAGACTTCGTATGTCGAGGCGGCATGTTAATAATTAAACGCTTTAACTTACCGTCCGCAACAGCCTGCAACTTATCAGCGTAAATCCTGTGATGACCACCCTCTATAAATTGAGGCCACACATGCTTTACAAAACTCATAAAATTATCATGCTTTTCTGTGCGGTCATCAAGCGTCTTCAAACGCTCCAGCATAGGAGCAACTTTAGCTAACTCTTCATCCGTTAAATATTCAGTGAAGTTACTTGTCAGGTCGTTCAATGCCAAGTCTCCGCGCTAAATTATCTAAAGCAAATTCAAGATTAGCGCCCCTACTACCACCAGCAATCATCTGACCTTTTAAATTGTTAAATTCAACTATAGGCGCTCTTGCACTTAAATCATCTATGTAAGCTTGAATATCTAAAGGTATATCTCTCACCTGCATAGCCCCTTGCTCTACAGAACCCATGCCCTCTGAAACATTATTGTTTGTAGCCGTAGGAAACATAAATTTTTCAAATTGTTTTGGATTCAATCTGCTCCCACCAAGCACTCCGCCCAATCCCTCTTGCAAATCGACAAGAATCTTACTTAGACGCCTTCGCTCTTCAGGAGACTTATTCTTCATTGAAGAATAACCTTCTCCAGTTTGACTTTTGTAATAACTTAAAAGACGTTCCGCGTCACTAAACTCTGGCCTAATTTCTCCAGTTGCAGCGCGAGGCGCGGGAAGTCTATCAAGAAAAGTGCCTAAACCTTGCATAACTGGCATTATCTGCCTTGGATCGTTGATAGTTTTTAAAAACTCTGGCCTAAAATTTTCTGGATTTTCATCAATAATTCTAGCAACTTCTTGAACTTGTGGAAGATTAAAAAAATCACCCATTGACATTCTACCAGCTAAAACATCCTGAATACCACCTCGTAATTCTGGGCTTTGAAGCTGAACAGAACCAGCATCCTCATCAATCATTGCTAGTTGCTCAAAAACTGTTCTAGGATCAATTGTACTTAAATGATCTCTCCCGTATGGGCCTTCATCCAAAGCAGGAGGGTCAAAAAGCTCTACAAATTTTTCTTCCCTTAAAATATCTCTTAAATTTTTACCCTGTGTTCTGGAACCGCTAAAATCTAAAATATCACTAACTGCATCCATCATAGGCTGACCATATTTGTAAATATTTTCAGCAGGATTTCTTTTACCCATCACATTGCGAAGCTCGTTCAATGCTAAATGACGGTATTCATGATCGTCAATCAAACCACCAACAGCAGAACTCATAGGCTCAGACGTATATATTTGACCAGTTATCGGTAAAAATCTAGGACCACCAGTATCTTGAAGCTCACTATCATCAAAGAATCTTCTAACATCAGGACCCCTACGACCATATGCTGTTAAGGGATCTAAAGCACTAGGGTATGCAACAGGCTCACTTTGATCCACTTGAGTTATTGACGGTATCTTAAACGTAGCTTCTAAAAAATTATCAACAGGATCATCGCCACTATCATCACGGCCACCTAAAGCCTCAGAAATCTCATATGCAGTAGCTAAATCATCAGTGTCACCAAAATCACCAGAACCAGTTATAGCAAAACCGGGACCGTCAGAAAAACTTTTCTCCTTCTCCTTCTTCTTCTTCTTTTTCTTCTTAGCACTAAGGTAACTGTCATAAATACTGCCCCTGCCACGCTCAAAACCAACGCCGCCGCCGTTCGCAAAACCCTGAACAAAAGTATCTATGTTCTTATACAAATCAGCCCCTAAATGTACGCAGGAAATTATCTATATTAGGAGTCACAGGACCACCCTCCTGAAATCCAACTGAACGAATTGACATACCCTGTGCAGGCGCAGCAGGTGAGGTGGGCACAGGATCACCAAGAGGATCTTTAGACCTAATAGGAGTAGGATCTCGCTCACGAATAGCGCGCTTCTGAACATGCTGCATAACATTTAAATCAGGATTACCAGTAATAAATTGAAAACCAGCGTCTATGTCAGTCTGATCAACCATGCCATCGTTGTTCAAATCATACATGTTCATTTGATTGTCATCAAAAGTATCAAGACCTAACTTATGTCTTTGCATTAAAGTCGTGTCACCAGTTCCAAAACCAGTTTCCTGAAACGGGCTGAAATCATAACTCTCAGCATCAACATCACCACCCCGCTGATAACCAACGATACCACCAGTAGCAAACGTAGGCTGGCGTATAATCATACCATCACCCGGATCTACAGGATCAGGGAGATCAGGCGCAGGGCTAGGGTCCCTCGGCCTCACAGGACGAGGTGCAACCGAAATCGGAGGAGCTTCACCAACATCATCATCAATCGGCTCACAAACACCAGTAACAGGATTGCGAACAAAACCAGAAGGACAACCATCATCGCCCTCATCGTCACCACCCATATCCGCAACATCCTGAACCCTAATCGCACCACTCTCAGTATTTTGAAACTCGCCAAAACCACGAACCAAATTACCGTCACTGTCCTCAACGCCAATCACAACATCAGGGTTTTCAGCGTCATAAACAAACTTCCCAGTATCACGGTAAGCGTCCAAAAACCTTTGAGCAGTGTTGAAATTCATCTTCTTAGGATCAATCAAGCCAAATGTTGCAGACTTAACAAAGTAACTCAAAACATCATCAGCTACATTCCTTAAATTAGCGCCAAATGAACCATCACCACTGTATAACTCACTACCCTCCGGGTTCTCCCTCAAAAAGTTCTCAATCTCAGCACCCGTAGCACCATTATCACGCATCGTTTCAACAATACGAGCCTGACGATCACTATCCATAGTAATGTTGCTATTGTTCAAAACATCACTAATCAAAGCAGACTCAGCAGCGTTCGGAGAAGTCGGATCACGACCTTGAGCCAACGTGCTAGTCAAACCAGTAGCAGCCAAATAATCCTCTGTAGTCATATCACCAGCAGGAATTGCAGCCCCACCAATAACATCAGATCTACCAATTTGACCAGTTTCAAATAATTCCCGCTGAGTTAAAATCTCAGGTTGAGGAAAACCCGGAGCAGTCGTAACACTCTGCATATCAATCAAAGGAGGCTCATCACCAAAACCTTCTCCACCAATGCCACTAGGAACAAAAGGATCAGCAAGCGAAGGACTTGTATCCTCAATTATAGCAGGACTACCACCCACTAAATCATCTCCACCACCCATCAAATCATCAAACGTAGTAAACGGTCTAGTATCAGCAACAGGTCTGGTATCAGTAGAAGAAATATCGCCAAACTCTAAATTAATATCACTAATCTCAGGAACATCAATCGGCGTAAAAGCACCAACACTATCCAAACCCAACGGATCTATATCAGCGTCCAAAGTTGGACCCTGAAACATCCCGCTCGGCTGATTATCCGCAACATCAAAACCCATAATATCACGGTAAAACTCGTCAGGAACACTAAAACCAGTTGGAGAACCAGTAGGATCAAGAACTACATCCTCAACAATCGAAGGATCAGGAAAACCAACAGTGTCACCTACAACAACAGGAAATGATGGCTCATCGTCATCATCATCCCTACCAGCTAACGCTTGAGCCTGCTCATACGCAGACGTACCAGCACCAGCCAAATTCCGAACACCAGCCTCCGCCATAGTATCCGCATACTGCTGATACGCATCCGCAACACTCGTGCCACCAGTCTCATCTAAAGCCTTAGCACTATCAGGGCGACTATCTCCGCCTCCGCCACCATCACCGCCACTATCAAAAACAATCCGTGGCCTAAAACCTAAACCCAATAAATCCAAAAATGTAGTCATGCCACTTTCCTATACCACTTCTCATCACGAGTGCTACCACCCGGATATACCCGTAAACCCTCGCCAACCTCAACTTCAGGATAATGCTCAAACATATAATCCTGAATATCCCTAATAAACCTAATCACTTCCCTGCGACCAGCACGACACTGAAATTTAGGGAAAAATAATATCAAATCATCAGAATAAGTACGAGAAAAAACCTCCTCACCATCCCAATAATCCAAGTCTAACTCATCACGACTAAAAAATCCCCATGTGCAGTAACCAACAATCTCACCACCAACACGGTGAACAAAACAACGATCATGCTTAATCGCACAGTAAATCGAGTTCCTTATGTTCCTAACATTATGCTTCTCATAGAAATTGTCGTTTAAAACCAACGACATAACCGATCCAAGAAGCGAATAGTCCATCAATAACGACCCAATCCCCTAAATAACGGAACAACACCACCACCCATCATACGCGCAGGAACATTAGGAATCTGTAACGGAGCACTGCCAACACTCGCATTACCACTCACCATGCGACCCAAAGGAGGACCCGCCATAGGCATAGGAGCACCCCTGCCACCCATACGAGGAACACCTAAAGGAACACCGCCCATCTGTGCAAAATTTACCTGCTCTGGATCACCACCGGGCATATCACCCTGCATACCACTCATAAATGCACTCTTTCGCGCCCTCAAACCCTCTCGAAAACGCGCTCGACCCTCAACACTACCACCATATGTACTAGGACCACTAGAAGGCTGCTGCTGTCCCTGCATCATAGCACCCTGCGGACCCATCGGCATCGAAGGTGCCTGTGCAGGAGGTGGACCCGCAGGACCACCCATCGGAGGACCCATCGGAGCACCCATAGGCATAGAACGTACCGCCATCAATCAAGCCTCCTCAAAATAGATACGCCAAACCTAACAGCAAAAAAATATTTAATCAACAACCTCCATCAATCCATGCCTCAACATACTCGCACCCAACGCATCACGAGTCTGAAAATAATAACTCTTACCATTCCACTCACACATCTCCATCGCCAGTCTGCGAATAAAATCCCCCTCACTATCATCACCCAACATATGATGCTCACGCAAATATGGAACAACCTCACCAGCAGTCTGTGCATAGAAATCACCCAATTTACCGTAATAAAGCCTGTACTTCGGCATCAATCAGAACCTTCCTGAGTTGCCTGCCAGTTATCCCATTCCGTAAAAATACAATCACAGGACTGCCTAACCTTAATAACATCATACTCAGAAGTGGCGAAATTAACCATACAGCCATCATCAAGTTCCATCATAGAAGCAACGTTACTCTCATTTATCCAAAAATCTTTACCATCATCAATCCTACCACGATGATTCATAGTAACAAGCGCCCATCTTTGCATGTACATCCTCCCTTTCTACTACAGTTGGGACTGTATGGGATGCTTGGGGACCCGTCAAGGGACCCATTCGCATCGCGCTGGGTATTGTTCGTGGTGGACTTAGTACAGTGTACTGACCGATACGCTGCCGCATATAGGGGGGGACCCATTGCAATAAAACCCGATCCCGAATAATTGTTCGGGTTACCAAAGGGACCCGCAAAAAAAAGAGCGGCAACGCCGCTCTGATTTGGTTTATGTTGCGCTGGCCTATGCCAGCGCGATTATTCTATCCTGCCATGCTTCAAACAATCCGTCTGATAATCCAGCCCAAACGCTATCCATGCCGCGCCTATTTTCAGGCCGCAATGTTGCGCCGTTGGTTTGCGTTTCAACCGTTTGCAAAACTTGGTATCTAGTGTGGTCTGTTCCATCACCATATCTTGCACCATTTGATTGTTGCGTATGAGTGACTACAGCGTTGTCGCCTACGCGATTGCGTATTTCAGACACTGCCGCGCGAACACGTTGTTCGCTACATCCAGTAGCCAACATAATATCGCGTGTTGTTGCGCCGTCCATTGATCTCATCATATGATATTGAACACCTACACGAGAATTACGACGGAACGGATCAACTGGCGTTTCCTGAACAATTGTTCGGGTGCCACCCTCAATACGCTCGTTAACGGTCCAGCAAACTAGATTGTGCAAAAAGCAACACCAGTTCCAAATTTTGTTAACATCGATAGTGCCTGAGTGCTGGCGAAATTCAATTGTTCCACGCGACCATGTTTGCAGATTGATTGAGGAAAACTTGCCATGTGTTGCGTCGCTAAGATCGCTAATGGTATTAGCTCTTTCAATACGCTGTGGATCAAGTGTTTTGCAATATCTATTCATGTGACGCGAACGTGGCAACATGCTATTGATAGTGCTTTGCTGTTCAGTATAGCGCAACATGATATCCTTTACTGCCACAGCGTCTAGTGGATCACCGTGTTGTGAAAGAAACCGTCCAGTACGCTCTTTGTGCAATATGCTGTCGCCAGTGTATCGCGCTGCATGTGTATTATCTGCCAATGGCGCATTACTAATGTGAACATGTAAACCACATGAAGAGTTGACGCGCGCGCCTTCCGTTTCCAATACGCTGCAAATACGCTCCAAATACTCATAACCTGACTGACATATTGCAATCGGAGGCAATACAATCTCGCAATCAACACTAGGTGTACCATCTGGCTTACAATCAACACCCTTAATACCATTATCTTCTATAGCTCTTTTTAATGAAGATATTGAAGCTCCACATGTTTCGATTTCTATTCCCATTGAATATAACATTTTAGTTTTTCCTTTTGCTAGAACGAATCAGGAACATTATTATCCCTTCTTCTTTAGTATTATTGCCTTATTTTTATGGGAAAGTCTAGTAAATAATGGGATTATTTGGAACAATTATTCGGGTTATTTTTGGCGGAAAAATCGAAAAATTGCCGGTTTTTTGTGTGTTGCGTAAAGGCTATAATATGTTCGGTTTATACTACAGGGAGAGTCCCAAATCCCGATCCCGATGCCCCGGTGAAGTCCGACCCCGGTAAACTAACCCGAACAATTTTTCGGGTTGTTATCCCCGGCAAGTCGCCCCCCGGCCCGAATTTCGATAATATGTATATATGCAGTGGAGGCGCTGGGAGGCCCGCTGATAACCCGAACAAGTTTCCTAAGCCCCGACTCCCGAAACCCGAAAAACCCCACCTAACGGCCCGATTTGGGGGCTGTAAGGCCCCGCCCCCGCCCCCCGCACGGAGCGCAGCCTTCACTTTGCGGCTTCGCCGCTACAGTCTGTTATAGGGATTTGTTCGGGTTTTATGGGATTTTTTGCGGGTGTTACATCAATCATACGATTTTTAGCGCGATCCATAAAATCTTGTAGTTGTGCAACGATTTGTTCACGGCTCATATTATCGACGTGTTCATGGGTTACATGACTACGGGCCACCATAAGACCCGTCACCTTGAGGCGCAGTTCCTCGGCTTTAATTGCTGCTCCAAAGTTTCCTGCTTGCCAAGCTTCATCTCTGAGTCGTTGCATATCCCGAACAGATTTGGTTATGGACACGCCGTATTTAGCTTCAAGCTCTTGCCGCATTTCCTCCATACGTTCCTTGACTCTGGGATGGTTGAGAAGCTGCACAGCAGAAACGTTCGGGTTCTTGTATCCTGCTGCTCTTGCTGCTGCGGTTTGAGTCATATCTTTATGAATGTAATTATCTAAAAACTTCTGCTGCGGAGGCGTTAAGCGTTTTTCTCCTTTGGCTGTCTGTTCACCTACTTTTGGCATTTGCTGGCTCAACCCGAATAATTTATCGTGTTATCAGAATACCGCTATCTGGCTACGGATTCAAGCCCAAGTTTTCCCATATTCATGACAGGCACGACTGATGACAACATGACAGGGGGGGATTATATATATCCCCCCCTATAGGGGGGGGTAGCAAAATTGTCACGTATAACATATTGAAAACAATCAACTTTTTATGACAATTTGGATTTCTGTCACGATTGTCACAAATGGCTTAACCTATTGATTTTGTTGAGTATGTCATGACAATGACAATCGTGACAGGAATTGTCACGCCCAAAATTGTCACGAATTGTCACGAAAAAAGGAGGCCCGCAGGCCTCCCTAATTAAACCGAACAAATTGTCGGGTTTATCCTTTGGGCGATGAATTAATAATGCGTCCACCCGCAATCATCAAAGGTGGCTTGGGGTTCTCCGTCTTTGTTCTGGATCAGCAATTCTTCCCATCCAGATTGGAGCAGGCCATCAAAGCGAACGTATCCAATGACCCAACTTTTTGCTTCATTGTAGTCGCTAGTTTCGTGAAGTAGCTCTGCTCCGCAAGTGTCCGCGTAACCTAAGATTTGATATTTCATGGTCACACTCTCACGTCCTTAACTGCGTCCATCCACACTTCCCTCTTGGACTTGGGCTGCTCGCTCTCTTCTTCCGAACGAAGCCGACCGACATTCCACGACATGATGTGATCATAGCCGAGGTTGTCTTGGTGGTTCCAACGACCAAGGCGTAGGCCATCGTTTTTCATACGCTCGACAAGCGCACCGCCATCTCCAAGAAATCCTGTGACAGCGATGCCCTCATGGCAAGAGCGACCATGATACTTGCCGTACCATCTGATTTCCAGATCGCTTTGCTCTTCAACGTACTCTTTAAACTGTTTGACTGTTGGTTTCATCACGCATATCTCCTTTCAGTGATTTCCTCTTTACTAGATAAATTTTTTTATCATGCACGGCAAATAGTGTCAACACAAAAAACATAAAATATTTTATCTTTATACTTGACGCATGGGATTAATTGGGGATAGACAGGAATTGTCTAGTATAGAGGAGTATATAAAATGTCTAAATATAACGGTTGGAAAAACTACGAAACATGGCTTTGTGGCTTGTGGTACAACGACAGTTTAAAAGAACACTACCTTGAACGGTTTCGTGAGGGTGAATTGCTTGAGCCTGTTACGTGGGACATGGTTCGTGTTTATGTTGAGTCTCTTATGGAGGATTGTGAACATCTTCCAGAGAATGGCTTTGCTGCTGATCTGGTCAACGCGGCTTTGCGCGAAGTTGACTGGCAAGAGTTAGCGGATCACGTTGAAGAAACAATTAAATATGAGATGGAGGCCGCGTGATGACAAAGCGCGAAGAATACTTTGGAAAAGCGTTGGAGCATTGGGCGAAGTTGTTTCGAGATGGAATTTTGTCGGACGATTTTGCGGAAGATATTGCGTCTGTTCTGGAGGACAAGGCGCACAATTTGAGAAATGAAGAAGAAGAGGCTGCGTAAAATAACCCGAACACATTGCAAAAGATTAGGGGGGGGGGCATTTAGCCCCCCTTTTTTATTTTACTAGGTATTTATTTGCAAAGCTGGCCCCGCAACGGAGGGAGCAGAAGCGCCCGTACCGATGACCGTATTTTTCTGGGTTTACATTGTAGCTTCGAGGTCCGCCTAATTTTGGTTTTTCGCCGCAATTTGGACAAGGGAGCGGGTCATCCATCTCCCAAGGTTGGTGCAGAAAGTTCCACCGATGCAACAGCCGATTGTATGTCATTTTTTTTCCTTTTTGCTAGATTAATTTCCCTTACAAAACCATCATAACATGGGTTTGCTGATTATATAGGAGGTGTTTGCATAAATTTTTTTATTTACAATTGGGATTTTTTGGGATATATACAAGAGGTCTAGTTAAAAGGAGTTATTATGTACTATCTAGCGTATGGCATGAACATGAACCGAGGGGCGATGCGTGAGCGTTGCCCGAAGGCTAAACCGTTGGGCGGGTTTTACCTGCCCGATACCCGATTAATTTTTCGCGGTGTTGCGGATATTCGCAAGGACAGGGATTGTATTTTGCCTGTAGTTTTGTGGGATATTTCGCACGATTGTTTACGCGCACTTGATAAGTTGGAGGGATACCCCCGATTGTATGACAGGCGCAAGGTAAACGGTGACTGGTGGATTTACGACATGAACGGCAACAAGGGCGAGATTAGTAAGCCGAGCAATTTTTACTA
>CEQB01018106.1_pt1 | contig 11001 bp, 7 predicted proteins | sample 530581 | NCBI WGS metagenome assembly CEQB01 (sample SAMEA2620588, study PRJEB7988) | marine metagenome | biome: marine biome (ENVO:00000447); feature: deep chlorophyll maximum layer (ENVO:xxxxxxxx); material: "saline water (ENVO:00002010), including plankton (ENVO:xxxxxxxx)" | depth 75 m
AGTCTGTTTCCATGGATCTTCATAATCACTGTCTTTATGATAAGGCAATGGGTAAGCATTTGGGGTGGACATTGTGCCACTATGACATCTGGCATACTTGATGATGTCAGTAGCATAGTGCTTAATCTCCTCCAGATCAGCATGAATCTCTTTATAGATCTCCATAGCATTCTTCTGGGTGGGTATCCCCTTAACTTTTTCTTCTATGTAGTTTGCTTTCTCAGCGTTGATAAAATCAACGAGAGTCTTAGCTTGACTAGAAGATATTGTCATACCAAACATGTGGTCTGTTCCTTTACTATAGTACATTCACACCAGAATGTCAATTCAAGTAGATTCCGTTATTACATGTGATTCTAAATTCGCTTCCAGATGCTGACATATTCGCAGTGCCTGATGCACTCATCATAAAATCGTTTGTGTTTATCTTAACATCTGTACCGCCTGTCTGGAGTTCCCAACCTACTCCGCTACTGGTTGAGACATCCATACCAGAGGGTTGTCCACCCTCTATACAATCAATATTTTGTCCATGAGCAACGGTTTTTACCTTGCCTTGGACTTCTGTAAAACTGTTTCTACCAACGTTGTCATACTGACAACCCTTGACATTAAATCGAAGGTCACCCGCTGATTCTAACGCGAACGTTCCTCCTTCTTTATCCATCCTGATCACACGGTTACCTTTTATAACCTCTGTTAACTGACCACCTCCCTGCATGTCCAGCTTCTTGAAGGTGCATCTTTCGTTAATAGAGTTAGCTATAACTCTGAGTTCATTGTCAGCATTGATACCAATATTGGATGTGGAATCTATCATCATAGTTCCACCAACCTTTAGTTGATACTCACCGTCTACTCTGTCATACCTATTGCCCTCTACCTCTGTGTGTAGGTCTCCCTCCACATTCAGGTGAGCATCACCGATAACTTGAATGATAAGTTTGTCGTCCTTTTTGTTTTTTCCGACCTTAAGGGTGGTCGTTCTGTCACTATTTAGGTGTAAATCCCTTGCACTGATGATATAAGTATCCTTTTCTTCGTCCATTTCGATCAAAGAACCAGTCGCACCATGGATTATTCTGATCCTTTCACCCTCTTTCGTATTGTCAAATTCCATTACATGACCCGCTGAGGTCACTGTAACCCAGTTCTTCGGATAGTTCGTGATGTGTTGAGGATTATCATTACTCTCTTCACTACCATCGAACAGATTTGTCTGTGTGGTATCTTGTCTAGCCATTAGTAACCTCCTCCATAGTTACCACCGCCACCGCCACCACTGCTAGGTGGATCATTTTGTTGTGGTGGTGTTGTATTTTCTGTAGGTGGATCAACTGTAACAGGTGTGTCTGGTGTCTCTGTAATACCACTTGCTATGGTAGTTGTACCGCCTGATGGGTCTGACACACCTGATACCTGTGCTGTTTCTTCAACCTGTATTGTTGTATTTGGTGGATGACCAACACAATCAATGTAAGATTGAGATTCAAATATTTCGTTGAATTTAGTAGGTCCTACGTACTGATATGTAGGTACAATGTTAGCACCATATCCTTCTGGATCTACGATCCGAGGTCGTACAAATCCTAGTGTCTTTGTGCTGATAGTTGGGGTGAGTAGTCTACCCTGTGTATCAGTAGATATGTCACCTATCTCATTAGGTCCGACATATATCTTAGGATTTTTATATCCTTTACCTACGTTCGTGATGTCGATAGTGTCAAGCACTGGTAGTATGTCATCACAGTTAGCATATAATGCTGTAGCATTAGCAGGAATAGCGAGGTCATAGAACTCCTTGAGTGGATTAAGTTGGAACTTAAATGAACCACCAAGTGTCTGTACCTTCAGACCAGGTGGAATCATATCAGTCTTCTCTAGTGTTGCTAGAGCAACCAATCCAGTGTTATCGTAATCATACTCTATCACCTGTAGTATTGCTGTATTTGGATCACCATCTGATTCTTGATAGAATAGTACATCTCCTGTGTCAGCATAGTCATTTAATTCTACCTTATCTACAAGGAAGAATCTCTGTTCTCTTGGGCAATATGTATTGTCAGGATCTAATCCATAACCTACGCCTGGTTTGTTTACCCGTACCTTCTCTATCTTACCATTTTTAATAATAGGGGTCAAATCAGCACCAACACCTTCTGGTTCATTACATGTGAACATAGCTCTGACCTTAGCAGTGGTATTGATATTGGATCCTTTGTTTCTCATCAACACACCCACCATGGCACCTATGTCATCAATGATAGGTAACGCTCTGATGAGACTTGTAGACTGTGCATTGTCAAAAATTAATTCTGGGAAGCAAGGTTTCTTACGTGTGTTGCTTGGACTACAGTTTAGAGTATCAAAGTTGATCGTACCATCTGATGCACGTATAGGATATACACTGTCAAACTTCTCTATTAAACTCTTACCTTTCTCAAATGTCTTAGATGTTACACCTGTACCCGCAGCTCCAACCTCTGCGAACTCACCATTCTTAGTGTTAAATGCTTTCTTAACAAGTTGACCACCTATCAACTTGGTGACTGGAACCCATCCACGTGAGTTAGGTATAGCTGTGCCAACTAGCTGAGTCTTACCATCTTTCAATGCACTCTTCGCAGCATCACTATACTGACTCATCTGTTTCATTTGTTTATCACCTTCACTCTCTTTACCTCCTGCTCCTGTCTCGAATGTTGATAATCCAAGAGCACAAGATAGATCACCTTCACAAACCATGTCGATGAGATCTAATACTTTGTTTGTAATCTGTTGGATGAGAGCAGCATTGTTCTTGATAGCACTCAATGCACCATCAAGTATACCTAGTGCAGTGTCAAGACCTTTCATCAACTTGTCCATCAATCCACCAAACAAGTCTGAGAATATATCTTGTGCCAAACACAACGCAGCGTCTAGTGCTTGTCCTATAAGATCATTCAGCAGTCCACCGATGACATCTGCCAGTTCATTGAAGAGTTGTTTGAAGAGACAGTCAACAAGATCTCCTATGTTCTTGAGCTGATCCACAGCTGGATCTAATAAATCTGGATCAGGAATCTTGATGTCATTGATAACCTCTTGTATGTGCTTCTGTGTCTCTTTTAATACTGTACCCTTGACGTTAGCCAATACACCACCCATAAATCCTTGGATCCTATCTTGGATCGCTTCTATCTCTCCTGCTACGTCTTCTATCTTACCTGTAGTTTTATTGATAAACTCACCTATATCGTTCTTCTCTATACCTCTAGCAAACTTTAGGAACTCAGCAGTAGCACCCTTGATCTTCACATCTGCGGGTGTACCACACTTACCATTACCTACATGTATAGTATATTTCTTTCTCTCATCAGCCTTCTTCATTGCCTCAGTCTGTTGCTGTGCATCACCACGTGGGTTGACTGTTGAGACTGTATCTTCCTCAGTAGTTTCTTGTTGTACAGGACCGCTTGTGTTACCTGTACTGGAATCAGTTGATGTTGTGTCAGCTGTACCACCAACTATACCACCACCTGTACCATGTTTGTCTGGATCATAGTCTGGTGCATGTATCTGCTGATATGCTTTACTACTCTCTTCTGGTAGTTTAGTGTATATGTCATTTGGGTTCTGGTCACTGATACTACCCATGATGATAGGTATCTGAGCTGAGGATCCATCCATAAAGAATCCAACCACCCATGAGCTAACCTGTAACTGTTGGATAGAACCCATGCCACTCTTCATGGCATAGACAGCTGGCATGATACAAGATGCCCAAGGTAAATCTCTGGTTGGTAGTACCTCTTTGTCTGGGTTATGATACCCTACAATTCTAACCTTAACCTTACCTGTATAATCGTAATCTAGTGACTCCTCACCATTGTTCTCTGGATCTGACCCGTCGTTCTCGACTTGTCCTATCCACCAGTTGAACCCATCTTTACCGATGGCATGTGCTGCACTTTCTAAATTCATCCTACACTATCTCTGTACAGTGTGACCTGAGTAGACATGGTGTCTCTCTCTGTCAAGAATTGACGATATATCTTACCTATTATGTATCGACCACTATCCTCAACGTTTATTTCACCAGACTTAGCATCATATTTAGTTACCATAACTACATCTCCGATGTATAAGTCCATCTTACCTTCATACTGGAAGGTAGCTGACTGACTGAAAAACAACTGGTTCCTAATCATGGACTGACTGAGCTGTCTGGTAAGGTCTTGTGTGTACGTACCTTCTGTGTACATAGCTGTGTCCATGACCTTAGACATAATTCTAGTCGGTGCACCACCCAGTTCAGTACCACCAAATCTTCTGAAGAACTCTGGTAGTTCTGCTGTTGGGTTTAGTTTCTTCATTGAAGAATAGAAGTCATTAATAAAGAAGGGAACCTCTTCATACTTGAAGTCCTTCATGTCTAGTGTAAACGTGGTACTAGCATAACTACCGAGGTTGAGACCACGGAATATGTCCGACGCACCTGTTACAGTGAATCCATCTACAGCAATAGTTTCTTCATCTAACTCATCTGCTGAGAAATTTACCTTTATATCCTTAGCCTTTGGTTGCTCTACCAAACCATCCATTGCTTTGAAATGATATCCTCTTCTGTCTTCATAGAATAAGTACCCCGCACTCTTCTTACCACTACCATCCTGTAATATAGATCTCCATGCTAACCATGAGATAATCGTATATGGATCCCAGTATGGACTTACGAAGGATAGTCTAGTAGCACTCTCATCAACGTCAACTGTCTTGTCTGTCTTTATCTCTGTCTTCATCAACTCTGTTACTAACTCATGAGTAAACTTACCTCCTCCCTTACCAAATCTACGGGAAATTTTTTTAGCAGAATTTTTAACTGCATCAACTGAAACGCAATAGAGAGTTGCCTGTGATTTCTTACCATCTATAACCATCCTGTCCTTGACATCATATATGATCATACTATATGTGATCACATTATCATAGGTGTCAGTCCAGCTGATGTCGATAGGTTCCATACCTTGTATGTTTGATAGAACTGATGACGATGAGTCATTCAGTTTAAGTATTACCAATACATTTGACTTAGTGATGTCCTCGATATAATGTAACTCTAACAAGTTATTACTGGTAAATGGTTGCACTATCATACCCTGCTGATCCAGTTCTGGATCATACATTGACATACCTATCTTTAGGTCTAGTAGTTCAAAATTACTTTCGTTCTTCATACTATGTCGTGGGGTGTCTGTCCTCCATCTACAATACTAATGCTATGTAGTAGATGCTTGCTAGGTTTTAGAGGTGCAGGAGGTAGTGGATCTTCCTCACCAATACCCATGGGAGTGTTACCCATCTTTGCTATAGCTGCCATGATCGCCTTTGTACCTTCGTCTGACGAATCACCCATTGCACCGAGTGCTATATCAGTCTGTTGGTTGAACATCTGCTCGTTCTCCATCATCACTTGGTTCGTTAGAGTGTTTATATCTTGACTATTATATTGACTACCTTCTGATGCAGGTTGTACTTTACCTAGAAGTTTAGATATGACTCCACCAGCTGCTTTGATACCTCTAACCATAGGGGCATTTGCCATCATATTCTTAGCACCCTGTGTGATATTAGTGATGCTATTTCTCATAGCATCTATCTTAGTGTCACCTGATGTTGATAAGGTGTCAGGTGCTACTGGTTCATGTGATGCACCACCAATGCCTAAGTAACCAGGTGCACTCCTTACAAGTGACGGACCTCCTTTTGGTTCATAATCTTCCATGGTATCATCTGAACCATAGGGATCAACTATCCTCTGAACCTCAGCTGCGTACGCATCTGATTCTGCCATTGCTTCATCATATGTCTGCGGACCTTTTTTCTTCTTCTTACCGCCACCAAACATTCTACCCAAGGCACCGACTATACCACCACCTTGTACAAAGTTCATGAGTTTATTTTCTTTCTTTTTCTTCTTAGTTTTTACACCAAATGTCTTTCCTACCTTAGATACCTGTCCTTCGATTGCTGCTGTCTCACCACCTGGCACGTCTATATTGTCTAGCAACCCTGCTAATCCAGCTGCCACTGCCTTGAGTGGTAGTGCCATGGCATCTGCTAGTGCTTTCTTATAGTCTTCTAGTCCTAAATCTTCAGTCAGCTCACTGGCAACGTTCTTCTTACCTACCAGTCCTAAGCTCTCTAGTGACTTGACACCTGATTTTGTTTCAGGTCTCTGCCCAGCTGTTGGAGTTAGAGAGTTCATCATAGGTGATGGAGCTACAGCACCACCCTCCTGTAGTTTAAGTTTAGGTGTCTGCTGTCTTTGCCAACTGAATACTCTACTCTTTGGTTTTGGTTTATCTGGTTTAGGTTGTACAATCTCTGCGTCAGCACCATCATCACCCTTATCTCCCTTGTCACCTTTCTCTGGTGCTTCTTTCTCTACGGGTGCTTCTTCTTCTACATAGTCATCATCTTCGCTGTAGTCATCTGATGAGGTCAGATCCATAGGAGGGAGAGCACCTGGCGATATGAAGTTAGCAAACTTCTTCATCGTGGTCTGAGCTTTCAATACCTCATAACCATTTGCTAAGTCTTTCTTTATCCTACCGTTAGCTGAGTCATCTCTCTTGTCTGCCTCAGCAAGTTGTTGCATGTTCTCAGCAAGCAAGAAGTCCTTATACTTGTCCTCCTTGAACATTGACTTGAGCAGATCATTACGATCATCAAAGAGTTTCGTAAGATCACTTAGAACCTCATGTACGTCATCTATACTGGGAAATTTATCCATGTTCTTGCTCATAACTTAACGTATCTCCCTGAGAATGTATCGACACCATAAGCATCCATTACCTTTGCTTCGACTGTCACGACTTTAGTCACAGGTATTGGTATAGGTTTTGCCACAGGCACTGGATAAGGAATCATCTTAGGTTTCTGTGGTTTGCCACCACCACCAAACATGTTACTAAACAACCCACCTACAGCACCAAGTAAACCAGGACCTCCCATAGCACCATTACTGGTTGGCCACTTGACTGTCTGTGATAAAGGATAACCATAGCTAACTCCACCCTTACCAGACTCAGCTGGAGGTTCAACAGCAGTGAATGATAGTAAAGGAGCATAAGGCATAGGATTTCCTGCTCCACCGTACCTAGTTGAATTCTTCTTATTATCTGCCTCAAAGTGAAGGTGAGGTCCTGTGGAACTACCTGCACCAGGATCACCTACCTCTCCACCAGTCTCAGCAAGTTTCTCTCCTGCTACAAACTCACCAGTTCTCTTGATGAACTTACTTAGATGTGCTATACGCATCTGTATCTTAGTCTGTGGTAACCAGACATCCATCATATTTCCATATCCTCCAAACTTACCAGCTGCTAGAATCTTACCACCCTCAGTAAATCCTACGGGTGTACCTACAGGAGTTCCTATATCCACACCACCATGAGGTTTTTGTCTCCCTTCAGTTGAACCATAGGTATCAGTGATTGGGAAGTTCCCGTATGATGTAGCACTATCTGAATCCCATGATTCTGAAGTGGTTACACCATTGACAGTTGATATCTTATTAATTACTTTTCTCTTCCTAAATGTCTCTGCCTTAGCGGGTCTATTGAACATTGATCCAACTGCACCAGCTGCTAGTCCCATAGGTGTCATCTTGAGTGCTGACTTAGCTAGACCCATGGCACCACCGCCTACCCTCTTCAGGAATCCTGAAGCCATCTTTGCTATCTTACCACCCTTGAACACTGCTAGAGGCTTTCCCTTCTGTCCAAATACTGCTGCTATCTTCGCTGTCTCACCCAATATCCTTGATGATTCTGCTGTTGGTACGGGCAATGTAGACAAGAACCCCGTAGTGACATCTGTTAGTATGTTACCAACTTTACTTAATAGATTACGGAATACAGGACCTAACTTAGAGTGTGGTACAACAAGTTCTGGTTCACCACCCTCAGCTATCAGTGCTCGTGTAGGTGAAGTTACCTCACCACCGTCCTTCATACCAGTGACATCTTTAGCAACCAAAGCTGCGTCCAGTCCTGCTGATATAGCAGTACCAGGACCTGGTATTGTAGATGCTATACCTGATCCTGCTTCCATGAGAGCACCAGTTATATCACCCTTCGCTAATCTTTGAAGACCAAAACCTAGTCCAGCTATCAAACCTACGACTGGTATCTTCTTCAGTCCTATCTTGACTGCGGTCTTAGCAGCCATTTTAGTTGCTACCTTTGCTCCTGCCTTCTGTAATCCTTTCTTAGCACCAGTCTTGACTAACTTCTGTACTACTTTCTTCTTAGCTGACTTTGGTATTACTCTATTGACTAGGTTGGCACCCTTATCTTTGACTGCTGATAGAGCTGTCTTACCCGTCTGGAGTACCTTTCCTCCTACCTTCTTACCTACATTCTTTACCTGTGCTCCTAGTTTCTGACCTTGCCTAGACATAAACTTCTTAGCTTTGTCTATCTTGAGGACTCGGTTGACCTTACGACCAACTTTCAGTCCCCCTGCCTTCATCTTACGTTTCAGTTTGACGATAGGGTTCCTACCCTTCACCTTCTTCATCCTTTGTTTGAGGGTGTCTTTACCTTTATTCTTGAAAAGTTTTTTAGGTATAGTTAGACCACTCTTGCTTTTCTGTTTTACCTTCTTCTCTGCTTCTTTTCTTTTCTTACTTACAACTGTGACTTTGGTCTGTTGAACCTGAGTCATGAAGAACATCTTCTTCCTATTTCTGAGATATGAAATATATTCCATCTCAGTGTCGAGCATATTTTTGGCACTAGAAACCATACTACCTGACACAGGCAGTAATTTAATACCAAACATAGCAGCGACGCGAGCCTTCATCTACGTGTCCGTTTCTCTTTCTCTATACGTTCCCTTTCATCCTTTAACCACTTGGAGAGCATATTGACGTAAATGTCACGCTCCCATGGGATCATATTTTCTATGTCACTCAAGGTATATTTATGGTGTTGCACCAAGGCAAAATTCGTTGTGTAGAATCTTGCTAACCCCTCTTGGAACAGGGCTATCCGAAAAAATTGACTAATCCCTCGATGACTGCATTCGTTTTAACACCTGATTTAGGATTAGTAACTGTAAGCTCATGCCTAAGAGTAGGCATAGTGTCAAAGAAGTTTTGGATACTTTCAAACTGATCGTTAGTAAGTTTCTCCAACCATGCTTGAGCTTCTTTTGCTGTGAAGGATCCACAATCTTCTCCTTTATTATATACTCTGTCTATACATGATGACACTAACTCGTATGGGTCAGTGGTCTCTTCTGTGAAGTTAACCTTAGTAAAGTATTCTAGGTTAGGATACTTCATCTGTACCACGATGTCCTCAGTCAATTTAATTGTTGACTCATGTCCGTCTGGAAAGTTAACTTTGACAGCATCCACTGGGAATGACACTGGTACTTTAGTTTCAGGGTCATCATCACATGGAACTTCTACATCAATAGTCTCTTGAATAGATCTACCACGTAATTGTAGGAAGATGTATTCAACGTCAAAGATAGATAGGTCATCCATCTTGAACCTAGTGATGATACATGCTTTAAATATATTCTTTATCGCTTCTAGTATTTGTACACTATCATTCTCTTCTAGTGCTAGGATCAGAATCTTCTGTTCTTTAACAAGGAAAGGGCGATATTTTAATTTCTTCTTCGATGAAGGTATGACCAACTCGTAGGTTGGCGTAACAATATCAGGTAATGGCATAATAAATTAGTCCGTATATATTATATATCAGGTTCCTGAGACTTGTACTCTCTGCTCAAACTTGAACGGAGTGTACTCAGCATACTCATAGTACATACCTATACTTAACTTGACAACACCAGATCCTGCTGAACTGTAAGGTATAGATGACATCATATATGGATATGACTTACGCAACTGTACGGTGAACACGTGATAGTTTGCTGTGGGTTGTAGGTTGTTTGTATCTGGAGAAAATTTTTCGTACTTCTTTATTATTGTATCACATGTATAGTCATTATAGTAGTGTTGAGCTAATGCTCTTGCTTCCTTCTTACCTGATAGTACGCCAGGATCACCAACGTCAGCACCTTGTACAAACTGTTGCCATGCTGTGAAGAACTTAAATGCTTCTGACTTGACATCAAGTATACATGAGAAGTCCATCTCATTATATACCTTTGCCATTGCGGGTTTCATAGTGATACCCTTGTGTACTTGCTTCACATCCTGACTGGTTAATGACACGCCAGGTATCTGTGCCTCATTGATCATGTCAACCATGAGGTTATTATAAGATGTATTTTCTATCTGATATTCATCCTGCATGAACTGCTTCAACTTGTCGCCACAAGCAAACTCCAGATCAAATTGATTGGTAGAACTAGGTCCTCCTCTGGTCTGTAGGTCTGATATGAAGGATGTAACGCTTTTGAGAGTCATAAATACCCATATGGGGTGGTATTTTTATTTATGTCTCTAAAACAAGGTAAATTCAAACCTAAGAATTATAAGAAATATAAGGGAGATCCGACTGAGATATTTTATCGGTCTGGTTGGGAACTCAAGTTCATGAATTGGTGTGATAGCGATAGAGCAGTTGTTAGTTGGTCATCTGAGGAGATAGTAATACCATACAAATGTCCTACAGATAATAAGGTGCATAGATACTTCCCAGACTTCTGGGTGAAGATCAAGGAACCAACAGGAACTAAGCAATATCTGGTAGAGGTCAAACCTCTGAAGCAAACACAAGAACCTAAACCCCAGAAACGTCAAACCAAACGGTACATCACGGAGGTCATGACCTATGCTAAAAACCATGCAAAGTGGAGGGCAGCTCAGGAATACTGCGATGACAGAGGAATCAACTTCCGACTCATCACAGAGCGAGAGCTCAGAATTAACTACTCTGCTCCAAAGTCTAAGAGGAAGCAAAGTAAGTAAACCTCAGCTAAGAGAAAAAATATTTGAAGCACTCTACGATAATGCCACAGAACAACCAG
>CEQB01046745.1_pt1 | contig 10994 bp, 3 predicted proteins | sample 530581 | NCBI WGS metagenome assembly CEQB01 (sample SAMEA2620588, study PRJEB7988) | marine metagenome | biome: marine biome (ENVO:00000447); feature: deep chlorophyll maximum layer (ENVO:xxxxxxxx); material: "saline water (ENVO:00002010), including plankton (ENVO:xxxxxxxx)" | depth 75 m
TTTGCAAATTGGTTATCTCTCCCTCTGGCTTGTCTCCATCTGGTTTGTCTCCTGAAGTTACTGGTTGATTAGTTCCATCACCCCCATCAATATCTATTGTATCTGGTATACCATCATTATCCCTATCGTTAGGATCAACCCTTGCCTGGCCAGTTCCATCACCAGCATCTATATCTATACTATCAGGAACACCGTCCTTATCTTTATCGTTTGGAAGAGGGGTTGGACCTAATTCATTATATACATCATAAAGCTGTTCATTATTGTAGACTAAATTTTGTGATTTAGTACGAGACAAATATATTTCTTTTTTTTCTTCCTCTGATTTACCCTCTAATAAACTGTTAAAACCTTTTCTATAAGCTTCTCTATGGTCGGTGTTTTCTGTAGGATCTCCACCCCCTAAACGTATAATATCCTCTCTTGAATACGCCTTACCATCTACAACATACTGAGTGTCTGGTTGTACCGTTGCTCCTTTGTATTTTGGCAGAGTAATATCACCTCTGTTGGCTTCTGCTAATTTATTTTCTAAATCTTTTGCAGGTACAGTAAAAGTTCTTCCCGTATTAAGATTTTGAAAAGTATGATCACCATTTTCTGATATACCTGTAAGCCGAACCACTCCATCTTGAAGATTACCTGTACCGTCCACTATCTCGGACTTCTCTGGATCAAGTATAGTATAGTATTTACCAACCTTCATTTTATCTACAGCTACCCTTTCTCGGTCTGACTCTTCTTTTTCAGGCTCTCTTGCTGGCGTATATGGATCATCCTCTCTTTCTTCTACTTCTTCCTCCTCTTGCTCTTCTTGTTGTTCTTCTTCTTGTTCTTGTTCTTCTTCTTCTTCTTCTTCTTCTAAATCCTGACCTCTATCAAATTCTCCTAAATCTACGCTTTCTATTATTTCTGCTTGATCGTTTATTCTTATTAACTCTTTACTTTCTTTATCGTAACGGTATGTTTTGTCATTTATAACAACAAAATCACCATCGTTTAACTCGTCTTGTTTTTCTTTCGCTTCTTCTACACTTTCGTATTCTATTGTTTGATATTCTGTATTTGGATCTAAATCTCCTTCAAAAGACGCCTGATTTTGACTACCATCATCATCATTTATAACTACATTTTCGCCTTCTCCTTCCGCGCCTTCACTTTGATCATCAACTTCTGGAACATCAGCAGTCATAGTATCAGTAATTATATTTTGACTCTTAAGTTTGTTATAATAATTTACATCTTCCCATCTCATCTGCTCGTTCATTATTGCAGCCCACTGATCGTCAGTTATTTCTGATATATCAGTATTACCATCTATACCATCAAGACGGCCTTCAGCGCCTTGTTTTAATTTTGCTAAATCATAACCCTTTGTTTTATCAACACCTCCGCCACTATATTTACGTAATGCTTCATCTAGAGTCATTTTGTTTTTTCCTCTATTTCCGTAAATACTCCAGGATTTTACTTTAGGCCACCATAATTGTGCAGCTCTATATCCATCTTCTGGTGTTTTAAATTTTATAAAAACACCTCCATCTGCAGCAACACTACCCATTTCATACTCTATTCCAACTTCATCTAAATATTTGGCATAATCTGTTTTTCTGCCATTAATCATTCCTTTTATGTTGCCAGGATTATTATTAAAATCAGCATGAGTTTTATTACCTCTGTCTGCGCTTGTATATTCAAAATCTTGTACGTCTGGTGCTGCTGCCATTATGCCATATTATTTTTTTTCCACTTTTTCATATTCTTTTTTACTACCTTTACTATAGTATCATCATCCATGTCTGTTTTAAACTGATCTGTTGCATGATCATATATACCCGCTCCTTTTTTTACCTTAAATTTCATAGGACCTTTTTTTGTATGCATAGTACCGTCACTTGATACTGGTATAGGATTACCTTTGTGTGTTTCGTCACCTGGTGTTATTTTACCTCCATTCATTGCCTTTCTAATTCTGTTAGCAGCAGATTTTGTTCTGCCTTTTGCTATATCAAATTCAAGTGCATCCTGATCGTTTACTATTAATTCGTTTCCAGTAAACTCAGCAACAATATCCATTTTTCCACCCTTTTCCATATAATCCCTATAGTTTCCTCCATATTGATTTGCGTATTGTCCTGATCTTCTTTCAAAATCAATAGCTTGTTGTTTTGCTAACATTTCTTCTCTCATCTCTTCTACTTTTTCTTCTCTAGCCTCTGCTACATCTGACTGTATACCTTCAACTCTATCAATTTCTTTTTGTACTCGTTTTGCTGCTTTCTTTTTTGCTTTTTTATTAAAGAAGCTTCCTAATAATAAACTTCCAATTAAAACTATAGGATTTACTCCTAATATAGCATTTGCACCACCTGCGGCTAGAGAACTAGTTGCTGGTAGTAGTTTAGATAATTGATGAGCTGCCATCGCTGTTGCACCGATATTTCCATAACTTTCCATTTTAGAAACCTCGTATGGATTATTGTCTCTAGTTAAACCGTATGCTAGTGCTGCTGGTCCTAAATTGAAACTTGCAGCTGCTGGGTTTGAAGTGAAGCTCTTTGATAATGTTCCAGCTATATTGCTACCTAATTTTTGTACATATGGACTTACCTTATCTGCTATTTGATAGTATTGTAGTCCTTGCGCTCCTTTAGACAGTATGTTATCAAAACCTGTTAATTGGTTTTCTTCTGTCGCTTGTATGTCAGTCATCAACCCTCTTCCTGTGCCTTGATATATGTTTCTTGCTGATTGCGGTGTAAAGGCTCCTGATGAATATGGGTTAACAGGAACATACTCCATTTTGGACATATCAATATTATTTGCCGCATTTGCATACTGATTTTTTAATAAATTTCCGTATAATGATGTTGCGTTTAATATATCCGAATAAGCCATATTTAATAAGTTTTTCTATACTTTGCAAGTATTGCAAAGATATTAAATTTTTCTGTAGTTTTTGCACGATATTTAATTTTAGAATACGTTCCGCGCGTTCTTCTTGTGCTTCTTTCTGTTCTCAGAGGCACTTTTAATGTTCCGTCAGAGTATTTATGCGCTTTTAAACCACCTATTTCAATCCAATCTATTTCGTATACATTTGTTCCTGTTCCAGTTTCTAATGTGATTTTCAGATCAGTTATATTATCTTCGTTCCAATTACCATATACACTGTTTCCGTCAGTTCCTTCAATTGATTTCATATCCCACTCTAATATTACAAAATCATTATCTATTGCTAATCCTGGGTCTGGTAAATCTAATTTTCTTTGTGAAGAGAATCCTACAGTTTCATACTGACCATTTTCTTTTTTTATTGGATTATAACCTTGATATTGTAATCTTCCTAACCAGGTTTTATTAGTGTTGGTAGTTCTTTTGATTTTCATACGAATTATATTGTTGTATTTCCCAACAAATTCAAATCCTTTTTCTCCTTCAACACCTCTTTGACTAAAAATAGGAGTTTCATCTATTATTGACGCTTGAACTAGAGAATTGTTTGCTTGATTTACCAATGCAGCTACAACTGATCCAGGTTTTTGTAGCCACCATCCTTGCCCTCCTGTTCCGTCTTCAAACTCCCATCTGTTGTTTATGACTAACTGTTCTACCTCGTCTAACTTTTTTGGATGTACTTTTCCATATTGATCTGGCTCTCCTTGTACGCTTATCGTATCATGTGATAAGTCAGTTGTAAAATCTATATAGCTATAATTTACATAATCTGGAGTCATTACCATTTTTGCATTATCAAATATCTTGCTGCTACTAGCCTCTGAATTAATTACCTTTTGTATATAACTCTCATCTGGATCGTCATTTACTCCACTTATAGCTACATGAATACCCGTTACTGAAGATGTTGTAATAGGACTTGTTGTGGTTGCGCGTTCTAAGACATCATCTTTTTTACCAAAAAAATGCGTTTTCTTATTTTCATCGTGCCTGCCCCACATCCATAATTTTAACGGATCTGTTCTATACTGTTTATATTTTAAACTATCGTAGCTACCAAATACATCGTAAGGATATTGGGTGTAGGAGCTTCTTAGTCCTGTTAGTGTATTAAAGTTAGCAATTGCATGTACTCCTATTTCATTTTGTGGACAAAGTATAAATGTTCCCATGCCTCCTGGTATCCACTGCGGTGGTGTTACGCTATATTTTGATGTAAAAGCGTTTATTGCCTCACTATATACTAATGTTTCAGAAATACCTACAGGTTGCCCATTTGATGTGCTTCCCATTTCATGATTATCATATGGTCTTGCAAAATCCTGTCTAACCCTGTTTTTATTTTGATAAGAAGAATTATGAAATGTAACCATTAATTCTTTTGTATTATAATCAAATATAGAAGTTATGCCTAAAAATCTTAGCGGATTATCTGCTAAATAGTTTCTGCTTCCATCTGGCTTTTCAACTGATTTTAAATCACCATATAAAGTTCCATGTCTGACAGGCGCGTTGTTGTGAGATATTCCTGCCCCTCCTCCTGAAGTAGAACTACATACTTTATGTGCTATTTGCATCCAATCGTGAATTATGTATTTTAAGTAACTTCTTTGTCCTAGCGCATCACCTAATGATATAAGTTTTTCTGTATCATATTTAAACAATCTAGCAAAATTACTATCAACAAAATATATAGACTTATCACTTGTTGTTACACTGAACCTATGTCTTGATCCAAATTTTGTAGATATATATGTGTGATACTCTATAGTGTCTCCAGTACCAGTAAATAAAGAAGCTCCTGAATCGTCAGTTAAAACAGATACAGGATTTACAGCTAATTTTGCAAAAGCTGAATCTTGCAACACATATATTTCGTTCTTATAGTTTATAATTCTATTTATTTCTCCATACTGACCCTCCATATCATGAAACTGATTTATAGGAAACTGCCTAAAGGCGTCAGATCTTTGTCCTAATATTTTTGTGTTAGAATATGCAATTTCATATGGCAAATTCAAACTATCATCAAATGTGTCTTCATTTATAGTAAGTCCAGACTTGATATTATTTTCTTGTGAGTAAACACTATTGTACAGCCAATCATTACTAAATGGCGGGTTATTCATGTCTTTACCCACTACTGTATCTCCGCTATTTAAAGTTAGCCCACTTCTCATGTCTGTATTCACAAATGACTCTACTGGAAATACTTGAAATCTTGAAGCAGATTTTTTCATATATGGACTAGAGGTTTTTTGATGAGAATATAAGTTTACAAAAGTATCTCCTCCAAAAACTTTAGTTGCAAAAAAATGACATGATCCATTAAGAAGGGTTGAAAATTCTGGATTATCATCAGCTTGAACCTTGTTAAAAGCCCCACAAGGCATCCACCTAGTTTTTTCTATAGCTCCTTTTGTGTAACCTCCATACGGAGTTGTATATCTTACTATAGAACATAAGTATTTGAAGGGTACTAAGCTTTTTTGACGATTATTAAATGCCAATGTTGGCCCTCCTGTATGTGTTATACTTCCCTGGCTATTAAGTCCTAAAGGAGCATTCCCAGTGTTTACTCCGCTTACATAACCTCTTAAGTATGATTGATAAGTACCATGATAATTAGCTGCTGTTGTTTGATATGATTTCCACTCTCCATGCTCATAAAGTGAAGATAAGTCTAGTGGCGCAAACCAAGATGCATATTGTCCTATTTGGTCCAAAGATCCAGTATTTTGCCAATATGTCTTTGTTGCTTGTCCTAATGCGTCATATCTTCTTACCTCACCTATGTTTGTATTTACCTCTAATAAAATAGTTCTAAGACCCATTTGCATAGTTGAAATGGTATCGTATGTATAATCTTGTTCTTTTACACTTGCGTGCTGGTTATTCGCACTGTCTATAAATCCTACGGATGGGTGTACGCCACCGAACACGAAAAAATTCTGCCTGTCTTTAGCATCTGTACCGCTTTCTAAATATCCTTTTTTTACATATCCTAGTGTGTTATTTGAAAATCCATTTACAAAACCTTTTTTCATTCTGTATGAAACACTAAAAAAACCATTAGGAACTATCTCTCCGTCTGTAATTTCTTTTGCATTTGCTAAAGGCAGTTGCCAGCCATAATTTCTATCTGGCCTAAACAACCCTGGAGTGTTACCCAAGGTTTTAGTTTTAGCAGCAAAATTTCCACCTGTTAATTCCATTCCCACTCCAAAATAAGGCTCGTAGCAATAATATTTACCTATCAATACCGAATAGTCTTTATCTATTTCTTTTCTTGATGCAAATTGTAAAGCATTAATATACGAAGTATCTGTATGCTCTGGTCTCCAATAAGAATCGGCTTGATTCCCTCCGTCACCCCAATCAAGATTAGAATCATTTGCATCTGCCGCATGTCTTTTACTTTGTCCGTTACAATTAGACCAAAATGAATGAGGTCCTTCATCGTTCCAAGAAAAACCAACTTGGTTTTTATATCTGGTTTCGTCAGTTAATTTTAAAACGCAATCAATTCTTAACATGTCACCGCTTCTGTAACTATACGGCCTTATTCCAAATGCGCTATCTGGAGCGTCTAAAGTAAATACAGAATGATCAATCATATCTCTGTTTTCAGCTCTTGTACTTTCTTTTGACCGATTTTGACCGTCTGATGTAGAGGTAAAATGAGCTTTGTCATAACTTCCAAAATATGCGGTATGTCTAAATTGCCTTCCGTAAGATCCTGGTCCTCCATTATCTACATTTCCGTTATTATCTGGCGCTGTTCTAACTCGTTCAGCACTATTGTCCCCGTAAACTTTACTATCCTCTCTTTCTGGCCAATAAAATATTTTTCCTTCTGTGTTTCCTCCTGTTGTTACTTTACCATCAAAAGCACCGCTATCAAAGTCTGCTGCGGTTCCATGATAAAAAGCAAAATGTGAATTTTCTGCCAAACCTAGATAACCATTTAAATAGACATTATATTCTGGTTGCTCTGGGTGTGTTGGAGTTAAAGCGCTATTACCTACACTTTGATCATTCCAATCATTTACAAAAACTGGATCTTCATCAAATGCTTCATTATCTTTTATACAAAACTTAGTATTGTCGTAGCCATATTTTAGACCATGCGCTGCACTACCATACTGCGCTGTTTGATTTAACAAACCTTGTTGTACAATTCTTCTATCTTCTTCTTTTCTTTCTGCTCTTACTACTCTAAATCCTGATATTTTTTTTAATACTTTATATGGGATTATAAATTCAAAACACACATACATATCGTATAAGTAGTGCGTGTCTGTATGATTTGCTAAATATCCTGGTGCGGTTGCAGCTAAGCTTGCCTGAGTGTTATTCCAATAAGGTAGTGCTTTAGCTATTTTTTCTGTTCCGTTAGGAGGATATGTATAGTCTCCTGATGTTCCATTTGGACCTGGTGTTAATTTTTCATCTATAGCGTCTCCGTTTGGCCTTAAATAAGGTCCATATGTTGTAAAACTAGGTGGCGTTGGACTTGTTCCGTTTCTATTTGTAAACCATTCTACATCTGGAGGCGGAACTGTGTGTCCATAAACAGCAGACAATCTATGATCTTTTACAAAATTTAATGTTTTAAAATTTTTAGCAGTTATTAAACTACCTCCAGGATAAGATCCGCCAGCCGATAAAAGTATATCTGGTATTCCAAGAGCTACATAATTATCAAGTATCGTTGGCCTGAGTGGAGTATAACTTGCTACATTTGTTTCATTATCTTGCTCTAAATCTAACTGCCTTAATATATCGTGCTGATGTGGAGTTTCTAAATCTCCTATCCATAGAACATTTCCTGGTGCTCCGTTTAAATCATAAATCTGAACTCCAAACCTATAAACATCTCCTCTTTGGTAACCTCTTTTATCTCCTGCTGCGTGAGGATCTTTACTTCCTCCTAAAGACATAGACGCTTTGAATACAGGTCCATCTGTTGCGTATGAACCAGAAGTTAAATTTGTTTTTACTTCTTTCCCATCATTAGCCGCTGATATATAAGGAGAGGAAAATGCATTTTGCGCTTGATCTGCTACTCTTTGTTCTAAGCCAAAAGTTACACGACAACCCCCTAAATTATTTCTCGCATATTCAAAACTTTCTGCTCCTAAAGTCATTCTGTCTTGCAGATACCTATACTGCACCTTGTCAAAATACCTATTGTCACTACCACCAAGACCATGTCTTACGTTGGATAAAGGGGTTGTCCACATAGGATTATTTAACGTTCCATTATATTCAAAATGAGCTCTCCAGTCGGAAGCTCCTGTTGCATCATACATTGTGCCAGGAGCCCCTAACAGCTGTCCGTGACCACAGTAATCACCTACATAATCTTGTGTAAAATCTGATATTTCTTGTGGTGTATCATTAGGAAATGTACCTATTGTTGTATAATGTTTTACATCTGAATCGTTTGTCGTTAACATTGCGTCCAAATAACTAGAGTCCCCCGCCTCTGTTCTCCATCTTAAAACTTTTACATTCCATTCTTTTTCAGATATAAAATTTCTTTTTTGTCTTAAATTAGCCGCAAATAAAATATTATCTTTTATAGCTATATCTTTACAAACATCAAAAGTGTTTGACTCTATTAGTATCTCTTCTAATCCTCTTTCAACTTCATTGTTCCACACTACATGCTGAAATGTTTCTTCTGTGCCTGATATTTCATTTCTTGTAACCACAGCAACTCTTGGAGGTTGGTTTAAGGTGTCATAATATAGGGAGTATAATTCTATAAATTCAAAATTATCATCTATGTCTCTAACTTTTATTTGAAATCCTTGTGAACCCACATTGCCTTTTGGTCCTCCTGCATAAGTATTAGAATTACTAAAAGAAGCGTCTGTAACATGATACATATTACTCAAAGGAGCAAATGTTGATTCTCCTCCATTTTCTGATATATATTTATATGTATATTGATATACACCAACTGGTAAATTTCCGTGTAGCGTCTGGTCTAATGTGGCTTGTGATGGCTTCATTAGCGGTGTAATATCTAAAGCCTCTACTTCTATGTCAGATAACTTACCCTGCTTTAAATTTAACGTTCTAAGGGCGTTTTTATTATCTGTCCAGTATATTCTTTGAATGTTTTCATTTTCTATAATATACTCCATTCTAATTGGGTTATCTATATCCATATTTAAATCTGGATATTGATAGCCAGAAGAGTCGTAACAAACTCTTAAATCTGTTATTTTACTTACTCTAAAATTAGAATCAAACTCTACTCTTAAAAAAATCGTTCTATCTATTTGTGTATTGTCACTTGTATAATTTGAATCTCCTGCAGCAGCTAAATCTGGATTGTTTGTTAAAGGAACTGTACCTCCAAAATCTGGATGGTTTCTTAAATAATCAAACCTTCCTACGAGAACAAGTATTAATTCGTTACGAAAACTTATGCTTCCTACAATTGAACACCTATTGTCTATTTTATAATTGTTTGTTAAAGTAGTTCCGTCTGGACCTCTATCATAAAATGTTGGGTAATCAGAGTTTGATCCTTGATCATCGGGTATGTGTATTGGAAAATTTCCCAAATCAACAAAAAGGCTATTACCCTCTATGTTTTCTACAGTAAATGTATCTCCCTCAGAGTTTGTAAGCCTTATGTTTTGCGCATCTGAATAACTTCCTTTTAACTGAAACCTTGGATCAAGGTCGCTTACCATTCCTTGCGTAAAGCCCTCTGGATTAGATTGTCCTGGTGTAGCAGGTTGATTTTGTTGATTTTTTTTTGCCATCCTATAAGTCTATTAAACCATTGTTGCTTTTTAGCGGAACTAAAGTATTCCACAACTTACCTATTTGTTTTAACTCTTCTGAAGTTGGCATCGCATCATCTCCTCTAGCCTTTCCACATAAATGATACCATCTTCTTTCTAATTCTTTAGTTATGTATTGTGGTAGCTTGCCATTGTAAAATTCTACTAATTTCATTTGCCACATTATATACTGTGCTACTGCCGTTTCATGACCTTCTTTTACCATTGGCCAACCTCTAGGGTCAGTTGGGTATGACAAATATACTACAGTTATTTCATCTAAATCATCGTGAGCTACGTTTAGCCTATTGCCATCTATGTAATATCTTAATGCTTTTTGCTCTGAGCTATTTTCTATTTTTCCAACCCTACTTCTATGTACGGAAGATATTTTTAAAATTTCTGCGTTTTTAAAATGGTGGCAATCTTCACCTACCCTAACAGCCAAAACTTTTATGTTTTCTTCTGGTAATACCAATTGTTGATTTCTATATATTCCTTTTCCTCCTGTTAAATTTAACCCGCTAATTTTTGCATTTGCTGTGTCTGATTCTAGACTGAACCTGTTTCCTTTGTGTCCTATTTCTTTGGCTGTAATTGTTAATACTCCAGTAGATGTATCAACAGAATATTCAGCTACATTAAGAGTTTCTGCGTAGTTAAGAACTGCTGAATTTACTATCATGCCCGTCATTGGTGTAGTAGATGTTCCTGTAAAACCTTTAAGGTTTTCTAACAAACCATAAGGATATGAAGTATTGCTTAACGTATCAGCTAAAGTTGCACCTATTAATATTTCATTTGGAGCATAAGCCTTTCCGACATCAGTGCTATTTCTAAAAAACAACTTTGTGCCATTTAAGGTAATAGAATCTCCAGAGGTAGGGTTTGCAGAAAAAGTTATAGTACCTGTTGCTTTTGCTCCTGAAGCGTTATACGTTACTTCTTTTTGCAAAAAGGTATCTACACTTCCAATTAGTTTTTCTGCCTCATAAGTCCATTCTATCCAACTACTAATGTGTTGTGAGTATTGTTTTAAGCCAAGATTTCTAGCTACTGTCGTAAATATTCTATCTATATTTATATGCATTTTATACTGATGCTATCATTACTTCTAACTGTTGATTTGCCGCACCTTTAACTTTTAAAGCCGTTGCATTATCTAGTGTGCTTCCTCCATTACCACCCTCTACCGTAGTTCCTGTAAATATTATACTACTATCTGCA
>CEQB01021490.1_pt1 | contig 10930 bp, 10 predicted proteins | sample 530581 | NCBI WGS metagenome assembly CEQB01 (sample SAMEA2620588, study PRJEB7988) | marine metagenome | biome: marine biome (ENVO:00000447); feature: deep chlorophyll maximum layer (ENVO:xxxxxxxx); material: "saline water (ENVO:00002010), including plankton (ENVO:xxxxxxxx)" | depth 75 m
CTATAGTCTGTGCATGCCTCCAATGCGTGTCCAAAAGTGTGCCCGTAGTTCATTATATTCCTATAATCTGTATCAAATTCATCTATTTCAATTATGTTTTTTTTAATTAATAGGCTATTCTTAATGATCTCTGTCATTACTCCTTTGGCGGAATATAAATCGGTATACTTATCGAACAGTAAGTCATGTGACATATTTGGGTCCAAATAGTGCACCTTTATTGCCTCACCGACACCAGAATATATATCTTCTTCGCTTAAAGTTTTCAGGAACTGCAGATCAATTATTATTTCCTGCGGGGGGTAAAAAGTGCCTAACTGGTTTTTATATTTACCAATATTTATTGAACTTTTACTTCCTATACAGCTGTCACACTGTGCCAACAAGGTCGTGGGATAAAAAACCCACTGCACTCCTCTAAATAATATTGAGGATGTAAAACAAGCCAAGTCTTGTGTGATCCCGCCGCCTATAGCGACAATTTTGCTGTTTCTTCTGATCCCTTTTTCAAGTAAAAAATTTACTATTTTTTCAACTTCAGCAATTGTTTTGTTCTCTTCTACTGCTTTTATTGTGTAAGTGTTGTTTGTGTTTATAGTTTTTAAATCATCATAATATAAATTAAACACATTGTAATCGATTAAAAAGTAGCAATCATCGTTCAAATATTTTTGGATATTTGTTGAAAAATTATTACAAAACGTAACTTCATAATCTTTAATTCTAGACTTTATTTTCATAACAATTTATTAACACAATCAGCAATGTAATGCAACTCTTCTTTTTGCAAGCCACAATACATGGGTAGGCAAATATTATGCTCCATTAGGTACCTTGCATTATTAAATGATTTGTCAAAAATACATGATATTTTAGAATTTATTTTTTGCTCATGACAAAGATATTCATATGTCGTGGGAGGCAGATGAATGTCGTATGAATCTTTCATCTCATTTATAAAATGATTTTTAAACTGTCTAGACTGTGCGATTGTAACGTATTTGTAGTTTGCACTCTTTGTTTCACTTGGTATGGCTAGTTTTTTCAAACGACTATTAAAATTAATATTTTTATCATAAAAATCAGCCACACGCTGTCTTTCAGCAAATATATCATTGGCCTTTTTACAATGCAAGTTTCCAAGAACTGCTGTTATTTCATGCATTTTATAATTGTTGCCTATTTGAAAAACCTCCCAGTTATTAATTTCCCTGTTAAGTCCTATAGCTCGCATCTCTCTAATTTTTTTATCGAAAGACACTGAATCTGTTGTTATCATGCCACCTTCTCCGGTGGTCAGCACTTTTGAATGGTGGAACGAAAAAGCAGAAGCATGCCCAAAAGAACCAACGTGCTTACCATTAAAATATCCACCAGCAGCACAAGCGGCATCCTCAATCAAATAAATGCCCCTATCGTCACAGAAGTATCTAATTTTCTCCAACTCATCAGAAACTATTCCCCCAACGTGAACTATCATGACAGCTTTTGTGTCCTCTTGGAGGTTTCTCTTTATATCTTCTAGCCCTATACTCATAGTATCTCTAGAAACATCAGAATAAATTACTGTCCCTCCAGAATTGTGTACTGATAGCGGGGTGGCAAAAAAAGTGTATGTTGGAACAATAACACTGTGGTTCTCTACTTCAATACACTTTAGAATCAGCTCTAATGCAGTAGTACAACTATTGACAGCTATAGAGTAGTCAACCCCCACTATATCACTCCAATGTTCCTCAAATTCCTTTACGTACTCCCCTCCGTCTGTTAGGTAGCCAAGCTTTAAAACATCGGAAATATTCTCTTGAACATATTTTATGTCCTCATCTGAATAGGGTAATTTATACTTTGGTATCTGCACTTCTTCTATTCCTCTCTAGGCTCTCAGCGTATAGAAAGTCCTCATGCGTATCAATGTCAACACATTCATTAGAATCAACCAACATCTCAATAAAATTTTTAGTAATACGACACCCTTCTTTCAAGAAGGCCTGTCTACGAAAAACATAAAAACCAGATTCTCTATAAATTGAATTCATATATTGAGTTCCGACGAGTGATGAGGGTTCGTGGTTTATTGGTTTTACTTCAGCGTCTTTTCCTTTAAACCAGAATCTATCGTGCATTTCGTATAGTGCCAAAACAGAACTATGATCTTTATTAGATCTTAGCAAATCAACTGCCCTATCGATAGTCCGACTCTCAATAAATGGCAACGTTACAAACAATTGGCACACAATATCTTCTTCTATTGTATTCAGCTCAAAATTTAAAAGATCGTGACCAGAGGTCTCTGGAGTGTTTAGCTCTTTGCCTCTAAGGATGGTTTTAAATCCCCAATCTTTGGCAATGTCTAGGATCGAGGGATCAGAACAATCAACGTAAATTTGATCAATATTGTTGCACTCTTTAATTGTCTCAAACACATACTGATACAATGGCTTGTCAATTAATAACTTTGTATTTTTACCTGGTAACCTCTGGTTGTTGGTCTTTATAGGTATTACGGCTGCCGTGCTCATTAATCCCCTTTATAAAATTTGAATACTTTTTTGCAACTTGTTCCATATTATAACATGAATCATAAAAGTTTTTGACTTTTTTATTAAAATCTAAAGGGGGAGGACTGTATAGGTCCACTGGAGAAAGATCCCACTCTTCCTCTTCAATAATTGTGGCGTCAAGACCAGCTATCTCTCTTGTTCCTCCAGCAGAGGAACATATTATATTACACCCGCATGCTCTAGCGTCCACTACTACGTTTGGGCAATGATCTAGCCAGGCTAAGTGTATGAAATGGGAAGATGCTTTATAAAGAGACAAAATTTGTTCATAGGTTATTTCTCCAACGTAAAAAATTCTATCATTCTTTAATTGCTTTTCTACCTTGCCCGCCACCACTAAACAATCGTTTTGGTCGGCGTGTTCTAGAAAGTATCTTATGTTATCATCTAATCTCTTATGAGGTCTCCAATGAGACGCGCATGACCAAATTTTATTAAACCGATTCAGCCTAGGGTGAGAAAACGCCTGGATTTTTTCTATAAATTCCATATCAGCCCCGTTGTGGATAATCCTTGAATTATCATGGGGGCCAAAATATTTATGAGTTAGCCTTTTATTAAATTCAGATTGGAATATTACGCCATCAGAATTTTCATAAGTTCTTTTAATATTTTGGTTTTGTTTTTCAAAGTCTTGCTTAGTGTTAAAATAAATCCCGTCTAATCTTTGAAACAAAGGGATATTGTTTTTTTTATAAAAGCTCTCTATAAAACAGAGTCTGGCATCTGCATGTTGTATGCTGACAAAATTGTGCCCAAAATTAGATAAATACTTTATCAACTTTGATGCAAACGAATTTGGCCCTGAACGGCTAGACAAATTAACATTTTCTAAAAAAATATTTGTCATATCGTTTTATATTTTTTCTTACTTCTGATCTCTTGCGCAGTCTGCGTCTGCTGCTTTGCCTTTATTTTATCAACGTTTAGTGGATTACTTTTGTTATAAACGTACAAGGTATCCTCAATATATTTTGATTTTTCTCCAGCCATTTCTAACAGAGGCAGCATTATAGCCTGATCATAAGCCATTTTATAGTAATTTCCGTCCTGGTCTTTTAGGTCTTCTTGGTCTAATTTATCCCAAATATAAAATTTAAAGCTTCTTAGGTGAGACGCTCGCCACCGATCACTTCTAAAAGAGTTATTCTCTACAACACTGTCGGGATATCTAGATGGCTCCACGCCTCGTTGGCCTCCAGGATTATATACATAACTGCCATATGTTAACAGGCACTCTTCGTCATCATATGTCTTTACTAGTGTACTAAGGACGTAAGAAGAGGCAAGCCAATCATCCCCGTCTAATAATATAATTATATCCTCGTGCTCACAATTTGCAATGCTTATGGCTCTAGATATATTCTCTAGTGCATAGTATTTTTGTTGATTTTTTATCACCTTAAATCTTTTATCGCCATCTATTGCCAACTTTGCTGCTTCTGTAGAGTTATCGCTTGATAGGTCGTCAATAAGATAGCATTCAAAGTTTTTATAGTTTTGAATTTTTAAACTTCTCACGCACTTTTGTATCCACTTTTCCGCATTATAAAATGGAACAATTACCTTTACTTTTCTTGATGATTCTATGTCTAACTTTGAAAACTTTAATTTTTTATGCAACAAGTCTTCTATTTTTCTCCAAAAAAACTCACTTCTAGTTTTTAAATAAGCTGCTGTGGTTTCTTTATTTTCAAACCATTCTTCATCCTTGTGTTGAACATTGTCATTTAATACAAGCTCGCACCCTAGTAACTGCGCCTCCATCACAAGCCTTGGACAAGTGTCAGCAGCACGAGGAAAAAATATTAGTCCCCGTGATTCAGACAGTTTTTTAAGCAAATCATCATACTCAAGGCCCCAAACAAGTTCATAGTCTAAATTATTTTCTACAGCGTACTGCACTGCCTCCTCTTTTCCTTTAATCCAAGACGGAGAGTTTAATATTATCCATTTATTGTTTTTGTTTGAAATGTCTAAACCTTGTATTTTTTCTAGTGTTTCGTGTGAAAAAATTGAATTTAAAACCGTGTTGTTTTGTATAAATGGAAACTTGTTTGTATATATTTCTTTTTGTTTTTTAGACATCCAAAAATTCATTTTAGAGTTAGCTAAAAATATAGAAACCAACTTGCCACTACTTGTCTTATGACAATCGCATACACCTTCAAACTTTTCATGCTTTTTTATAGACCTATATTTACAAAATTTGTAGTCATATTCGATAACACAGTAGTCTAAATTCTTAATTGCATATAGTAGACATTCTGCATTAACGTTGGCAAAGTTTCCAAAAACCCAAAGAGAATCTTTATAGGCTTCTAGCAATTGGGGTGTTAATTGTTGCGATAAAACCTTGTTAATTGGTATCAACGACTCTGTAATAATAGCTTCGGTGGTGAGTTCCGCTCCACCGGTATAATGCTCTGAAAAAGCATCAGCTACAAATATTATCATTTTGCCTTTAATAGGGTTTCAAACATAGAGTCTATCTCTTGCTCGGTTGTAAAATTACATACTGATTTTACTGCCTCGACCATATCATTGTACTTGTCTTGTTCATTAAAGTTTTTAATAACACGACTCTTTAGTTCAACGGCGAGCTTATCGTATTTCTTATAATTTTCAAAGACATCTCTAATTTTTGACTTATAACTATCTTTCTTAGCATAACACCAGTGAGAGTCTTTTTGCAAAACGCCATCCCACACAGCATCCTTCGATATTGGCTTTAGTTCATAGTCAACTTTGGCAAAATGTGCAACCTCTTTTGTTACTCTTTTGTTCTTCCTTCTTACCTTCTTTTTTGCGTATAAGAAATCTTTATGTCCGCTCCAGTCTGGTGCAACCACCGGTAGTCCGTTATAGGCTGCTTCAAATAATGGCAACCCGAAACCCTCACCATGTGTGAGTGAAACTAAACACTTAATTTTATCATTTTGGTATAGACCGGTCATTTCTTCTGGTGACATGTTGCCATGTAATAAATATACTTTACATTTTCTATCTTTATATTCGGACAACAATTGCCTTAATCTATCCTCGGTATGCACCCTGTCAATAACACTTGTTTTTACAAGATTAGTTTTAATTACAAGCCCAACCTCTTCATCTTTAAATTCACTCATCCACCACTTAATTGTATTCTCAATATTTTTTCTAGGTCCCCATTGAGCAACGATTAAATAGTTAAAATCATATTCCAATTCTAGGTTGCTGTGAATGGGTTTGTAATTTCTCACAGGATAGTGAACAACTTCAATGGGGGTCTCACATCGAAATTTTATTTGTTCTCCTGTTCCTTCAACCTCTGCGTCGTATACTGTCTCTTGGTAAGTATTTTTAGAATGATTTGAAATGGTAATGATTTTATCCATTATTTCTGCTTTTTCTATCCATTTTGGAGAAACCTTGGTAGTCTCAATTCCAGCGGTGTAGCCAATATTTATTGGAGCAATCTTTTCCCACTCATTTGGTATAGTAACTTGAAAGGTAACATCAAAGTTTCCCTTATTTTGCACATGAAACATAGTTTTCTTAATTAGATGGTCAATCCAGACACGATCTTCATCATTTGGAGAAAGCCAACTACTTTTTCCCCACGGCAAAGGTTTTAGATAAACATCAAATAAATCATCTCTTGAAAGTAAAGCTCGTAATGCAAAGCGACACTGTTCACCGTAGCCTGTTTGCGATAATGCCGGCCCAATCACTATAATTTTTTTTCTCATGTTATTTCAATAAACTCCCAAGACTTATAATTTTTTCTTGTATTCCAAGAACCGTTCTCTTCAATAACTTGGGTAAAAACTTTATCCCATGTTTCGGCAAAGCTTTCCATGCTATAATTTTTTAATATATGTTCTCGACCGGCAGCGCCCATTGCGGCTCGTTCATCTTTTGACATATTTGTGAATTTAACCAAAGAATCAATAAAATCACTTTTACTCACCCTATCCTCATAGATATACGGCACTTGTTGGGATCCTATTATTGCCTTTGATGCTGGCTCTATTCCAATCCCAAACCAATTCTCTCCGTCTGTGACTTGCTCTTGGAGGCCCCCTGTCATGTTAACAATTATTGGAGTGCCACAGGATAGAGATTCAAATGTTGCAAGGCCAAAACCCTCGGCATCAGAAATATTAATAGTACAGTCAGCCATGTTGTACATCATGGCAAGATGTTCAGCTGGAAGCTTGTCTTTTGAAATCATGACTTGCCCATTTGTCAGCCCCAACCTTGTCATTATGGCTATTAGGTCTTGCCCATGCATGTCTTTAGGGTCTGTATGCATTACTAAAGATGCTTTGTCATGACCAACTTTATCTAAATATTCTTTAAACCACCAAAGCAAAGAGCCGCTCATTTTGCGGCGAGCGTTTCTGTTGTTCCAGAAAAAGATTAATTTTTCTTTATTTTCATTAGCACCCAAAACAGTGCTTTTCCTAAAATTGCTAACATCTTTTGGATCCAATGTTTTAAATATATTAGTGTCAACTGCGTGGGGGAGGTAAACCTCCTTAACATCAGGCGCAACTGTTCTAACTATGTCGCTTGTAACTTTAGAAATAGAGGCAATCAGGTCATTTGATTCATACCACGGCTTATTATAATCTGGGTATGGTAGATTATCCCATACGTGATAATAGACCATAGGAGTTACAGCTCGAACCTCATTTTCGATTTCCCACAACCAGCCATAAAATCTGGGATCTGTCATAAACCATAGGATATCCGGTTTATAGTTAATCAAAAAGTTTCTAATTGCATCTTGAGATCCATACCCATCTACTGGGTAGATTATCCAATCTTCGTCCCATGGGGTAACTTTAACTGGAGTGTAGTTTTCATGCTTCATCGCACCACCCAAACAAACAAAGCGATACTTACCAGTTTTAAGCATCGCTTCAATCATATATTTGGTTTGCGTCCCGACTCCCGATGGAGACAATGGGTGGTCGGACAAGACTAAAATAGTCGATTTTTTGTCTATCATTGTTTTTTACCTACAGTGTTCCGTTCTATAGAATTCACACTTAGCACATGAAAGTTTATTTTTAATATGCTTTTTTCTTTTTATATTGTATATTGCTTTGTTTAATAATTTAAGAGCATTTTCTGTTTTTCTTGCACCACTACTTACACGAAAAATTTCAACATGGTCCTTTGTGGCCGTTCTCTTAAGCAAAGCAAAGTGTGTTTCAACATTTTTTAGATCAATTCCATGTTTGCGAGCAAAATAATATTTATACAGTGTTAGTTGGTATGTGACCATGGGATCAGATCGTCGTCTTGAATCCCAACCCCAAGAGGTAGTTTTCCAATCAATGATGTGATATTTTCCATCGGATGTCTTAATAACAAGATCAATGTACCCTTTGAAATTATATTCAAACTCATCTATGGGCTCATAAAGTTTTTCTTCAGCGGAAACTACCTCATATTCACCAAAACACTCAAATAGGGCAGGAACAGCTAAAACAGATAATTTTTTGCCCTGCTCTTCCATACCTGTAATCAAATCTTGGTCCAACTCTATATTGTCTTCCAGCAGGGATAAAATTTCTTGTTCAAAAGTTTTTAAAAAAAGTTCTTCTTCTTTTCCCTTTTTTAGTTTACCTAATACTCTTTTTTCACACACTTCATGCAGGGCTGTGCCAAAAGCAGTATGCTCACTGCCTGCAAATCCCCTAAGCTTATCTATGTTTACAAGCTTATGATAAAAGGCACACTTAGCCCAGTTCTTAAGCTCTGAAAATGAGATGTGTTGCATATTTTTACTTTTTTGTTTTGGTGTATTTTCTTCTTTTGCGAACAGGTGGCGAAGGCGGGGCCTTGTTTTCTATTGGCTTTGTTTCTACTATTTGTGATTTTTTGGGATTATCTTTATTAAAAACCCAAACACCAACGGCTGTGGCTTCTGGTTTAAAGTTTCTTATAGTTTTTTCTAACGCATTATTAGAAATAAAAACAAAGCCTTTTCTTCTTAAAAATTTAACAACGTCATTTGTGCCTATGCACACCTTTCTCTTAAAATGTCTTCCTCTAGGAGGAATCTCTATTGTGCAAGATAGTCTATCATCATCCTCAGAAATATCAACCTTTATTTTTTTTAAATCCTCAATAATCATCTTCATTCTCCATTAGTTTGGTTATTTTAAAATAACAATGGGGAGACACTTCTTTAACAGACTTTCTGTCCCTTAAGATGTAAAATTCAAAACTTTCGGCAAAGTATTCTGCTAGACTAGTAGTGCCATATGGCGTTAAAAATAGGCCAATTGTTAGTTGAGTTAAAAGAGGATAGCCAACTTTATTTAAAAGAAACATATCAAATTCATAAGAATAATCAAGCCTTAAAAAGTCTTTGGGATTAACATCAAATCCCTCTTCCTTTAGTAGATAAAATAATCTTTGCCTTTTTCCTAAAAACTCTCTTGATACCTCTTGGTCTCCATATACTTCCACGCCATGTGTTTGTTCTATCAAGTGGGCTACCTCATGGGCAAAATCATCAATAAAATCGTCATCCGTTTCTTGGTCATTTGTAATGTATATTGCGCCGTCTCTGTAAAATGCATTTATTTGTCGTTCTTTGAACTCTGGGAATTCTCCAATAAAAACAGAATCTAAGCCGTAGATTAAATGTCTTGGTATTCTAGCCTCTATCTCTCTAAGGCAAGAATGTAAATCAATATCGTATGGAAGGGGGTCTTTTACTAAAACTAGTATATCCCCATAAACATAATATTCTTTTTTTCTTGATAAGGTGTGAGTAGTTCTCTCTTCAATATATACACTAAGGTTGTGTCTGGTTATGTTGACTTTCACCGGTCCCCACCTCCAGATCGCAAAGCGCTTGGTGATAACCTCGAAGAAAATTCTCACCAGCAACAGCCAATGTGAATTCAGGAAAATCCTCTGCTAAAGTTTGTACAATCATTTCAACTGTAACATTTCCATCCTCTGGTTCATGTTTTTTACCCACATATTCTACAAGCCATGCTTTTAATTCGTTATCATCTTCAACAGTCTCTTGTAGATCTGGGTTTTCCCATTCATCAAATTTTTCACCATCTAATTCATTCATTTTATAATATTTTAGCTGCTAGACTTGCAACTTTAGACCTTTCTCCTCTTTTTAAGGTAACGTGGCCGGACAAATCATATGCTTTGAATTTTTCTACCGCATATGTTAGGCCATTTGACGACTGATCAATATAGGCGTTATCTATTTGTTCAATGTCTCCTGTTAAAACTATTTTTGTTCCTTCGCCAACTCTAGTGATTATAGTCTTTAGTTCATGGCTTGTTAAATTCTGGGCTTCGTCAATTATAATAAAAGCATTTGCTATTGATCTTCCACGAATGTATGTAAGAGCCTCAATCTCTATTAGGCCACGATCTAGGTACATATCCAAAGTGTCCTTGTCTCCATCCATTAGAAATTCTAAATTATCTCTGATTGGTGCAAGCCATGGCATCATCTTTTCCTCTAGAGTCCCTGGCAGGAATCCAATATCTTTACCCATAGGCTGAACAGGTCGAGACACGATGAGTTTATTGTATGTCTTGTTACCCAAGCATTGTTCCATACCAGCAGCAATTGCACACAAAGTTTTTCCACAACCTGCGCGACCAACTAATGAAATTATAGGAATCTCAGGGTTCATTAAGATATCTAGAGCAAATGATTGCTCCTTGTTTCTAGCGCGAACTCCCCATACGCCATCTTTAAGTTCAGTTACCCTTACCAATGGAACGTGGGGGTTTATATATCTAGCTAAAGCAGATTTCTTTTCGTTTGCATTTGAAACCAACATAATAAATTCATTTGGGCAAGCTGTCAGTTCCTCATCCAAGGAGATCGGCTCTCCATTGTAAAATTGATCGATCGTCTGATCATCCACCAAAACACTAGTAAAGCCAGAATACAGCTCTGAATCCTTATCTAGAACTTTCTCAGCTTTAAAATCTTCCGCAACAACGCCCACAGAGTCACATATAACGCGCATGTTCACATCTTTGGATACAACTATAACCTTTCGACTAGGATTCTCTATGCTCTCGGCTAAAGCAGCTCCAATGATAATGTTGTCAGCTAGGTTTGGATTCAAGTCTGACGGCAATTCTGTGAGTGTATGGTAGCCCTTAACCCTAAGAGTACCTTTGCCTTTTTCTATTCTTACACCTTTTTGTAGATTTCCCTTAGCCCTTAACTCATCAAGGATTCTTATAATTTTTCTTGCATGAGAACCAACGCCATCTTGACGCTTTTTATGCTTATCTATTTCTTCCAAAACTTTAAGAGGAATGACAATATCATTATTGCCAAACTGGTAGATCGCCTGAGCGTCAGTTAG
>CEQB01032390.1_pt1 | contig 10905 bp, 26 predicted proteins | sample 530581 | NCBI WGS metagenome assembly CEQB01 (sample SAMEA2620588, study PRJEB7988) | marine metagenome | biome: marine biome (ENVO:00000447); feature: deep chlorophyll maximum layer (ENVO:xxxxxxxx); material: "saline water (ENVO:00002010), including plankton (ENVO:xxxxxxxx)" | depth 75 m
ACTGATTACTTTTTGTAATTCTATATTCTTGTTGTTTGTATTTAAAAATATAATCTTCAAAGTCTTTTGATTTTAATACTGTTTTGATATTCATTGTTTATCCTCCCATTTTTGATATTGATAAGCTAGTAATAGAACTAATACTACCAACCCTCCGAAGAAAGTTGGTAGTAAAAAGTAATATAATAAAGTTTCCATTATTATTTTTTTGATAATTTAATGTAAGTATTTACTCTTTCAAAGACCCCCGCCCAAGTAGTACAAAGATGGTTATCGTGATATGGGTCGTTTTCATCATCTTCAGGAAAATCACCCCAAACGAAAAATCCACCAAAATCATCTTGATGAAAAGATACTACATCTTTATGTTTCGATATTAATTTTTTAGCCTTTGGCTTTTTATCGAAATCATCTTGGATCAATAAAAGACTTTCTTCCATTTCCTTTTTTTCTTTTTCAATTTCAGAAATTTCAGATTTAAGATTTTCAATTCGCGTAATGCAACTTTCTAACATATTTTTTTTGTAATAAAGTCTGTTGTTTCGTTTACTAAATTTAGAATTAATTTGTTTCTCTAAATCACGCAAATATTTGTCGTGGTTTGAGTAAAGGTTAGAATCAACCCCTAAAGATTTAGCAAACGAATAAAATTCATTACTTTCCATATTATTCATTAACTTTTTCATTATTTTAATCCTCCAATAAATGTTTGAGAAGTACCTTTAACTGCATAGAACATAAATTTTTTTTTATTCCAGTTCATTGGTGCCAAAGTCATAGCTTTTGCTCTGATATAAGCTTTTTTATAAGTTTTATGTTCTTCTCTTATGCTTTGACCTTGAGGTTTATAATAAATACAAGTAAAATATTCTGCATTTTCTACTGTATCTAAGTCTCTAGGATCAAGTTTTCTTTTTTGATTGTTTATATACATTATTACCTCCAAGTAATTTTTTTGTTTAACTGAGTAAACTATATCTACTGGCACAGTACCAGTAAACAATAAAAATAAAAAAAAATGATGTTCTATACTTGTTCTATGCGATTTTAAGCGATAATTAGAGGTATTTACGACCAATCTGGTCTTGTGATATTCCCAGAGGCATATTTGCTTGTACGATCAAATTTGATAGGCTATGACGGATTTGGTTCAATTTGGGTACCAGGGAACATTTTACAGATGTCTGAAATATTAGGGTTTTTCAATAAAATCTCGTTTATTTGAGTTTTGGTGTATGTTTTTGACCAAGTAGTAGTCATCATTTCTCGTCTTTTTTCTTCTATCCATTCGTTGTATTCAATTAATTCTTGTAGGTTGATTACATAACATTTTCCCCATTTGTACTCTTTTATCGGATATTTATTTGCAAATGTCTTTGAGACATATAATTCTCCTTCCCATATTTTATTACCTTGTTTGTTTTTATAGCCACAAGTGACTCTTAAACTGTTATTTTTTAAACGAAATGGTGCAATACCAATACATCTATCAGTTCCATTCCATATTGGTGCTTTGATTATAAATTTTTTAGACTCCATTTTTTAACTCTTCTCGTCTGGTTGCAATTTGTGATCTTACAATTTCACATTCTAAAAGGTGTGCCTCTTTAATGCCCCAATTTCGAGCCATTTGCTCATCTGCAAAATCTATTTTTTTATCAAGTTCTTCAAGTTTGTAATCTGCTTTTGCCATGTTTTCAGCTAATTTATCTGATGAACATTGTTGTCTGTATTCAATAAATAATTTGCTTTTTAATCGTTCTCTTTGTCTTAATAAAGACTCAACACCTGCTTTTGACTCTCTTGCGTCAATACAGATGTCGTAAGATTTAGATTTTAATTTTTCTAAATATTTTGGATTTGTCCATTCCATAAAAACCTCTTGGCGAGGGCTAGATCAGGGGGAGTCTTGGAGGTAAAACCTATTGATCTAACCCTCATAATGTTAGTACCCCTCGTTAGATAAAGTTATATTGATATGTGTTGCAATATCTTTCTTTAAACTTGTATCAAGCGATACTAAATTATCGTGAGTATTTACAACCTTAAATACTTCACCATAATTATTTACAAGGCTTTCTATGCGTTTTAGCATTCTTTCTTTCTTTTGATCTTGTGAAGATTTTTTTTGTTCTGTGTTAAGTTCTTTTTCAAGTTCTTCTGCAACAAAATCATCATCAAGTTGTTCAACATCATCTTGGAAAGATCCCTCTGGTAATTTTAGAACTTTGACAGAGGCAATATCAATATTCAGCCAACCGTCTTTATTCATTATATCAAGTTCAACTTGTGCTTTTTCTACAAGCCAATCTGGATTAGGTTTGTTATTATGAAATATATTACAAGCTATACTTTTAAACTTGTTATCCCATTTTGATTTATCGAATGACTGAAAATACTCAATATTTTCTTCTGTCATTTCTAAAGGTCTAAAACTAAACCCTTGTGTTTTTTTTGACGGATCTCTGTCAAAAACTTTAGTAACTTCGCAGTTAATTGTTTTCATTATGTGCTCCTTTATAGAGGTTGATTATTTTTTCCTTATAGTTTTCATCACTATAATAGAAAGTATTAGTATCAGGGAACGGAAACATATTCAACCAATCTTGTCTTGTATTGCATATATCGTCATAATGTTCAATGCAACGCATATGATTTAACATAATTTCCCAACCGTCAGCTAATTCTTTTTGAGGTATTTCAATAAACAATGTTTTTTTTGTTGTACCGTATAAGAGTGCAAATCGTCTATTTTTGCCACTCATACCCCAATAATATGATTGTTGCAGAATATGAGAAAATTCTGCTTTTCCGTAATTTGGCATTCTATCTTTACTTTTTAAATCTACTGTAATGTTGTCGTAAGTAAAATCACCATATCCAAGAGAATAGTATCTAAAAGATGGTAAATGTTGTTTAAATTCTTCTTGATATATTTTAGGTCTTTTTAACTGTCTGCTTTCTAGTTCTTCTGCCATATTTCTTGCACAGAGAATAGACCAACCTACATTTTCTATATCTTCTATACCATACTCTTCTGATTTTTTTTGTGCATAACTTAGTATTTGTTCATCGTTTGGGTCTCTATGCAATATAAACCTTGCAATCTCTTCGGTAACATTTCCCCTTTTCATTTTATCGTTAGGTTTGCTTTTGATATTGAATATCTGTTCAGCAACATATCCTTGCGGATCATTTCTTAATTTATTTAATTTACCAGCAGAATGCCGATAATTTATATCAGAAAGTATAGACATATAATTCCTCCTATTATTAATGCATATATTATCTTTTTACCGAAACAAGTAAAATAACTATTTCGGTATTTCACGCAGTTCTCCGTTCATTATCTTATCAACTACTCTTGGAAGTGCTTGTTTGTCAAACATATCTAGTTTTTCGTTGAGAAGAAATTTCTGTAATGCCAACGACTCTCTTCTAGTCAGTTTGAAGTGGTAATGAATATATCCATTCGCCATTTATATCCTCCCAATCTTTACATTCAATGCAAATATCTTCGTACGTTATTTCATCGTGATCGCACATTGATCCGCATTCTTTACAAACAAATATTTTATTGTGTCCCATTTAAACTCTCCTTTATGTCTTCTAATGTAAATAAAACTTTTTCTATTTCCCAAGAACACCAATCGGCTTTTATGTAAGAAATTTGTGTATAAATCATTAAAACCAAACAAAGAGCAATAATGAAATCAAGTATATTTGAAATTACTCCCATATCAATACTTGATGTCCTCTGCCCTCAAGGCATTTTTCCATAATTATTTTATAATTGTCTGGTGCTTTTGGTGTGAGATTTAAAAATCGAATTCTAGTAACATTGTATACTTTTTTACTAACTTCCCATACTGCATTTATATTATCTTCAGCTATTGCTTTACAAGTGTACATATCGTCGTGTTGTCTTTCTGCATTATGAGGTATATTACCAGAACCGCCTCTGCTATCAATGATGGGTTTTACTGAGCAACCCGTCATCAATGTAATCATCATTATTATTAGTGTTGTTTTCTTCATAAAGTACCTCCTTACTTATATTTTGGAAAATTTGAAATTCGCTATCAATTAAATATTTGATTATTTCCTTATTATGCAATTTTTGCTTATTTGTATTTTTTATTTTACTAATATGTAAAGGGTGACCTACTTTTTCATACATAAATCTAATACAATCAAGTTTATAATTTATGTCTTTCAATTCTTTATCTGTTAGATTGATAGCAAAGTATTTCCAACCATTTTCTTTTGGTGTTGCTTTCTTTTTCAATGTAATCCTCCTACCTCGTATGTTGCGTTAGTTGAGTCAAGCAGATTAAAGATAGCAACAATTAAATGAATTAATTGCCGATTTAAAGGTGTATCGTCACACCTAAAAATAATATCTCTATTTCTACTTGACTCAATAGTTATCATTATAAATTCATGCAATCATCAAGACTGTGCTTGTTTGATTGAAAAAGTTTGTCTCTTTCAATACCAAGTCCCATCATGCCTTTATATTCTTTTAACTCTTTAATGTCTACGTAACCAAGTTCTTTTTCAAATATATGACAAAGACCAAATGCAACCTCTCGTATTGGGTCATATTCTGAAAGATACCAAGTGCCTTGTCCAGTTGGATTAAAGAGTTTGACGACAGCTTTAAATTCTTTAGTGCCGTCTTGTTGATTGTGATTGTCAACTAATTTATTTAGTTGTGATCTAGTAAAAAGCTTCATATGTTCCTCCATAAAAAATTAAGCTTATTTAAGAAATATTATAATTTTTATTATCAGTAAATAGAATATTGACTTTATTTTTTGAGACTATTAGTGTGTTTGCAGAGGCAAATTACAATTTTCCTCCAAGTTTCATTGTAAACACCGTAGTTTGCCTCACTATGTATAGATCAATAAAACATATAAATTTTATAAGACAACAACCATGTTGTATAAGTGGACAAGAAGATGTTCAGGCTTGTCATATAAGAGTTTTATCTGATGCCGGCATAAGTTTAAAGCCATCTGATTTTGTAATTCCTATGAGTTATGAATATCACCGAATGCAACACGATATAGGCGAGATTAGATTTTATCAAAAATTTGGTATTAATCCGTACGACTTATCGTTATATTATGCCAAAATCAGTCCATGTAAAAAAATTACAATGAAACATTTGGACTACTTAGAAGAGAGGAAAAAAATCTATGCAAGGTTATATCAAAATTGACAGAAGTATACTACAACATCCAGCACTACAAAAACGAGATCGGAAATTTTGTGAGATTGGTGCTTGGTTATGGTTATTGCTAGAGGCCAGTTTTAAAGAAAGAGATTTTACGATTGGTACACAAACGACAAGATTAAAAAGAGGTGAATTGTGCCATTCTGTTTCTTATATATCAGCTGTTTGGAACTGGGAAAGTCACAGAGTTAGATACTATTTAGATAAACTAGTAAAATTTAATTGCATACTAATTGTCAAAGATAATAGCAAATCAGCAGACTTCCCAAACATTATTAAAATATTGAATTATGACCATTATCAAGATCCAATTATCAAACCAGATGTCAAACTAATTAACAATAATCATAATAAAGGTAATAATAAAGGTATAGAATATATAGGCGAATTTAATGAAATATGGCAAAAGTTAAAAGCAAGAAGAGGATCAAAAAAAGTTGCTTATCAGAAATGGAGTAAAATTAGAGATAAGGTAGATGCAAATATACTTGTTTGTGCATATAACAAAACAGTTGAAAAAGCATCAAGCATTGAGTTTATTCCGCATTTTTCTACATTTATAAGTCAAGAAAGATGGCTTGACGAAGATAAAATTATTAAACAAAAACAGATGACGCACGAAGATTGGTTTCGGTCTAAATTTCCTGATGTACTAAACGAAAATTTTACGATGTTGTCATATTCTTACCCAGAAATAATTTTTATTGATAAAGAAGGACACCGATTAGCATTCGATATGAGAGATGGAACTCCAATAAGCTAAATATTGTCAAGTAATTGCAAATCAGCTACTATCTGTTAATGGAAGCAATAAAGCCTGAAGATAAGCGAAAAATAAAACCAAGATTTATTGGTACAAAAAAAGAAAAGGCTCGAGGTCAAGGTCGAGTTGTAATGATTAATGTTACTGAAAGTTCATTAGACATTTTAAGATCAAAAAAAGTTTTAAATACAGTACAATATTTTACAGCATTGAAGTTTCGTAGATTATGGGAAAAGTCACGTATTGGTAGCTATACCTCAAATTTTCACAAAATTGGTGATGTGCATGGGTGGAATGACATTGCAGTAGATCGAGTAGAAGCAATATATAAATTATCTAGATCACACACATGGGTTGGTGATTTTGCGTTTGAAATACTTTATAAAGTTTGTGTAGAAGATTTTACAGTTAAAGAACTTGCCGCCAAATATCAGATGCATAGATCGTATGCTGGAAATCGTTTAAGAGAAGCAATTGAAGAATTCAAAAAATTTTTAGATCAAAGCTATTGACTTTGTAATCAGACAAGCGTAAAAGTTATTAGAATTACCATTCGTGTAATTATATATCAATTTAATTTTAATTTTTGGGAGTTTTCTATGCCATATCACATGGGTAAAAAGAAAAAAAAGAAAAAAAAGAATAAGAGAAAATAATGGTTAAGGTTGCGTCTATCAAAAATATAATCAAGGATCTCAAACCGAGACAACAAAAAACAATGAGAAGTCATGCTAGACATCACAGCCTTAAACACATGAAATCAATGGCTCAAGATATGAAAAAAGGAAAGTCATTCAGACAAGCACATCTGTCAGCCCAAAGAAAAATAGGTAAATAATGGCAAAAAAAAGAAAAGTTCCGAAAGACAAAAAATCTGGTTTACCAAAAAAATACTTATCAGGATTAAAAGGTAAGAAGCGTACTCAAAGAGCTAACCTATTGAAAAGAATAGCAAATTTATATAAGGCAGGTAAAGTGATACCAAGAGCTTTATTAAGAAAAAGAGATAAATTATAATGGCAGTCAAAAGAAAACCACTATCGGCTTCAGTAAAAGCTACATTGCAAAGAAAAGCAAAAGCATCAAAAAGATATACATATGGTACTTTGGCAAAAGTTTATCGTAGAGGGCAAGGTGCTTTTTTAAGTTCTGGCTCAAGAAGAGTACCCATGGCGGCATGGTCAATGGGTAGAGTTAATAGTTTTTTAAGAGGTTCAAGAAAGCACGACTTAGATTTGCGTAAGAAAAAACGTAAATGATCTGGGTCATAACTGCTATGTTATGGTATCAGGATATTGATAAGCCAATATATACCGATTACTTGCTTAAATCTTTTGACACAAAACAAGAGTGTTTAGACTTTGTTTTTTGGAATAAGGTTGAGATGCTTATGGAATTAGCTGAAGAAAAAGGTACTTATGAAGGTCAATCGCTAAAAACATGGACTTTTTATTGTGAAAACAGGAGACTTGATGAGGTGTGAAAAAAGTTGAATTACCAGAGTTTATAAATTTATCGCATTATCGTATTCAAATAATACAAATAAATAACCATATATCATATGAGTTGGCTGAACAACAAGGTAGCTTTCATTCAAGAGAGATGAAAATATATGTTGATGAGACGATAATTGAAAGAGGTGGTAGTATAGCAGTCGACCTAGTAAAACATGAATTGCTACATGCAATATTTTATGTTAGACAATTAGAAGGCAAAAATGAAGAAGATACTGTCAATGGTATGGCAACACACTATACAGAGATTGAAAAAAACAACCCAGATTATGTGCGATGGAAATTACAGAATTTGAATTAAAAAAAATCAAACCTTATGAAAATAACCCTCGTAAGAAAAAAGATATTGAAAAGGTTGCAAACTCTATAAAAGAATATGGTTGGCAACAACCAATCGTAATTGACGAAGATAATATTATTATAGTTGGGCATTCAAGGTATCTTGCCGCTAAAAAATTACAAATGGCAAAAGTACCAGTTGTTATTGCTAAAAATTTAACTGACGAACAAATTAAAGGTTATCGCATAGCAGATAACAAAACTAACGAATACTCTGAATGGGATTACGAGTTATTACACCAAGAATTAGAAAAATTAATGGGTAAAGGATTTGACCTTAATAATCTTGGGTTTGGAGATAAAGAACTTGATGCAATTATTAATTTTGATGGGTCAGGTACAGAGTGGCTAGATACTGAAAAAGAGTGGCAAGATTTGCCAGAATTTACACACCAAGACGAGTCACCACATAGAACAATACATGTACATTTTCAGAACAAAGAGGCATTAGAAACATTTTTTAAAATTATAAAACAAGATGTAACCGATAAAACTAAATTTATTTGGTTTCCTAAACTTGAGAACAATGTTTTAAAAGATAAAGGGTATGTCAAAGAATAACCCACAATTCCCTTTGTATATACCAACAAAAGGTAGAGCTGATAGTAGGCTTACAGCCAAAGTTTTAGAAGAAATGAACGTACCATTTCGTTTGGTTATTGAAGATCAAGAATATAACACATACGCAGATGTCATTGATAAATCTAAATTGCTGGTATTAGATAAAAAATATCAAGATGATTACGATACTTGCGATGATCTTGGTAGCACTAAATCAAAGGGACCAGGAGCCGCAAGAAATTTTATATGGGATCACTCTATATCTGAAGGCTATAAATGGCATTGGGTAATGGACGATAATATAAAATTATTTCGTAGGTGGAATAAAAACAAAAGATATAAATGCTATGATGGTACACCTTTTAAGGTGATGGAAGATTTTGTATTGCGATATGAAAATATTGCTATGGCAGGACCAAATTATTCTTTTTTTGTCATTGATAAATGGGGACATAATTACGGTGCATTTACTGTTAACACTAGAATATACAGTTGTAATCTAATTAGAAATGATGTTCCTTTTAGGTGGAGAGGCAGATATAACGAAGATACAGATTTGTCTTTGCAAATGTTAAAAGCTGGTTGGTGTACTGTACAATTTAATGCATTTTTACAAGAAAAAACTAATACACAAGTTTTAAAAGGTGGTAATACAGAAGCATTTTATGCAAAAGAAGGAACAATACCAAAATCGCAAATGCAAGTTAGATTACACCCAGATGTATCAAAATTAGTATGGCGATACGGCAGGTGGCATCATCACGTCAACTACAATAAATTTAAAAGAGAAAATAAATTAATTAAAAAGAAAGATATTCAAATAAAACAAGGCATAAATAATTATGGCCTTAAATTAAAAAAATTTGACTCGTAAGAGGCACTGATACAAACAGTTTAAAAGAGGAGAACTATGGCAAGACCAAAAAAACATAATATTGATACAAAACAGTTACAAAACCTAGCAAGACTTGGTTGTACAAACACTGAAATTGCAGACTTTTTCGGTTGCTCAGAAAATACTATTAGACGTTATGGCGAATATCTGACAAAAGGGAGGGCAGAGTGCAAAATGAGGTTAAGACAGATGCAGTGGAAGTCAGCAGAGAGTGGTAATGTTACAATGCAAATATTTTTAGGAAAACAAGTTTTAGGTCAGTCAGATACACCAGATAATTCTGGCATGATTGAACCTTTACCATTCATTGATTAATTATGGCAAAATATAGAGGCAGAACAGTTAAATTAAACAAACCCATGCGTGGCGATGTAAAGAAATTTAAGGTATTTGTAAGAGATAAAGCAACTGGAAACATCAAAAAGGTTAATTTTGGCTCTAAAGAAATGAAGATTAAAAAAAATAATCCAGCACGAAAAAGATCATTTGATGCTCGCATGGGAGGAGTGTTAAAAAGAGTAAAAGGGCAAAAAACATTGTCTGCCGCCTACTGGTCACTTCAAGCATGGAAAAAAGGTTTTAAATTGTGAATGCTACATCAAAGATCATGCAATGGCTAAATCAAAAAGTTAACGAATTGAAACCTCATGAACAAAAAGAATATTTTTTAAATAGCGAATATGCTGGTCGTAAAGTTACGATACAAGTAAAAATATATGCCATTAACAACAGCTCAGAAAAAGGTAGTTAAAGATAAATCAAGATTTAAAGTTTTGATTACTGGACGAAGGTTTGGTAAAACTCATTTGGCAATACGACAGTTAATTAAGTATGCATCTGTACCAAAAAGAAAAGTTTGGTTTGTGTGCCCAACTTACCGACAAGCAAAACAAGTTTGTTGGACAAGTCTTAAAGAGAGATTGAAAGATTTAAACTGGATAAAAAAAACAAACGAGAGTGATTTATCAATTATATTAATTAATGGTAGCACTATTGCATTAAGAGGTGCAGATCGTTCTTATGACTCATTGAGAGGTGTAGGTCTTGATTTTTTAGTCATGGACGAATTTGCCGATATACCGAGTCAAGCATGGTTTGAAGTTTTAAGACCAACATTATCAGATAGAAAAGGCGATGTTCTTTTTTGTGGAACACCACGTGGATTTGGTAATTATGCATACGATTTATATTGTAAAGGCAATGAGGATAAAGACTGGTCAGCATTTCAATTTACTACATTAGATGGTGGTCAAGTTGATAGTGCTGAGGTAGAACAAGCCAAAAATGATTTAGATGAAAGAACATTTAGACAAGAATACCTTGCAACATTTGAAACATATTCTGGTGCAATATATTATAACTTTGATAGAGAATTAAATGTTAGTTCTTTGAAAGATAATAATACAGCTATTCATATTGGAATGGATTTTAATATAGATCCCATGTCGGCGGCTATATTTCAATTACAAAACAATACAGTAAATTTTATTGATGAAATCGTAATATATTCATCAAATACTGACGAATTAGTAAAAGAAATAAAAACAAGATACCCAAACAGACAAATCATTGTTTACCCAGACCCAGC
>CEQB01003753.1_pt1 | contig 10901 bp, 8 predicted proteins | sample 530581 | NCBI WGS metagenome assembly CEQB01 (sample SAMEA2620588, study PRJEB7988) | marine metagenome | biome: marine biome (ENVO:00000447); feature: deep chlorophyll maximum layer (ENVO:xxxxxxxx); material: "saline water (ENVO:00002010), including plankton (ENVO:xxxxxxxx)" | depth 75 m
TACAGGTGCGGTAGGAAGTGTGACGGTAACAACATAATATGGCTAGTAATACAAAAATAACTTTGATACTATGCGAAGAATACAGGAGTGATTGGCTATGAGCTTGAAGAAAATACTAGGACTAGCTGGTGGTGTTATTGGATCTATGTTCGGTCTGCCCCCTGCTCTTACTGCCGGTATAGGAACACTTCTTGGTGGTGGTTCTATGAAAGATGCCATACTTTCTGGTGTTATTGGATCTCAAACAGGACAAATGGGGCAAGGCATTCAAAGTTTAATTGGTCAAGGAACAACTAAAAAAGCCGCACAGGAAGGAATACTGCAAACTCTTGGAGAAAAGCTATCAACTCCAAAAGGCTTAATAACTGCCGCTATGCTTGCCTCTGCCTTTGAAAAACCAAAACTCGTTAGTAAAGCTTCCCCTGATCCAAAGAGATTAGAATCAAGTCCTGACTATGAACCCGTTAAGTTTGAGTTGTTTCCTGATATGGCTGGTGGTTTTACAACAGAACCAAATCGTTTGGGTATTATGTCGGCAGCAAAAGGTGGTTTTATTCAAGGACCAGGGACAGGTAGAAGTGATTCAATTAAGTCCATGATTTATCAAAATGGTAAACCGGTTCAAGAAGCTCGACTCTCGGACGGTGAATTTGTTTTTACCGCAAATGCTGTCAAAGGTGCAGGTAACGGTAACAAAGCAAGAGGTGCCGCTAAAATGTACGAAATGATGAACGCTTTTGAGAGGATGGCATAATGAGTCCAACGCCTGATTATACAACACGAACAGAAAGCATTAGTCTTCTTCCTCAGTATCAAGAAGAATACCTAAAAGACCTTCTTGCCAATACTAGAACAAGAGCACAATACGGAATGAACATTCCAGATTATCAAGTTGCTGGTTTAACTCCTGGTCAACAGGCAGCTTTTGATTTGGGGTATGGCGGTATAGGTTCTTATCTTCCCATGATGCAAGCCGGAGCGGATACGATAGGTGAAGGTATAGGTGGATATAAAGAAGCGGCTGGTATTACGGCCTCTGGTGTGCCTTTGTATCAGGCTGGAGCAAGTGCGGTAGAAGGTTCTATGGGAATGTTTGATCCTGGAGCTAGAGATGCCGAGGGTAGAACAGCTGTCAGTAGGTTTATGGATCCTTATACGGAAGAGGTAATTAAACAGTCTGAAGCTGATATAATGCGTCAACAACAACAGCAACAGAACGTTCTTGATGCACAGGCGGTGCGTTCAGGGGCTTTTGGTGGTAGTCGAGCGGCTGTGGCTCAACAGGAACTTGCCCGTAATGTAGGAGATCGTCTTGCTCGAACTTCTGCTGGATTACGATCCATGGGATATCAACAAGCATTAAAAGGTGCACAGACAGCTTTTGGTGATCAAGCCAAGCGACAACAGACGGGTGCTCAGTTGTTTGGTGCATTGGGGTCGGCCTTTGGTAAAACGGGTCAAGGTCTTGGTGCCTTGTCTCAAGGTTTAACTCAAGCAGGAGGCATGCAAGCTGATTTAGGCACACAGTTTCAAGGGGCACAGGGTAGAGATGTAAACATGCTTCTGGGTCTTGGAGGCATGGAACAGGGATACAATCAAGCTCTGTTGGATGCACAGCGTAGAACTATGGTGGAACGTGAGCGTGAACCGTTTCAACGATTGGCGTTTATGGGCGATATTTTCAGAGGTGTACCATCAACTCAAAGCACATACGGTGGAACGTATCAGGCACCTCCTAGTGCCCTGTCTCAATTAGCTGGAACAGGTATAGGGCTTATGGGGTTACAACAATCAGGCTTATTCGGAAATTAAGAGGCTAAATCATGAATGTATTAAGCAGAAGGATGTTTAAGAAAAACAGGCCTCGCCCGGCACGAGATGCACTAAACAGAGCAGGGGGCATTATGTCCTCGTCTCCTGAGTTAATGAATACAGTTCAACGGTTTCAACCAGGTGGTTCAGTGACCATACCAGGTGGTTCAAATAATGAGTTCAACTTAAATACACTTGTTGCTACCCCACAAGGAAACTTTATAGAAAGACAAGAAGAACGTTCAATACCTAAAAAAATAACCGATTACATAAAAGGTATATTTTCTGTATCAGCTGAAGATGCACGACAAAAATCTGTTGAAAATCCTGGTGTAAGAGTAAAAGCGGATATTTTAACTCCTACTGGTACTGTGGTTGGTGGACGAGAAGTAGAGGGCTATCCTATTTTTCTTAATGGAAAGATGATTGGAGTAGAGGGAGAAACATCACCAGGGTTCTTTTCTATGGATTACAACATTAGACCACAATCATCTGATGCACAGTTTAATTTAATGTCTAGAGATCCTTTAGAGAAAGCACGACAAGCAGGAAGTAAGGATCTAAGTGGTTTAGATATTATGGCAGATGAATCCTATTTGCAAAAATTAGCTGAAGGATTAGGACAGTATGGAACATCAAGAGAGGGTATTCAAACCGATGTAAACAAACAAATAGCGGCAGGTACAAGTGATTTAAGCTCTATGGATTTAATTCCAGGAGGTCGCTTTTCGCAACTAAGAGATGATAGCCTTGATTTTAAACCCACATTTTTAGCTGATAGAGTAAAAGAAGAACAAGACGCTCGAAGAAAATTTGTAGAACAAGAACAGGAACGCATGCAACAAGGTCAAATTCCTCCTAATAAACTTGTAGAAGTTCCTGAAGCACCAACTCAAGAAGAAATTAAAAAAGAACAATTTGATAGATTTAGAGAAATTGAACTTGCAGAAGGAACTAGAGCACGACAAATACAAGATGAATTAGAAGCCGCAAAAATAGCAGAGGAATTTAATTTTATTCAAGAACAAGATCCAAAAAAAGGAGCAGATATTTTAGCTGAAGTTGAAGGAGATGCCGATAAAGCTTTCGAAGCCGCAAAAACAGCAGAAAAAACACAAAAACAAGATAGTATTCTCGCAGAAGAAAAACGCATGCAACAAGGCCAGATATCAGCGTCTGGAGAAAACATTGCAAAGAGTGTTGAAACAGGAAATCAAGACGCTTTAAACATTCAATTAAAAGATCTTATGGCTCAGTTTACATCGAACGCACCTAAGTATAAAGGTCTTGATAAAGGCATGGCATTAATGAAGATTGGTTTTGCTATGGCGGCAGGTAGAAGTCCTTACGCCATGCAGAATATAGCAAACGCTCTCTCAGATGGTGCAGATATGTTTATTAAAGATAAGGCCCAAAGAGATGCTTTTGACCGACAAGTTGGTTTAGCTGCGTTAAAATATGGAATGGCAGAGGAAGCAACTCAAAGAGCACAATTGAGATCTGATCTTAGAAAAAGAGGTACATATGTTGTTGGCAAAGGAGGCGTAACAATTGATGGGGAGTTTTTTGAAGAAAATAGAACAGTAAATCTTAATGAAAACCAAATTCAAACTCTTGGTTCAAAAATGAAAAATTTAGCACCACTTGATGCAATTAAAGAATTATCTGATATTAGATTAGCCGAAATGGCAGCATTAACATCTGGACTTGATCCTTTAAAATCAGCACAAGCACTAGAGCAACAAAAACTTTATGGAGAAAATATAGCTGTAGCAGAAGAGGCAACAAGAGTAATTGCTATTTTTGACGGGTTAAAAAAATATATAACGGATCCAACAACAGGTCCGTTTTCAAGAGGTGCAAAAGGTCTCGTAGGAAAGGCATATACAAAAGGTCGAGTTTTTCTTGGGTTAGAAACGGATACAGTATACAATTCAGAAGAAGAAATAAAATCAAGAGCATTATCTGCTCTTGGTCCGATTGTTAAAATCGCTCTTGGTAACACACAGTCTGCAAACTCTATTTCAGATAGAGATGTTCTTTTTCAAATAATTCAACCGTTTTTTGGTAATATTATTCAACCACAAAAAAATTCTGCTGGTGTGACGACAGGTTTTACGGTTAACTTAGACGATGAAGCTTTAGTGTTGGGTCAATTTGACAGAGCAATTGACATTGCGTTAAATTCTCAAAGACAAGCTTTAAATAAAGCAGATTCTATACATCGTAACTTTTTAAGAGTACCTTCAGTAGAAGGATTTACTGGCACTGGAATGGATTTTATATCAGAAGAAGTGAAAAGAAGAGATGTTTTTGATTATGGTGGTGGTAAAGGTGGGATCCCAACTTTTAATATAGATTTAAATGATAAGGGTGAATTAACTGGTCTTACTATGGTGAGTTCGTAAACATGGGTCAAATACAAATAAACACTAAAACTGGTCCGGTTTTAATTAATATAGCAGGAGATCTTCCAACAGATGAAGAGAAAGACTTTATAATAAAAAACATTGATCAAATAACAGCAAAAACAAGGCCAAATATTGTTCCTGAATCGGAAGATATTTCTAATTATTACCGAAAACTTCGTGCGGCTCAAGGCGGTGATTCTACAGAAGAAGTGTTACCAGACGTAAGTTCTAATGTTTTTGAAACCCCTGAAATACCAAAGGTGGAGGTAGATTTAAGTGGTGTTAAGAACTTTGGTCTTCGTGCTGATTTAGCTCAAGCAGAAAACGATGAAGAGTATGTGTTGCGTTTAGCAAGAGCAGGTTTTACAGAGGATAATTTTTTTAAAGATCCGGAAGCTGGATATGTGTTGAAACTGGACACTATATCAGATGACATTAAAAAACAATATAACTTACCTAAATCTGGAAATCTTGCTATTGAGGATGAGGAGAAATTTACTAAACAAGATTTTGTTGAATTCTTTTCTTCTGCAAGAGGACCAATCGTGGGAGGAGTTGCTGCGTCCATGGCTGCATCTGGTTTTGGATTACCAGTGGCAGCTTTAATAACTGGAGGAGGATCAGCTTTAGGTTATTTAATTGATGAAGGTATTGAATACGCAGATAAGGTTCAAGCACAAGATTCTAAAAGTGTAACGAACACCGCTCTTTTTGAGTTTCTTGCTGGCACGATTGGTGAAGGAGCAGGAAGGGCTATAACGGCGGCCTTTGGAAGACTTCTTAAAGGACCAGGAGGACCAGAAGCTAACGAGGCAAGAGCTTTAGTTAGAGACTTAGTTGTTAAAGAAGGAGCAAGACCAACAGTAAAAGGAGCTAACATGTCTCCGATTATAGGAAGATTGCAAGCCATTTATGAAGGTGTTTTTCCAAACAGAGGAGTTGCTAAACAAAATGCACGGGTTATTGCTAATCTTATAAAAGATGTTGATACCAAGGGTAAAGTAGATGTTGATGAAATAATTAGCGGTCTTGAAAAAGATATTAATAGAATTTATGGAACTCCAGATGATTTAGTTAGAGAAGCTAATAAAAACGCTGAACAGGTTTTGCAAAAAGAAATTGATAAAATGATTAATATTTTTGGCAAACCGGATAAGAGTGGTTCACGATCCATAGCTAAATCTATAGAGATAGCAAAAAGAACGTTTGATGAAGATGCAAACTCCTTATATTCAAAGGCAAACGAGTTGTTGCAAGGTAAAGAAGTAATTCCAACTCAAAATCTAGTATCGTCTTTTAAAAAGTTAGTGGATAAAAACAGAGCATTAGAGCTAGATAAAAAATCTTTAGGAAAACTTATTTTAGGGTTAAAAGACAAACAATTTGCAAACGTAGAACTTATGCAAAGTATTCGAACAGCTATAAGACATGCAGATTTTGATCCTAATTTAATCGGCTCTGCTGAAGAAGGCATTTTAGGAGTAATTAAAAAATCTGTAGACGATGCTTTCAGCGAGGCTGAAGCTACAGCTAGTAGTATCGTAGCTTCGAAAAGTCCAAAAGGTGCAGATGGAAGATTTATTTCTAAGAAAGAATTTGAATCTTTAAAAGATGGATTTGATTATCTAAGAAAAGCAGGTAATTTTTACAAATCTGGAATAAGTCGTTTTAGACAACTACATGCAAATAAACTTTTTCAACAGTTTAAAGAGGGTGTAAACTTTGATCCAGAAGATTTGTTAAAAGAACAGTTTGGGTTAATTGTTCCAGGAAACGGAGAAACCTTAAAAAGATTTTTAAATACTGTTGTTCCCTCTGGCCCAAGAAGTGTTGCTGGAATACGTTCTGGGTTAGAATTTGATGTTCCTAAAAGTTTGGAAGACGTTGTTCCAAATACTTCTGTCTCTCTTCCAGATGGTTCAACACAAAACATGAAACAATTAGTTTCTAGTTTGCCCGAAGATGATCCATTAAGAAAGCATTATCAGGAAATGTTTTTATCCAGACAAAGATTTGCTGATATTATTCAAAAAACAAGAGAATCTGTTCCTGGCGTAAATACAAGAGAAGTTGTTCGGAAGTCAATGGCTTCTCAATTCTTAACAAAGACGATCTCTGAGAATACAGATCTACTCGGTAATATTAATACAATAAAAGTTGGAGAGATAATTAAATCCTTGGGAACTACTGGTAAAGTTTTGTTCAAAGGAGAGTACGACAAAGTGTTAAAAACTCTTCAAGACATGCAATCATCGGGCAAGCCTTTAAGTGCGTCTGAAATTGAACAGATTAAAGGACGACCAATAACAGAACAAATAGAAATTTTAAATACTAGAGTTCAACAATCTAAGGATTTAAAAGGTCTTAGTTTATTTCGAGCAGCAGAAAGAGCGATAAAAGAACAAGATCCTGATCTCCTTGTGCGTACTGTATTTAAAAAGAACGGAGCGAATGCTGTTAGTCGTGTTAAAAATTTAGTTGGCGAAAACACTGCAACAATGGAAAATATAAAAGATTTATCCATGCAGAAAATTTTAGCTCCTCTTGGTCGCCCTGATATGAACAGTGCTGAATTTGTTGAGGCTGTTTTTTCTGGTAAGAATGCAAAAACTTTAGAGGCATCTTTAAACTCATATGGTCGAGACACTTTAGAAGAAATGTTTGGAAAAGAAACAACTAATCAATTATATAAATTAGTTCAAGTTTCGAGGGCTATTTCTCAAGAACCAATTAAAGGATTAGGAGGATTAGCCCCTGCCGGTATTGTAAGTTCTTTGGGTGCAATTTCATTTTATTTTGCTCCGTTAACTACATTAGCAAGTTTAGGAGGATTAAAGCTTGCATCTTCAATGCTCCGTTCTAAAGCTCTCTTAAAAATGTTTACTAGACCAACGGGAGTAAGACCAGGACAAGGCGATTACGATCAAACAGGACGAGCGATAGAGATAATTAATGAGCTTATTGGACAAGTTCAAGCTGGAATAGCGACAACGGAAGAACAGCCCAGAGAATCTTCCTTTGCACGACAGGCAAAAGAAATTGTTGCGGAAGCAACGGAACCTCTAACTAAAACTATAGACCCTATTGTTAAAAGTATTCCTCCTATGATTAACCAAGCAACACAACAACTTCCGGCTATTTCGCCACCTTCACCAGCTTCTTCAGTTGGAAATATCAATCCAATCACGGTTCCTGATCCATTGACCCGTGCTACCTTTGGTCAGCCGTAATGAATGGAAGAAGAAGAAGAGGTTCTTTGTCCTGTATGCAACACCCCCATAGAAATATTTGAAGTCTATACCATCGCAAAGAAATTTAAGAAGGTAAAACAAATTTGTTTGACTTGCAAAGAAAGGGAACAAAAACATGAAAGAAAACTTTGATAAATGTTTAGAGATGCTTCTTCACCATGAAGGAGGTTTTGTAAACCATCCCCGTGATCCTGGGGGCATGACTAACCTCGGTGTCACTCGTATGGTTTATGAAAAATGGGTCGGTAAAAAAGTAACAGAACAAGAAATGCGGGATTTAACTGTAAAGGATGTTGCACCCATATATTACAATAATTACTGGAAGCGTTGCAAATGTGACGATCTACCGAGTGGTCTTGATTGGTCGGTGTTCGATTGGGCTGTAAACTCCGGTGTTGGACGCAGTGCCAAGGCCTTGCAAGGAATTATTGGAGCCACTCAAGACGGGGGCATCGGTCCTAAAACCTTGAAGCTGATTGAAGAACATAAACCCAAGGAGCTTATTGAAAAAATGCACGATAAACGCCAAGGGTTTTACGAGGGACTCAAGACCTTTGATTCTTTTGGCAAGGGATGGACCAGGCGTAATAAAGAAACAAAGGACTCGGCCTTGGAGCTTCTTGAAAGTTAAATCTCTACACTCCAACAAAACTTTTGTTGTCCCGTAACAGGTTGCCATTCTCTTCCTGGTCTGCTTGTCCAACCTGTGCCTTCTTTTCTAACTCTAACTTCATGAAGAACTTTCCAACCTGCACCTCGAAGGCTTGAACCGCTTTCGCTTTGTAATGTGTATGTAATAATTTTTGTTCCACCCATGGCTTTCCAAGCTCTCCAAGCCGCCGCATAAAGAAAAGAACATGTTCCTTTAGGTGACTCGTCTAACACACAACATCGTCTAACTTCTGCTGTAAACCCATTGTCGTTTTTAATGGCTATGGGACGACCAACGATGCAAACTCCTACAAGATTATTGTTATAACTGCACCCTATTGAAAACTTTGCTACAACAACAGGTTTATTATGTCTGTGAAAGTTTTCAACAAATTCATTCGCTTCTCTAATACTGATAGGAACAAGTTGTAGTTTCAACCAACCTCTCCCCAATTGTTTCCAAGTTCCTGATCCACTTTACTCGGCACTTCGAGCGGTAGTCCTGTTTCCATAATCTCCCTTATTCTATCGGCTTGCTCCTCACTTTCAATGCTAAAGCAAAGTTCGTCATGAACTGTCATCAATGGAATCAATCCCTCTGCATAACAATCGACCATGGCCTTTTTAGTCTGGTCTGCTGCACTGCCCTGAATAAGCTTGTTTAAAGCTTTGTAGGTAAACGCTCTTCGTATTCTTTGCGGTCCGTATTCATCCTGAGCATCTTTTAACTTCATAGGCTTATTATATCCAAAGGACATTGGTTCCCACATGTCAAAACGGCACTTGCGTCCTAATATCGTGCGTATTCTTCCCTTTCCTTGTGCTCTTGCAGAAACCCGGTCAGCAAGACTTTTAACAAACGGAACCTTCTCATGATATCTCTCAAGTAAGTTCTTTGCCTCCGAAACAGTAATGTCCAACGTTGCCGCCAACTTCGCCTGTCCCATTCCGTACATAATCCCCAGATTAACCGTCTTGGCTTGCTTTCGGCTAATCCCTGCCATATCAGCAACCATCTGATGAAAATCGGCATCACCTTTATGGTACTCTTCAACAACACTTTCAATCTGAGCATGCCGTTGATCTCCGTTTAATGACGCACAATAATGAACCAATAACCTCGGTTCTTGGCTTGAATAATCAAACGATCCCCATTTATGTCCCTCTTCGGGTAAAAACAACCCTCGTATCAAAGCCTTGATTTCTGGCTCTCTGGCAGGGATCTGCTGTAAGTTAGGGTTAGAGGACGAGAATCTGCCAGTGACCGTTCCACCGTCGTCAGAACGCAACTGATGGAACTCGCAGTGTATTCGTCCCTTATGCTCATGTCGAAGAATACTATCTATAAATGTATTGTGAGCTTTATCAAGTTCTCGAAGTCTTAGAATCTTGGACGCAATAGGATGAGGGCATCCTTGCAAATAAGCTTTGGTAAATGAAGGTTTGTCTGACGTTTCTGTTTTATTGTATTTAATCTTGTAATAATCAAATGCTTTTGCAACGCTTGTAGCAACCCATGGTTCTATTTCAATTCCAATATCTTTCTTAATCTCCTGACTGATATCGTCTTTCATACGCATAAGTTTCTTCTTTGCTCTTTCGGCACCGTCAACATCAACCCGAACTCCACGTTCTCTCATGTCAATCATAAGAGGAATTAAACTCGTCTCCAGGTCAAAGATTGCCATCAAGTCCTGTGATCGTAATTCTGTCTCAAACCGGTTCCATAGTTTTAACGTCATTCGTGCGTCTTGTTCTGCGTATGCACCTACATATTTAGCAGGAAGTCGCCACATATCCTGCTTTGGATCTAAACCAAAGCTTTTAGCCGCCGCCTTTAAACTCGACTCGTTCTTACTCATACCTATGTAATCACGACCCAAATTATTAAGACTGTAACTAAATCTATTTTCGTTAATAAGAGGAGCCGCCACCATCGTATCTATAATTCTTCCCTCTATCTTAACACCTGCCCACCGTAACCACCCAGCATCATAGGTTGCATTGTGCATAATCTTGGGAATGTGAGGGGTTGCCAGCTGAACCTTTAACCATTCCATCACACGCCTTTGTGTGAGGTTTCCACCGCCTTCATGCTTGATCGGGTAGTAACCCTCAAAATCTCCTGCGGCAATGGCTATACCAACGATAAAACCGTCATTGCGTGTCCACCCTGGCCCCAAGGTCGTAAGGTTTGGATCACAGGTTTCCAAATCAATCGCCATAAACTTACATCGTGTTAAATCGGGAAACTCGTCAGGAGCAGTCCAATCAATTTCAATTAAATTAAGATCCTCACGTTCCCAGAAATCTAGCATGCTACTACTTTTGACCATCACACGCCTCCCCAAGCAAAGCACCATAACCACATATATCTATGGCACTGTCCTCGTGCGTTGGTGTTTCAATCAACCGGGAAAGTTTTACGGCAATCATGCACATATATACTTGCTCAACGGTAACGTCATGCCCCAATAGTACCTTCCACATTTTAGCAATGCGTTCATGGTTAAGATACGCATCACCATAGTCCTTGGCTCTCGGACCATTGATCATTCGCTCTGCCTCTTGTAGTATTTCATCTCTTTTCATATTTCATACCTGTACTTTGCGCCTGTTTCTATTATATGCAGATTTTCTTTGGTTCTTGTTATGCCTGTATAGAAAATCCTGTGCTCGTCGTCAGGGAACCTACTGTTCACGCAAGGATAAGCTGACTCTGTAAACAACATGATATTGTCATCTTCTCCCCCCTTCATTGCATGAATGGTCGATA
>CEQB01026869.1_pt1 | contig 10889 bp, 20 predicted proteins | sample 530581 | NCBI WGS metagenome assembly CEQB01 (sample SAMEA2620588, study PRJEB7988) | marine metagenome | biome: marine biome (ENVO:00000447); feature: deep chlorophyll maximum layer (ENVO:xxxxxxxx); material: "saline water (ENVO:00002010), including plankton (ENVO:xxxxxxxx)" | depth 75 m
TGTTGATAGAAAATTAATCAAAGCATGGGAAGATGCTGGTAACACCATAGCAGATGCAGACTAATGAAACGTTTTACATATTGGATTTTTATTGTAGGACTTGGAATATTTTTAAGTGAGTTAGCTTATGCAGCCGATAGTAATATTCGATATAAAGATATGCCAGTAACACCACCATCAGTACCACCTATTCAGGGTTCTTATGGGGGAACTGATATATGTGTTGTGTCAAGAGCAGGTGGTTTAAACGCAGGATTTTTTGGTATCTCAGGTGGAGTACAAGTTAGAGATATGAACTGCGAGAGAATTAAATTGAGTAGAGCTATGGCTCAACTTGGTTTAAAAATAAGTGCGACTGCTATTTTGTGTCAAGATTCAAGAGTGTTTGAAGCAATGGTTGCGGCTGGTAGCCCATGTCCTGTTAATGGTAAGATAGGGGATGAGGCAATAAAAGAGTATCGTAAACGTGGTATATTAGATGAGGAAAACAATGTCATTAAAAATCCTATGGTTACTCCTGTTAAGTTTGATGTGGACAAACCTAAACGCAGACACTACGGACAACCTGTTAACTAACAATACATTTGATGAGAACACAAATGGGTGGACCCTTTCAGACAGCAATGTCAAAAGAGATGCTAACTCATACCAAGGTGCGGGTAACTCACCAACAATTAGATTTAAAGGACAGACCTCAACTATATCTCAAAGCGTAAGTTTAAACAGCGTGGATGAGGGTAAGGTCATTGAATCATATACAATATCTTATCATGGTTATGGATGTGGTAATGACACGAATTGGTGTACTGACGGAAACGAAGATATAATTGTAACCAACATTACTTTTACTGATGGTTCAACGACTGAGGTTTCTAGCCATGCAATTACAGTGCCATATCCCGATGGCTGGACACACCACACTTTTACTAAATCTATAAATGATACTTTTTTGACAGGAGATGTAGCTATTAATTTTGAGCTATCAGGTATAGACACTGGTAACTCTAATTTTTGGTGGGGACCAATAACGGACAACTATGAATTTTCAATCACATATAAAGATTATGTCCCACCTGTTATTGAACCTGACCCTATTGTTGAGGAAACTATGGTGCAAGGGTTAGACTTTTCTACGGAAGTAACTCTTGATTTAATACAAGATATTTCAATCACTCCAACAATCGAGTTGCCTGAGATAATTGATATGCCTGAACTTCCTGCTGTCATAGATGTTGCACCCATTCAAGAAATAAATATTGAAATGCCAATCGAGATACCTGAGATAACTGAGGTAGAAGTTATTTCAGAAATAACAATAGAAGAACCATTGGAGGTTACAGTTGAAATCAAAACAGAAGAAAACGAAATCAAAACAAATAAAGTTGCAAAGAATGAGATACAAGAAAATGAAGGAAGCAACTTATCAAATTCATCAACCAACACAAAGGAAATAAAAAATGTCAAAATCAAAGAAAGCACTAAAGAAAAAGTTAGCAAAAAAAGCACAGACAAAAAAGACAGTAAGTCAGCCAGTAAATCAGATAGCAAATCTAAAACAAAGTCTACTGTTACTGAAAACAAATCTGATGACAAACCTAAAACGTCTATGGGAAAAGCTAATTCTACTCCACAAATAACCTTGCCTATAGAGTATTTGCAAGTATTACAAGATACAATTACAATATACGAAACTATTGATTTAACGCAGGAGATGATATATGGAGGGCAGCAAGAGTATAACCTTAACACCGGCGGTATTACTGTCGTTAGTCTTGACAATAATTCCAGCAGCAGGTGGCGTGATTTACAAGATAAGTCAAAGCGATACCAAGCTACAAGCTACAATCGCAGAAGTAGATAAGCTACGTAAAAAGAAAGGTTTAAACGTGTCTGTTTTGATTGATAGAATATCTGCACTTGAAGCAACTGTCGAGGCACAACAACAAGAGCTGGCAAGAGTTGACGAAAGTGTCGGTGATGTTGAAAAAAACTTATCAATATGGGCGGAAAAAGAATTTGATAAAGTTTATGACATCCTGAACGACAACCCACTAGGTAATTGATATGGGTATACCAATGGAACTACTGTCAATGGGTGCATCCACAGTTATAGGTGGAGTGCTATCTATCATGGCACAGAAAGCAAAAGACAAAGCAGATGAACAAAAAGCATTGATGCAACGAGCAGGTTTTCAGTCAGAACAATTTGATAAAGCACGTAATGTTCAAGACCCATTTACAAAAAACACTAGGCGTTGGATAGCGTTGATGTGTGTTATGGCAATCATAGTTTTACCTAAGTTAGCACCCTTCATTGACCCTAGTTTAAACATCTTCGTTGGGTACACTGAGGCAGTATCATCAGGGTTTTGGATATTTAGTAGTAGCACTGACATGACTTTATGGAAACCTTTAGATGGTTTGGTTATTACACCTTTAGATACGCACGTAGTATCTAGCATTATTGGTTTGTACTTTGGAGGAAGTTTAGTAAGACGATGAGTTTTGATTTCAAAACAGCTTTGGTATTTTGTATTCCTATGATTGGGGTAGCTGTAGCATGGGGTGAAGGTATGTCAAGAATTGAAACTTTAGAAACAAAACAAGAACAGTTAGTTACTGTTGACCAACTAGAAACTGTAAAGACACAGTTAAAATATGTAGAACAAACTACGAATGAAAATAAAAAAATCTTACTACAAATATGGGGGAAGATGAATGATAAATAATATTGGGTGGTACATAATTTTTGGTTTACTTATTGTTGCTTGGTTTTTAGTTCTATGAAGACTAACATTATAGTACCTGTAAGTGGTGGTAAAGATTCTACTGCTTGCTTAATCAAAGCAATCAAAGAGCAAGGCAAAGAAAATGTAACGCCTGTCTTTAATGATACAGGTTGGGAGCATCCTTTAACATATAAATATTTAGAATATCTTGAAGATAGATTAGGTGTTTCTATAAGTCGAACTGTTGGTGGCAAAAAAAAAGATGGAACGGAACAAAGAACTTTACCAGAATTAATAAAAGCACAAGGCAAATTTCCATTTGGTCGTGGTCGTTTTTGCACCATGTATTTAAAACAATATGCAATAAGAGATTGGTACAAAGACAATTTGTATGACGGAAAAACAAAACATCAGATATGGTTTGGTATGAGGTCAGATGAATCTGGACAAAGAGCAAGAAAATACGCAGGCATTGAATCTTCTGACGTTTTTGATATAGGAGATATATTTCCTAGTCGTTATAATAAAAAATTAAGAGCAGTAATAAGCGTAAGATTACCTATTGTTGATTGGCTAACGCCAGATGTTTTTACATATTTAAAAGATAACGATGTTAAACACAACCCACTGTATGATGAAGGAACAAATGACAGAGTTGGTTGTTACCCTTGCATGTTAGCTGGTAAAGCAGTGCAACAAAGAATGTTTTCAACTAAATTTGGTCAGATTAGACTTAAACAAATAAGACAACTAGAACAAGAGATTGGTGTTAAGTATGAAATGTATGACACCGACCAAGGTAGTTGTGAGGTATGTAATATATGAGAAAAGAACATAAGAATCCAAAGGGTGGTTTGACAGCAGCAGGTCGTAAACATTTTAAACGAACTGAAGGTGCAAACTTGAAAGCTCCAGTCAAGAAAGGTACGAATCCAAGACGGGTATCTTTTGCTGCACGCTTTGCCGGGATGAAAGGTCCAATGAAAGATGAGAAGGGTAGACCTACACGCAAAGCTCTGGCACTTAAAGCATGGGGGTTTGGCAGTGTAGAAGCTGCTCGCAACTTCGCTAACCGACACAAGAAAAGCTGATGAAAGAACTAACGAAAAGACAGAAAGCTACGATGAAGAAGCACGAAAAACATCACACCAAAAAGCATATGAACTTGATGGTGGCAGAGATGATGCGTGGTAAATCCTTCAGTGAAGCTCACAAGATTGCACAAAAGAAAGTAGGCAAGTGATTATTTATGCCAAAATCGGACAAAAGAATTGTTGAGATAACTCACGAAGTTCTTAGCAACTGGCACCCAGACATGACGGGTAAAAAAAGCTGTTACATTCGTGATGCCAAAGTAAATCTATTGTTATGTTGTTTTAGTAAAAGAGGCATGCACTCTTGGGCATATGATTACAGTAAGAAGGGTGTACATAAATCTAAAGTGTTTGGCTACTACCCTGCTATGAGCATAACGCAAGCTAGAAAGACTGCACTTGAGATAAAAAAACAAGTAGTAGATGCAGATAAAGATTACGATGAAGTCTTTGAAGTAGTGCGTTACCCAAGTCATGTATATTTTTTAGAAGATAAAAAAGGTTTCATAAAAATTGGCAGAAGCACCGATTGGATTTCAAGAATAAATGAATTAATTAAAAGCACAGAAGGGTTGCGTTTGATAGGCACAAGAAAAGAAACCGATACTTTCAATGAAACAAAACTGCATAATTTATATCGAAAGTACCGGCAACCTAACAATGAATACTTTTATGATAAGGACGGATTTATAAAATTACTTTTGATTGAAGCACTCATTTATAATAAACCTAATAAAATTTTAAAAGATTTTTTGGATGCACAAGAAAGACGTATCTATTGTTAATCCCACCCATCAAGCACATGTTTAACTGAAACAGTTTTTGCTCTAATCTTGCGTGCTTCTTTTGCCTCCACATACTTAGCAGGTTGTGCTTTGTAGTGTCGATACGGTCGAGATAGTTTTGTCATACCCCCTGCGTAATGTATCATACCTTCTTCAGCTTCCCCTAATGTTTCAACTAATTTCATTTGTAAATCTTCTATGCTCTTGTCCAATGTTTTGCGTTCGTTTAAACAGTCCTCATAGTTGTTTACCAATATCATTGCTTCTGCTGGTAATTCAACACTAGGTGTTTTTATTTTAGCGTACTTGTCTGCCATAGCTTGTAAGTCTTCAGGAGTATAGTCAGTTCCCTGTTCCAAATGTTCATACAATGTTAAAGATTTCTCAATTATTTGTTCTTGTATTTCTTCATTTGCTTTCAAAACAAAAACTCTTAAATCACTGCCGTTAAATAAACATCCAATGATGCCAAACTTTGCTTCTGCTATTAGCATTTGTGCTTGTAACTGTAAAAATCCACGCCCATGTTCTAGGGTCATGCACTCAATACTATCGTATGGTTTGTGTTGCATGTTCTTGACTTCAACAGGCACTGGTCCAAGCAAATTCATCTGTTCATCGCCTTCAGTATATATCCTGCGTTCTTCTGGTATAATCAAAGTAGGTTTATTGGCATACAATATCCCGTCTAGTGATGCGTAAAGGTCAAGTGGTTTACGGTCATTGGTCATGCCTATTTCTAATGACATCACCTCATCAACAGGGTACTTAATTGTAACGTTTAAACGTTCTTGTATTAATGACATGATGGTTTCTTCAAGAATATTTCCCATATCCATACGCTCTTGCACTTTACAATCTATAACTTCTGTTACCTGCTCATTGTTAACAGCGTTACGTATTTTTTCTAGTACTTTATGCGGTCTGTCATACAGCATAGGCATAAGACTTGCTGATATTTTGTCGTCCGGACTTAACTTTCCAAATGGCTTCATAACCTACTCCTTTAAAATTGATTATCTTGTTGTTTGTTTTCATCTTTCAACCACAACCATTGATTACTTCTTGCTGAACCCGTATAAAGTATCTGGTTAGTAGCTATTAATTTTTCCATGACCCTGCCAAATGCTTTGTTTTTGGTGTTGCTAGTACCTTCAAACAAATCTAAACATTCTTCACGTAACCTTGAACGATTGATTACATTTTGCCCGTCAGGAATATCTTTGTGTTTCTTTGTCTGTCCCTCATTACTTAATAAATATTCTAGTTTTGCAAGGACATCGCTGTCTACCGTGTTAACGACAGGGTTCTCATCTAGTATTGGTACCAAAGATGAGCCATCTAAAAAATTTACTTCTTTCATTTGAAACTGACGTTGTTCAAACGGTGGTGCATCCTTCTGTTTATCACAAGTAATGGTCAGGACACTCTCTTGTTTAGCACATTCTATACTGGTGTCAACACTAGCATAGATTGCACTACTTCCTCTGGCACCTAGACTTGCGTTCTTACCGGTGTGATGCACAAACAATACCGTGCATCCTGTGGTGTTACGTATGCGGTCTAGGTTTTGAATGAACCTTGACATATCCGTTGCACTATTTTCTTCTCCGGAATTACATCTTGATAAAGTATCAATCACAAACAAACCCAAATCTAATTTAAGAATATCTATATCTTCTAATAGAATATCAATCATCTGCTCTTGTAATAAATCTACTGCATTGGGTAGCAAATAAAAGCGGTCTATGTTGCGTTGATAGTTTTCTTTCCATGCACTGCACCTTGCCCGATAACCGACTGAACCTTCCCCTGCAATGTATAACACATCTGCTTGCTGAACTATATTGCCGTGATAATCTTTACCGCTTGCCACCGATAAGGCAAGGTCAAGGGCGGTAAATGATTTGTAACTTCCGCTTGGTGCTATCAACATGGCTGTAGAGTTTTCTAAAATATAATCAAAGACCAACCACTTCGGAGGTGTCATTTGTAGTATATCATTATATGTTAAAATAGTATTACTAGGATTACGTGGTAGCGGTTGTATCTCTCCCGCTTTCTTTACCTGTGCAGTCAGTTTATCTACTGAACCACCGTGTTTAAACCAATCCGTAACATCGTTTATCTCTGGGGTTTGGCATGGTTCTTGCAACCAAGCATGACGAACATCCTTGGCTATATTCTTTAAGGCATCATGCGTGGCTCTTACACGCTCATATCCGGCTTTATCGTAATCACCGCATATAAACACTCGTCTGCCCTTAAAATACCTTAATGCCTCCTCAGGAAGGTCTGAACTACCACCAAAAGTGCTAGCTAACAACCCTGCTTTGGCTAGTGTTGAACAATCCTTCTCCCCCTCACACAAAAAAATCCATTTCTTTGGGTCTTGCAGTATCTCAGGCAGGTTGTAAGGCACCCTAGTCGCACCGTTTAAACCATATCCATGTGGTGTTTTCCATGCAAAACTTTTAGGTTCATATTTTATTTTGGTGTAGACTATCTGACCTTGCTCATTATGATAGTCCCATTCCCCAACAACTTGCTTGGTTGAGGAACGCCCTCCCGCTACCCGTTCAGAAAATCCGAACCACCAAATTTTTTAAACACCTCAGTTTTCTTTTCATTGGGAAAGTGTTGGGAAATAAAATCGCTTACTCCCCCACCGCTATTCTCTGTGAAATCAAACCATGTTCCGTCTTGTAAGTTAACTGCCAATCCTTTAGACTGTTTAAACCGTACAATATTATTTGATGTGTAGGTTGGTTCACCATAAACCTGCTTTGCCATTTCTAAAAGCATATCCCCGTAATTAGAATAAGTCATCATCATCCTCATCAGCAAACGCTTTGTCTAAATCATCGTCAAATTCTTCGTCAACTTCTGCCTTTGGTTTTGATATTTGCTTTTCCTCCTGTTTTGGTTGGGGTGTTTCATTTATAGGCATCGCAACCATTTTCTCTGGTCGTTCTATAAACTTTACTATCTTAAATTTTGGCACTGTAACCGGACCGTGCTTTGTTCCAATGTCCTCGTATACTACAGTACATACTGGCACCTTGATATCATCAGGTTTCTTTTCTTGATACTCAGTTAAAAACTCCTGCATACCAATTAACACTGTCATCGCTTGACTACTAAAGACAGTAAACCCTATTTCATTCTTAAAAAGAATGTTAACTTCAAAACTGCTCTTGTGGTTATCACTAGGTTTCTCTGGCATTTTGTCTTGGTAATGCGACCACACCGTGTTAGGTGCTTTCCCTGCTTCTAATAAACTCCATCCTTTCTTAAAGTTCGGCATGTCTACTGCTACCTGTTTTGGAAATTCAAACTCTTTCCATACCATTGTTGCAGTAGCATCGTGTACTTCTGGGTTGTCTTCTTGTTGTGTACGTACAGACCACTTAGCAGTCTTTGCGTTCCATTTTATTATTGAGGGATAGCTTGCGGCATCTATACTGCCGTAGCCAAACTCATTCATTATGTTTACTGTCATCAGTTATACCTCCTTCAGGTTGTTTAAACATATTGATTTGATTTTCCAACTCATTGAGCCGGTTTCTTATCTTTGCCATTTCTACAACTAGTCCTTCAATTTCCTCAACATAATCCTTACATCCGACCTGCCTCATTAATTGTAAATCCAATTGTTTAGTTAGCAAAAGGTTTTGCCATTTATTTTTTATCAAAATAAATTCTTGCGGTATATTTATTACATCACCATATTCTTTATCTGCCACCAATGACCTCCTGTTGTTGCTGCTGTTCAACATGCTCCAACATATAATGTGTTATAACTGCTGTCATGCTCTGTCCGTCTGCTGCACACTTCGCTTTAAATGCTTTGTACAATTCATCCGACACGGCAACGTTGACCTGCTGTTTGTAGACGGCATAGTAGCTGTCTTTCTTTGCTTCTTTTCTAAGTATCATAATCATCCTCATGCGGTTCTATTAAATGTTTAATAATCGTAAGGTTATCCATAATGTCATTTACGTGTACCCGTATGTAGTTAACACTACCATTTTTCTGTATGATGACTGACTGCTTACGCTCTACTAATCTTTGTGATAGTGCTTTATAAAAAGCATTTTCAATACACTTTCGTACGTCATAATCCAATGCTAAATAGAAATAGGTAAACTTATCACGCTCTTGTTTGCTGTCCATGTTTGCGTTTAGTAAATCAATACTAAGTTTACCGCTTCTACTAAGAGTTTGTTTCAACAGGTTTTACTCCACTTAATGTTGCGTTAAATTTACTCTTTAATTCGTATACAATGTTATCGTCTGACAAAAAATGACTTAGCTCCTGCATAGAATAGATACATAGGTTATCACTTTTAAGCTCTCGTTTCAATATTGCTTTCATGTTGTCGTTTGGCACAACATATATTTCCCTACCCCTGCTATCAACAAGACTATAAAAATCAACATCTAATTTTTTCAATCCATTCTTTTTTGCTTCTTTCATTACAACGTCATACCCTTTACATAAACTTTTTGATGCTTGGATAAATTCATTCACCGGTGCGATAGAGGTCTTGGATGCGGATAAGGCATCGTTTAAACACTTCTTTACACGCTGTTCTTGCTTGCGTATCTTGACGTACAAGTCTATGGAACACAATGACATCACTCTATATTTGCCGTACTCCTCCAATTCTGTGTGTCGTTCGTTAACCTTATCTACTGTGCTTAATATCTTGTAGCCGTTGGTCGTACCGCTTATGACAAGGCGGTGCATTTCTTCTATAAATAACATCCTATGATTACCTCCTTTAATTTTGGGTTTCGTTTATGTTTCCTTAAAAAAGATTGTGCATACACAACGACATCAGTCTTTTTGACTAAGGGTAAATCTCGTCCATATGCTTTTGAATACAATATCAATTCGTTGATGCTGTAGTTTGGTCGCTGCCCTGATACTGAGCCAACCGTTTGCTCTAAAAATTTGCATATTTTGTGGGCGACTTCCGTTGACGTGCCGGAATAAGTGTAAGGTATGACTGATGAGTTATCTTGTATATCATTTTGTTTAAACGCATCGTCTACCCTATCTAAGCTAACTACTTCTTTCATTAGCTCCTCGTACGGTGGAACTTCCATGTCCTTCTCATACAGCAATTGGTATCTGTTGGTCAACCATTTACTCTGCTGTCCCTTGATATATTTAGGTTCTAATTTTCGCACGTACTCCCATTTAATTAAATCCTTAATAGCTTTCTTTATGGTTTCCCTTCTGACGTGCGGGCAATGTCGTTCCATAGTTTGCACCGTCATGTATACCAATCCCTTCGGACTAGCGTAACAACCCAAGCACACCATGACATCATAGTGTGCAATCTTTAGTCGTTTATCTCCGGTCATACGTGAGGGTAAAATACTATATCGCATGTTTAGTTCTGGTTTCATACCATCATCCCCGTGGTCCATAAAATCACTAATATTCCTACTAACATTTCTATTCACCTCCATGTATATCTTGCCATTCGTACAAATCACGGCTGATTTCAGTCCTTAACTCACGATTACGTTTCCAAAGACTAGAATGTAGGTGTTCCCTCTCATTCCAACCTAGCTTGTTTAAACACTTGTTAAGCTCTTGTTCTAGTTTGGTTATTCTGGCAACACATGCTGCAACATCAAAACCTATGTAAGATAATCCGCAGCTCTCTGTCTTACCCTCAACCACTACATCTTTAAATTGAACGTAATTGATTGTTAAGTTTGGTTGGATGTTGTGTGCCTTATTACTCCAATAAGCGTGCTGCCTTGCGGTTAAGTTTTTATTTATTTCATTATACCTATCCGTCATTGTTCGCCTCCTGTTTTTGCAATAAATATTTACTTTCTTCTATCATGTCTAACGCACTAGACCCCTCGTCAAATGGGTTGATGTCTAATAAACCTCGTTCCACTAAATACGTAAAGCAGTCATGAACATCTTCAACAAATTGTTTTGGTACTAATATTTTTTCTGTCATCATTCCCCCCTAAACATTTATATTGGTTGGTATGCCGTTCTTGTCTATATCAAACAGACAAGCGTTGAAACCCTGCACCCATGCAAACATCTCATAAGCATTATTGAAGCGTTTGATGTCCAATTCTCCGGTGCTGTTTAAACGTATTGATACTGAATTGCGGGTAAAATAAACATAGTCTATGTCTTCTGAACTATATCTCTCCCATCCATGTTGTTTGACATGTAGACCAAATACAAAACACTCTCTGGCGTTATAGTATTTGTCATATCCTCGCATTGGAAAAT
>CEQB01007674.1_pt1 | contig 10844 bp, 23 predicted proteins | sample 530581 | NCBI WGS metagenome assembly CEQB01 (sample SAMEA2620588, study PRJEB7988) | marine metagenome | biome: marine biome (ENVO:00000447); feature: deep chlorophyll maximum layer (ENVO:xxxxxxxx); material: "saline water (ENVO:00002010), including plankton (ENVO:xxxxxxxx)" | depth 75 m
CACGTAAGCTTGGGAATCTCTCAGGCGTTCACGAGATACTCGGTATGTCCACGAACGTAATGCCTGTGGTTCAAGGTGTCGTCGTAGACGAACCTGACGCACTGGGCGTATGCAGGGACTACCTACGTATGCGAAAAGACGCAGGGACAGGGTTCACGACTAAGCTGTTCCTTGAGCAGGTAGGCACATACGAGGGCAAAGCCTTCGGGGTCGTCGTCAAAGACGACAAGGTAGGCACACGATACATCATCGGGGCCCTACGCAAGGACAACGCACAGGCGTTCAAACAAACTTCGCCCTTCTACAAGAGCGTAGACAAGGCGACCAAGGGTCAACGTATGAAGGTTGACTACTTGGTGTTCGACCCACAGGGTTAGACGCACACACCTGACTACCTGAGCACGTAGGAAAACTGCTCACTACGTTCACCTACATACGTAGGGCGAACTAGTCAACGTTATTTTATCCATACCTACGTACGTAGCCCCACGCGCCTACGCGCGTACGTTTGCTAATCTACGCACGTCTATGAACCTGTGCTATCCCGCATACGTACGTACACGTACGTTAGTGAGAGGGGTCAGATGTTCTTCTACGTGCGTGCGTTCGTATGAACAATAAGTGCTATTGCAGTTGCGTATACGTATACGTATGTATGTATATACATATACGAACATATACGTATGTGAACATATACGTACGTAGGAGAGAGAGGGGGGATACACATACGTTTGTAAACATAGAACATATATGTATATATATATACGTAGAAGTATGTCCTCTAATAAACACAGATGCTATGTGCTATATGCGTGTGCCGTGCGTGTATGATGCGGGTGTTACGGGTGTTATGCGGGGGGCGTGGCGTGTGCTATGCGACACACACCTATGGCCTTGACATCGAGGGAAGCAAAGGTTTATAAAGAACCCTGATTTTGAGAGGGTAAGATGTTTCGAAGTGAAGCGTTGAGGGATAATACATCCCCGTGTCAGACAGTCGGTGACACTCTCCCTGAGTGTGCACGGGCTACGGCAGGGTCACCTCACCCTGTCCGCCCATTCAGTTGGGCAACAGCAGACCGCTACGCATTGTCAACAGACGAGGTATTAGCGTGGCGTAATGCGTGGTGTTCGTATCGTAATGCGTATAACCACGAAGAACCAGCAGTAGCAAACTCGGAGCTGTCTACGTATGCACGTGAGTCCCCATTCCACGTTCAACACCAACGTATGGCAGGTAAGTATGCGGAGTCGATGGGTAACTATCGCAAAGCCTACGCAAGTGACAGGACATCGAACCCACTTGACCTCAGCAACGCATCCCTACGTGACTTCACGGTAGCGATGGCGAAGGATGATAAGGCAGGTATCCTACGTGCCTTCGAGTATGCAGGATGGGACACAAAGGAGTGAACAAAATGAACACAAACACACACACAGATATGAGCATAGATGACGACTTCTACGGGGACGTAGACTTAACGCAGGAAGAACGTGACCTTATACACGAGGACAGCCTCGTAGGTCGTGCGTATGATGACCATCAGGATTGGAAGGATGAGCAATCACTACGTGAGTTCTGTGCACCGTACGTAGGATGGGCCAACAACCTATGAGCTGGATTGAGGTAACCGTGCGTCTGCACGAAGATGAGGTCAAGTTGCTACCTCTGTGCCTGACTGACGATGGCACGTATGAGGGAACATTGGCGAACGGTATAATCGCACAGGTTATACGTGGGGCTAAGAAGGTTAACCCCAAAGGAGAGCTTGTGCATTCCTACGTATACGAGGAGGAGGAAGAATGAGTAGACGTAGGTCAGGCGTACGTACGCCATACGAGAATTACGAACTACCCAAGTCAAGCGAGAAGGGGGAACCCTTCATCGATTGGAACGAGGTAATCAAAAACGTGCGGATAAACCCACACGGTAAACCCGTGCGTATAATACGAAAGAAACGAGGTAAATAAATATGCAAACATTCCTACCATACGCAGACTTTGTGAAGTCTGCACAAGCGTTAGACTATCGAAGACTCGGTAAGCAAAGAGTGGAGGGTATGCAAATACTCAACGCACTCTCACCTGACTACAAGCACAAGGGGTGGGTCAATCACCCTGCTACGCAGATGTGGAAAGGTTACGAACAAGCACTACGTGTGTATGTAAACGTGATGATTGACGAATGGAAGTCACGTGGATACAAAAACACGATGGAGTTCTACGATGTGAACTACTCTCAGCTACGTGTACCTGCGTGGTTACACCAACCTGAGTTACACAAGTCACACCGTGTGAACCTACTGCGTAAGGATTACGACTTCTACGCAGGACTCTTCGTAGACGATGCCATTCTGTCTACGCAAGAGATAGAGAGCTACCCTTATTGGTGGCCTGTTGAAAATGGCTTTACGGTTAATTCAAACCTCTTCACAAAGTGAAGAGTTTGAATGAACCTAACAAACCTTTGGAGAAAAATATGGAATCAGAAAACGATGACATCATTTGTGATGTATGTAGAGATGCACCAGCTATTAGCGTAGAGTCCATCGAAGGCGATGACATAGATATATGTGATTGCTGTTTGACTGAGCTACCTACGTGTGATTGGAGTGGTGAGATTGTCAGAGAATTGGTGGCAACAGTAGACGGTTACCGTGTAGGTCAAGCTACGCTGGATGACCACTGCTTTGTCTGTGATTGGAGTGGCGATTGGTCATTCAATGACAATATGTCTGAGCTGTCCAATGGTGACTGCGTCAACCACGAGTATTACTCGGATGAGTTGGCACATTGTCACGATTGTAGTTGGATAGGTCACATAGATGATGCAGAATGGATGGACAACATAGACGCATATGTATGTTGCGATTGTTCAGACCACCACAGGCACAGAGCTGACCGTTGGCACAATAGATTTGCCAAGATTGAAACAAACACGTTCAGGAAGTATCCTGTCAGAACCTACGTAGGTGTAGAGTTCGAGGCAGAAGATGGTGAACCTATGCGTGAAGTAATGCCATCGGCATTATACAATCGTATTGCTGAGGCTAAAGAGGATGGCTCTCTGAACTACGGCACTGAATACGTAACACATCCAATGCGTGGTGACCTACTAGGTGACACGATAGATGATATGTGTGACTTGTTCGGTGACAATGGTTGGCAGATGACCAACAACGTAGGATGGCACTTCCACTACGAGATGGAAGGCGTGACCTTGAATCGACAGAAGAACGTATGGAAAGCTATGCAACGATTCGATAACCTAATACGTATGTCTGACGAGTTCAATTACTTCACAGAAATGCAGAGGTCTTACGCTTGTGGATGGACAGATTCATACGTGGCTTGGGCAGGTCAATGGGCGATGGATAAGAAACGTGACTACACCTACGATAGACACAGGTCACGTGCTACACGTGGCTCTGAGATGGGTAGATATGCGTGGATTAATTGGAGTCCTATGGGACTGCCTGATAACAAACGTATAGAAATCCGATTGTATAGGCCATTGACATACAGACGCAATTACGTAGATGATACGTATTGGAGCAAGAATGCGTACAAGCAGGTTGCTTCGGATTACAAACTGTTCATACAGTTTTGGAATGAGTTCATACGCAAGTCCGCTTACAGACCACGTTCGTTGAAGTTCAGAGATGATACGCACGGACTGATTAGTCTGAAGGAATTTGCACAACAGTTCTCACCACAGGTGAGAGATTGGTTAGTTACAAACTACGATACACATATAACACGAAAGGAGGTGATAAATAATGTGTGAGATACAATTCGTGATGAGCGATACGTTGGCCAATGACAACGTTAATAACTTCATTGAAATGTTGCAGAAGGGTTCTAGGTCGAACGCAGACGCAACCGGTATATTCAGCAGTTCCTACCAATGGAAGGTAGGCAAGGCATACGATGACCTCAAGGACAAGAAGGACTTGAGCATCAAGCACGTGTTGTCCGCACTGCCAAGTAATTGGTTAGTGGGTCACAATAGACTTGCTACGCAGGGTAGTGAGAAGGACAATGAGAACAACCACCCGTTCTCGAATGATACCTGCACGATTGTGCACAATGGTATCATCAATAACGATGGTGAATTGAAAGCTAAGTATGGCTTTGACTACAAAGCTGTTACAGATAGTGCGATTGTTCCTGCGTTAGTAGACCATTACATACGTGAGGGCAGTGACGAGCTTGACGCAATCAAGCAAAGCGTAGAGGAATTGACGGGTTCATACTCGATATTCATATATATGCACAGCTCAGAAAACCTGTATTACTTGAAGAACAACAGCACAAGTTTCTATATGATGAAAACTTTAGATGCACAGGACAACGTAAGTATATACGGTAGCACGTCTAAGTCCAGCCTAGAAGATATGGGGTATATAAAAAGCGATGGACTGTTCGGAGCAGACCTATTTAAAGCAAGGCACATAGCATCACCTGAAGGCGGTGTTATATACCACGTAGTATATAAAGGGGACAATGGTATGGACATTGTAAATGTAGAGGAATTTGAACCCAAATCCTACGTATATAAAGGCGGAGGAGTCACATACTATGGTGGCTACGCAAATGGCTACAACTACTATGATTGGGATTCACTCGATGATGCGAGTGATAGCTGTTCGATATCGAAGAACGAAAGTAAACGTAGAGAGCGTGTAGCATCTAAAGAAGCTATGGCTTCATTAGTGTCTGAGTTCAACGCTGACGTAGATGACATATTTTCGGGAGTGCTTGAGGACATAGAGAACTTCTGCGTATACGATGAGGAGATTATATTCAACGGACAATTCACACACGATGTGTTAGATTGCGTATCTACATACTCAGATAGACACCAGCAGATAGTTCTGCGTGATGTTCCTGTTGCGTATGGTCATTACTTAGAAGGCTACCTAAATGCAGATGCGTGGGTTACTACGGATGATGTAGGAAAGGGTGAGGTTTCTAACTATACAGTTAAATACCAAGAACTCGTTAAGTACGTAGAGGACCACCAATGAAAACGATGTTACTTGATGCCGACAAGAGTTGGCAGGATAACTTAGATGATGCAAACGGATTCTTCTATCCACACGGTGGGCGTGACTTGACAGGACTATTTGCGTTCGAAGATAGACAGCCGTATATGTTGCACTTTCCTAAGTGGCAAGAAGCAAGTTTACCTATGATACCTGTGAAAATGGTCAAGGCTATGAAGCGTTGGCAGGAGAAGGGTAAGGGCTACGCTATACTACATACCAAATCATACCCAAGACGATGTAGTCCACGTGGTGAACGTATGCCATATAAACTGTCAGACACAAAGTTCTTCTACCACTTAGGTGGATATGGAGCTACGGGCCTGTGGAATGCGGTTACTAGTGCACGTACGAGAAGAGACCCAAGTAATTCGGCAGTATATAATATGTGGTATGACTTACAACGTAGAGGGGCTGAGTTCCCTGATTATTGGAACAACGCACATATGTTAGATGGTGGTAGTGATGCCATACGTTCGTATACTTCGTTCGTATGGAATGATGGCGAGATAGAAAAGTTCAACTCTTACGAGGATGGTTCGGAACAGGATTCACGTCTAAGATACAGAGTATTTATGGTAGATAGACGAGAAGAGGACTCTATCCGACACACAGCTGTGTTTCTCGACCAAGAAGAATGGAGTGGTGAGGATTAATGGGTGCGTATCCATTTGCTCAGGCAGTTAAACATCCTCAGAATATGTGTCCACACTGTGCCAACGTAATCGGGCCGGTAGGCGTGTTCGGAAATAATCCGGATGACAGTAAGTGCGAGGGTGCTGGTATGCAACTGAAACCACAATGGGGTGGAAAGATTGCAGGACAATCTGACGATGACCCCACACAACACGCATTCATAGACATAGACTACCACATACGTGACCACACGGATGCTGAGAAATTTAGAAAGTATGTTATGGAAACCAAACGTATGGCTGTTCCTATGTGTGAGATAGGTAAGCAATTACCTAAGATACACGTTGAGAGGCAGTTAGAGGAGAACATAGAGTACGTAGATATTAGAAAGAAGATGGACTATGATGGTGTGCCACGTATGGTAGACATAGACGGACATACATTCTGTAAAGATTGTAGTGCTAAAAAGACATATCAGGCGTATGCAGATTACTCGTGGCGGTCTACGTCAGAGAAATGCACACACCCTGAGTGCGGAGGCAGGAGAGAATAATGGAATATGACATATGCGATTTCGTTGACGGTAGTGGTATAATAGAGTGTCCCGACTGCGGAGAGGTAGTAGAAACAATAGACGAGGACAAGTGTCCGTACTGCCACAATGGAAAATATATGTATGGAGATATATAAATGAAACAAAACAAAATACTAACAGAGTTTCTCGATATGATAGACGAGGCACACAAGGTTGAAGCGTCTAATATAGACATAAAGAAGATACTCACGCCTACACAGTTTAGGCAATTTACAACAATGGAAACGGTTATTAACAATATGTTTATGAGTAATAACCTACACGAAGGCATACGTAAGACAATAGACGGAGCCGTGCTAACCAATACGCAACAGATAAACGTATTGATTATGCTAAAAATATTCGAAACATTCATCGGTGCGATGAAGGAGGCAGGTATACAACCAAACACAGGTGATGACTATACGTTACCATCTGACTTCGGAGATTTGTATGCTTAAGACACATACTGTAAATAACATAGTAAACGTAGTTATTTACATTATGTGATAACAAAAAAAAAGGAGATTAACAAATATGACAAACAGATTTAGTAGAATGTCCTCCCGTAGTGGAGGTAATGATAGCTCCGCCAAACAAGGCGGAAACGTTAAGTATAACGTAATTAAAAGTGAGAGAGTAGATTGGGAGCCAAATAACTTTTTGGAAATATCCCATAAATCTTATGACGCAAAGGGTGAGAACTCAGGTAGTGGTGAATTTTATTCACTATCACGTGGCTACTACGCAACCGGTAACGGTGACGTAGACGAAGGCACACCTATCTACCAAAAGAACCTCACACTACCTGCTGACGATAAGTTTCTCGATAGCTTCATCGGTGCATTAGATAAGATATTTTCTTAGGTGTATAGATGGCTAGAAGCAAAGATGTTCGCACAGGTATGGTTCACGAGATGCACAGTATAACTACTGCGTACGAGAACCTAAGAACTGTGATGAGTAAGCCCTCACCTATGAGTAGGTGGACTGAGGTGAAAGATGCTCTCGAGCGTTTATCATCTGCTATTTACGGACAGTGAGGATATCGATAAGGGATTGTTACTGACACACGTGTGTTGGTTTATAACATTCACTGTATTGGTGTTTAGTATATGAGATATCATATAGCTTATTCGAATCAGATACGCTTGAAGGATGGCAGAGTACTCACGTACGATGACGTTGAACTTCACGAAGAAACCCACGAGTATGACGTAGGTACTCGAGAAAAATATAACACGCCACGTAAGGGTGACGAGTTAGAATATCTCGAAGATTTTATGTCAGGTAACTTTGTTATCATACTCGAGAAGGGAGACGTAGAACAAATGGAGTCAGAGTAATGGATGATGTATATATGTCTGAAATAGATTGGCACACGCCAACCATACTAACAATATTAACATTAGGTGGTATGATTTTTTGGTTAGTGTTTCTAGGGATGACAATTAAAAAGAAATGAATCGATTACACATACGATACGAGCCACGAGTAGGTACTAAAGCCCAACGCCCAGCAGGATTACCAGCGTACGGCGACAAAGGGTTACACGAAGTGAGGCACGTAGATGATGTAGTCGAGTTTGTATTTCTTAACGAGGTACACGTGAGATTTGGTAGCGTTGATTCGTTCAACGTCTACCCTCACCCACCATATGATGATGACCTACGCAACCACGATGTAACTGAGTTACAGTTGAGTGTGGATGATAGATTTAAACGTGTTATCGATAACCTTTTTAGGAAGGAATGTATTGATGACAATAACATACACGAGTATGTATTTAGAATTTTCAGGCGACCGACATACGGTCGTAGCGATATACCTGCGTATTGGGATATAACTATACGTGAGCATAACATTGATTTGCCACGTTACGCACATAGCCCTGCTCCTACGGAGATGTACGTAGGCGAGTTCAGTGATACGTGGACAGATGAACAACGTGCGGTTGCACGTGAGTTCCGTGCGTATGCTGTTAGTTTCCCGCGTTCGCTCACTGAGAATCAATTCATCGAGTTCTATATGCAACGGATAAAAGATAGGCCTTCCCGCGCTGATGCTCGTAGATTATGGAAACATAGGGCCGAAATGGGAATAGTATAACTATGGTAGATACAACAAAAGATGTAAAATGGGGCCTTAATAAGGAGATGGAAGCTATAGAAGTTTTCCAATCCAACGCACCCAAAGATAAGTGGAGTACGTTCACAAAGATGAGCGAGTATAATCATTTCGATTATTGTGCTCACGCAAAGGACCGTAAACGTTCTGCATTCGTAGAAGTTAAGTCACGACGTAACAAACACGATGCGTACGAAGATACGATGGTCCCGTCAATTAAGATAGAGAAGGCGCTAAACCTGATACGTTTAGGCCACAAAGTTTACTTTGTATTTAACTTTACTGACGGAGTTTACTTCGCTGACCTTGAAAAGGCCACCGTACGCTTTGGCAAGAGTGCCCGTACGGACAGGGGTGCATTAGAATTAGGTCACTACGCGTTCCTACGTGTGGATGAACTGAAAAAAATAGGAGATAAAAATGAGTAACGTAACAAGTAGAAAATATAAAGAGCTAGAAAGCCGACTCGATACAATCGAGAAGTGGCTAGACGAAAAGAGTGAGCTACTGACAAGTCTTAATATGCTTGAAAACTATAGCTTTTTAATTAAAGCAATAAAGGAATACGTTGATAGACAGGAGCAAATGAGTATGCAAATGCAACAAATGCAAGGGCAATTCACTGCTAACGTACAATCCGTCGAAGAATTTATGACCGAAAACGAATTGAACGAGAAGTGGGATGAGTTCCTGACAAATAAACGTGAAGAAGCAGAAAAGGAAGCCGAAAAAGAAAAGGCTATGTCAGATGGCCCAGAGATAAAGAGTGCAAGTCAGATACTCGCTGAACAACGAGGGATGACTAAGGAGTAATTATGTGGCAATATTCTGATACGGGGATATGTGTAGAGTGTAAAAGTCTTACAAGTTTAGACGATTACAAGCTATGTGAAATGTGTGCGATGCTATGATACAGAAACGAAAGAGCAGTCTTAACGACTTACACCGATACTTTGAAAGTTGTTTCGTGTTAGGTAAACGTGACCCTATATTAGAAAACCACGAAACTCGAATACTTACATTATTGTTGTGGGCGATTGCTGGTAAGTCAGTATGTATTAGAGGTGAGTCAGGCAGTGCTAAGACCAAGATATTAAACGCAGTTACAGCTTTGATATATGGGGACGAGGGACTCGCGGGACGCAACTCTGACTTACTATGGCTAAACTCATCATCAGCCAAAGGGCATCTTACAGAAGATAGTGCGACTATTATAACACAAGCTAAACGTTGTGTAATACCTGAGTTGCAGAATATATTGACATCACAAAATCTAGAAGCTATGATAAAGCTATGGATGGAGGATAGACCATATATATACAGTAAGAACGAGATGGGTAGACGCACTGTAAGAATCATACTTGACCCTAAGCCTATTATGACGAACCTTGCAGATGGAAACGAAAGTTTACCACAGCTTCCTGTTGAAATGAGACGTAGAGTAATAAGTTTGCCTACGTTTTCTAGCAAGGAGCTAAACGAAAAGGTTCACCATTTAAAAGCAGTTAGTCGTATGTTACCTGATGATAAGCTTGTGAAACTAACACGCATAGAAACTAGTGGTTTGAAAAATCAAATCAAAGAAGCTATGAAGCTAGAGAAACGAGTTATAAATCCAGGTGCGGATATAATACGTACGACTATACCAGCGACGTACACAATGTCTAATACATTTATAGATTATTATTTCGATGTTATAGAGGCAGTCACAAAATTCCACCACCGAGAAAGAGTACAAGATTTAGATTATATATACTCTACGCCCGCAGATAATTTTATCGGGTTTCAACTCGCAGGTAATATATTCAGGGATATGTCGATAGGTATCAATCCAATCGGCAAAGAGATTATTGATTTCGTACCTAAGGCGGAAGTATGGGGTGACTTAGTAACCGAAAGCGAATCAGATGCAGTACATATAGATGAGATTACTGACCATCTATCTAGCAAAGGTATCAACCGAACAAAGAAGATGATTGAATATACAATGAATCGTTTAGTCGATACTAATTTTGTTAGACGTCTGAATAAAACCAACAAGTTTTACAGAACACAAGACTTTGACTTCAGTCGCTCAGTCGATTGGAAAGGTCTAGTAGATGCCTGTATTACGAATATGGAAACTAATTCAGAACATATTGCAGAGGAATATAAGAAGGATGATTTACATATGTATACAGACCCCTTTACAGGTGAACATAAGAATATACCTATGACATTGCAGGTATATGGAGGACATATAGATGGGTAAGATGAGTTGGATAGCAGCTAAAAAAGAGATGTTTAAACAACAACGAAAGAAAAAGAAGAAGGTGAAGAATGATAAGAATTGAAGGTAAATGTCAGTACTGTTTAGAACCTGAGTGTGATTGCTATCACAATTTAATACAGAATGGTAAGTTCTATAAGAACAGCTATTGGCCTATCAGGGAGATAGACCCACGATGAGTGATATCATA
>CEQB01020941.1_pt1 | contig 10811 bp, 18 predicted proteins | sample 530581 | NCBI WGS metagenome assembly CEQB01 (sample SAMEA2620588, study PRJEB7988) | marine metagenome | biome: marine biome (ENVO:00000447); feature: deep chlorophyll maximum layer (ENVO:xxxxxxxx); material: "saline water (ENVO:00002010), including plankton (ENVO:xxxxxxxx)" | depth 75 m
TGCTAAGAAGAATACGATGGATCAGCTAGGTAGAAGTGTTGACAAAAAAGATCAGAAAACAAAATTAATTTTTGATATAAAAAATAAAGGAACTAAAGAGATTAATTCTAAAGTTCTTGAATACTTTAATGTAACAGAGGAAGATATGTGGAGACTTGATATTCCTCAACTAAGAATTATTGAGGACATGATATCCACATTAAGAGCAAAAGATAGAAAGTTTGGGAAAATAATAGGAATAGAGTAAAGACAGAACCCCTAGAAGATGAGCTAGGGGTTTTAGTTTATGACTATTTATCTTTATTTTTTTTATAATCTAACATTAAGCACGAATAACAAAATGCTTGATTAACAATCTCGTCTGATCGCCAATTCCTTCCAGATGCAATAAGACCAGACAAAGCTGCTCCTGCGAAATAATCTCTAGAGGGTATGTCTTTTACAAGTATGGATTTCTTTTGGAACTCTTGAGCTTCTTGCTCAAGGGTTTTATTTTTTTTGTTTATTGGTTTCATGATCATCTATTATAAATTGTATATTTTGAATTGCTTTTTTTAAATCTTGAATCCCTCCCTTATCTCTCCAACGAGTGATATACTTCACTACGTTCCCCTCTGGAAATGATAACTTGTTTTTTATTATGTACTCCATTGGTTCGATAGGATACTTTTTGTAGTGATCCCCACCTATCTGATAACTTTTAGCACTATCATTCTTACTCCAAGCATTGATAGTAAAAGTATCACCACACTCTAAACAATGCCCATCATCATCTAAATAAGTTCTACACTTCTTACACAAATGTACATCAAGCATATTTAATTCTAATTCTTTATACGACATCTACTACCTCCACTTTATGTCTAGCATGTTCTATTACATAATCAAAAGGAAGCGTTGTTATGAGATCTCCTCTGTTAGGTCTAGTCATTAATCTGAAATGACCTATCCTATCAAAAGAACATTTCGCACGTAGATCGTCTATGATATCTTCAGGTTTAATTAAATAAAACGCATCCTTAGATCGTACTGCAATCAATCTTTCAATACCATTAGGAACACCCCAACCAAATTGAGGTTGCCAATTAGGAGGACGTTTTACTGTACGTAGTTCCCACCAGATTGTATAATCTACTTTACCTTTATGAGAACTGCGTTTACCAGATTTAACATCAACCCTGCCAAACTCTTTATCAAGGACATCCCAATGCTCATTCATATCCTCTAAACTGTTTGCCCTCCTAACAAAGTTATCACCACGCAAAGTTATAAATTCTTTTTCTGCAGCTTCACCTTGGGCAAGGTTTCTTTTTCTAAAGGGTACACTCATATTGGCAGTATACCCATCTTGTTCTTAGCGTCAAGTTTTATTCGCATTTACGTAGACCTGTCGCAGTATCAAAGTAACAAGCATCACCTTCTTTTTCTTCTGCAATATCTTCAGCAGATGAAGCATTTAAGATACCATATCGTTTACCTGATGCTCGAAACGTAGTACAACCTGAAGCACCACCATCATAGGCTTCCATATAGACACGTTTAAAATCTTCCCAAGAAACATCATCACCAACATTACAAGTTTTAGAACAAGCACTGTCAACAAAATGACTAGCAACATTGAGAACTTCTACGTGATCAAACACAGAAAGTTCGTCAGCAGTTTTTCCTTTTACTTTGAACACACGATATCCATAGTCTTCAACACGTTCTTTCTTCTGTCCTTCAAAAGTTAAAATTGTTCTGTCGTAATAGTGAGAGAATACAGGTTCAATACCAGAACTTACGTTGTCACTAGATAAAGATATCGTTCCTGTAGGGGCAACTGATAAAAGATGAGAGTTTCTAATACCATGCTTTGCGATTAGTTCTCTAAGATCTTTAGGTAAAGTTTTACAGAAACCAGATTTAAGATATTTATCAGAATTAAATTCAGGGAATGCTCCTTTCTCTATCGCTATCTCAACTGAAGTTCGATAGGAAACGTCACGTATAACTCCCATTATTTCTTTCAAAGTTCTTAAAAATTTTTCAGAAGCATACTCAAAGCCAAGAGCTTCGATAGCATTAGCCACTCCTGTAATACCAAGACCCATTCTTCTTTTACTTATAGCTTCTACTCTCTGTTCTGGAAGAGGGTAAACTGCTCTATCCACAACATTATCCATAGCTCTTACCACGTAAGGAATATCATTGCGTAATTGATTCATGTTGAAAACGTACTTACTTTCATGCTCTACAATATATTTAGTGAGATTGTAGCTCCCCAAGAGACAAGCCCCATTGGGAGGGAGGGGTTGTTCAGCACATGGATTTGTAGCAGCTATTTTTTCGCAGTACCAAAGATTATTTTTTTTGTTTATCCTATCAATAAATAAAATTCCAGGTTCTGCCCAATCCCAAGTGCTCCTAAGTATTTCATCCCATAAAGCTTTAGCACTTATCGTTTTATAAACGACTCCTTCAAAGGTAAGATCAAAGTCTGTATCCTCTTTTACTGCTTTCATAAATTTATCTGTTATACCTACAGATATATTGAACTGTGTTAAGTTATGGCTATTGTTCTTAGCTTTTATAAACTCTTCTACATCTGGATGGTCTACCCTTAAAACCCCCATTTGTGCGCCGCGTCTGTGACCTGCACTACTGATTGTATTACAGATAGCATCAAAGATACCCATAAAACTAAGAGGACCTGAAGACCTGCTCTCTAGAGATCGAATCATTGCTCCACGAGGACGTAGTGTAGAGAAGTCGTATCCAATCCCTCCACCTAATCGCATTGTTTCAGCTGCCCTTTTTGCAGCTTCCATGATCCCATCCATAGAATCTTCTATAGTTTTTGAAACAAAGCAATTGTAAGGAGTCACCTTTCTTGGAGCTCCCATAGCAGATTGAACTCGTCCTGCAGGAAGAAATCTTTGTTTGTAAAGTATATCTCTAAAGTTATTGAAGTGACCTTCATCATCTTTAAGAGCTTCTGCAACTCTAGTCATAGCGTCAGTAAATGATTCACCTTTGCTACGATACTTCATTGAATGTATTTCCTCTGAAATAGGAAGGGTTGGTCCATATAGTTCTGTCATCTGTTGTCTCCTGATCCTTTTATTTTTCCTCGTTTTTCTCTATCATTTAGTTTCTTCATGTTCATGTCTATCAAAGTATTCAAGTCTCCTCCAAAGTAATTAGCTAACGCTACAGTGTAAAACAAAACATCCCCTAACTCTTTGAGTATTTCATTATCACTTTCTACTTCACCAATACCACTATAATCTCCATTAAAAGTAATAGATTTATCATCTCTAATTTTTTTCTTTAGTTTCTCAGCAACTTCACCAGATTCACCCCAAAGACCTAGAGAGTTTTCGACTAAGCGTTCTTGACCTGCAGTAATAATCTTATCTTCTACCCAAAGGCTATACTGTAAATGTGTGTTCGCTGTCATTTCTTTTTGACCTCCATCTCTAAAATTTTAATATCGTCTATATCGTATATAGTATCACTTAAAGACTCTTCAAGACCATTCTTAACACCATCCTTGTCTGAAGCAATAAAGTTTGCATCAGGGTCAACTTCGATAAGTATGGTGACTTCGTATAGCATGAGAACCTACAAGTTATATGTTTTAAATTATTATCGTCAACTTATTTTAACCACTCTTCAGGGATTAATTTATCTGCGAAAATAAAGTTATATTTTTTACACCAATCTGCGTAACAGGACTTCGATCCTTTATAAAGTTTGGCTCTACTATTTTGAAAAACAAAACGAATATCAAGTTTAGGAAACTGTCTTGCTATCTCTTTGTGTTTCCTTCTATCACTTGCTACAAACCTGCCTTTTGTTTCTATAATAATACCATTAGCAAGAACAAAGTCAGGGGTATAAGTTCGCACTCTTAGGTCTACCCATTTTATTTTTTCTTTTTCGTAGGTAAACTTTATCTTTTTCTTTTTTAAATCTTTTGCTACTTCATCTTCAAAGCCAGAACGAAAACCTTTTTTTAAAGCAAGAGCATTAAGTTTCTTTCTGTTCATGATATGTAAAATCCTCTGGAACATTAGGTGGAGAAACTACATCCACCAATAGAACTGCTCCTCCCTTGTATACAAATCTTCTAGAGTCAGGCCAACATTTTTTATTGAACTCACAGAAGTTACAGGAGGGATGTAACTTTGTGTTAGGACTTGTCTTCGATTGAGGTACAGGTTTGTATCCTCTGTCAGGAATCTTACCTGTCATTAAAGTTTTAATTTTTGTAACTTCTTTTTCTTTTTGTTCTATCTCATCTGAAAAATCGTACACATCTAAACACATTGAGCCATTGACTTTATCAACAACAAGAAACGCACCTCTCGTTTTATCTGTAACAAGAGGATCATCTTTGGCTGCGTACACATAGGAACTAAGTTGACTAATATATCCAAAAGGATCTTCTTCTCTTAGACTTCCTTCAGAAAACTTTTTGAAAGAGAAAGGAGATGCAGACTTTACATCCACTGTCATCCCATCAATAACTGCATCTCTGTGTCCTGCAATCTCATTGATAAATAATCTATCCTGTTCTCCTGCAACAGTATGTCCTGAAACTTTTACTAAAGCTAAAGTTAAAGCTTCAATCATGTCACCATAAAAAAATTTAAGAAGATCTGCTGCAGAGGTAGGCTTAGCTGACTTTGGCTCGTTCATTTTGTACCAAAGTTTTCTTTTACAAGGACTACCCATAGAAGAGAAAGATAAATAAGAACGAGGTTGTTGTGGTTTATGAAACCTTTGATACGCAGTTTGAGAAATTAAATCGCCCATCTTTTCACCAACAACATTATCCCATCCTTTTAAACCAAGGATGGTATCCTGTAAGTCTTTAATAAGGTTTTTTATTTTGGGCATTTATACCTCCAATATTATAAACCCCCACCTCTGCAATGAGGAACAGAGATGAGGGCTATCTTCTAGGGGAAAGGAACGAAAGACCTAGAAGGGTATAGAGTCCTGTGATTCTTGAGAGGAGGAAGACGAATTACCACTAGAACTCTGACTATGATCTTGAAACATTGAGGAAGAAGAGGAAGACTCCCCATCTGATTCATAGACCACATGCTCAAGGACTTGAAGTCCTAACAATCGTGTACCCTTTCTCCCTGTGTTTGTTGGGTACACTTCAACTTTTACAATGCCTTTGCTTCCATTGCCAATGAAACCTTTTGAATCAAGACTCCATGCTTTGCCAGAAACATCAGCTACAACAGGAGCTCCCCCCATCCACTCCTGTTTTCCTTTGTGAGGTCTAGAGAAAGTAATTTTAACTCCATCCTCCACATCTGACATTGTTTTCATACAACCCTCTTTCTTTAAAAGGTCAGCAGTTTTCTTATCAGTGGTGATAGTAACTTTGTACTCACCCTCTGTTTCTTCATTCCAAGTGGCACGATCACGATTGGTTTCAAATACTTTCGCCCATTCAAGCGTACCTTTTATATCTAATTTAGTTGATGGCATCTTGCCCTCCTTTTTTGCTATATTTATTTAAATAAGGATTTGATATTTAAAAGTCAAGTCCTAATGCGTTTCTGCCCAATTTTTACCAATATCATACGATCCTGGCGTAGGTATTTTAAAGCCTAGCTCCTGTCCTGTTTCAAGCATAGCCTGTACCTGTATCTTTCCTAGTTGTTCTGCATCCTCCTTTGTTCCAATTACTTCTACTTGATATTCGTCATGAATAAAACCAACCATTTTAAAAGCGATCCCATCCTTACGAGCTCTGTCATGCCATTTCAAAAGGCTATGTTTCATAAGACAAGCTTCTCCATTTTGTAGGATACCTGCCAGAGTTTTATGTTCGTTAGGTACAATTACTTTCCTGCCATCATACCCTGTAAAGTAACCTTGCTCTGCAACATGAGGAACAAATTGATTCTTTAAATTGTATAAACCATCGATGTTCATTTCAAAACGAGTTCGAGCTGCCTGTGCTTCTTTCGTATTTACTTTTAATATTTGTGCAGTTTTTACTACCCCTGCACCAAGTAGCCACGCATAGATAAATGTTTTAGCCATATCCCTAGTGCAACCCTTTACACCTAGAGCTTCTTTGTTAAGGTTGTGAATGTCAGTTTGATTTTCTTTTTTACCTGCAATGATAGACTTGGCATACATGTCAGCATCAAAATGTCTCCAAAGATAATCAGCTAAGACTCGAAGTTGTATCCCATCAGCATCTGTACCCACAAGCCAAGAGCCAGAGGGAACTGTCCAACAAGCTCGTAAGTGAAGATCATATTGTTTCTTAACTTCTTCAACAGAAGTCTTGGCATCTCCATGAAAAGGAGAAGAGATGTTGGCAGTGTTAGGGTCTTTGTGAGCACAACGCCCTGTCCATGCCCCAATATTATTTATCCTGCCATGAATCCTAGAGTCCTCTGTACACTGTCCTATCCACTCGACAAGAGAGCTTCTTCTTCCTTCGAGTGTCAACCATTGTGCTAATGCTTTTGCTCCTGTAGGGGCATCCTGTGGTAGTGTGTTGAGGTTTGATTCTGACACAGTAAAACCATAGCGATCAAGGTCAGCTTTCTTCTGGTCATAAAACTCCTGTGTCATGGCAGCAACAGACTTACCATAAGGATCACCAACTTTTTTACGAGCAAAACCAATAGCAGTTTTTGTTTTGTCTATTGGCTTCCAACCTGCATCCCATAACACATCGATCCTATCTTTAGCAGAAGCAGGATTAAAACAAATCCAATCCTCACAGATAAGTTCTTCTTCTTTTACTGTAGTCAACGCATACTTCTCTTTGGCTTTTGTAACTGTAGCCATTTCAGTTCCATCCTTTTTGAGTCTGTACTTTATTCTGTTGACCTCTGTAAGTTTAGGAGGAAAGTCTATTTGAAATTGCTCTTCAAGTGTGCTCATCTTTGTTTTGATTGAGTTAAGAAGATACTCTGCTTTCGTTTTATCAAAGTGAAAGCCATAATACTGCGTCCTTACGAGCTCTATCTGTACATTATGCTCTGTTCTTAATGAGTTACTCCAAGCAACATCCCAAATAATGTCATAAAAATGATGATACAAAGAAGTTGTAACCTCGATATCTTGATACCAATACTCAACCATTTCAGTGCTAAATAAATCAAATTCATGAAAGTCTCCTTTGTGTTTGCCTAATCTTATACCCCAAGCTTGTAGACTATGAGGATACTTTGCACCTTTAGGTGTTTCAATATCATAGTTCACTAACCTACTTACAATCAAAGTATCTACTATTTTTTTAGGATCAATTAATTTTGGTTGTAATAACTTATTTAAAAGAGGTGCATCAAACTGTACAAAGTTATGACCTACAATCAGATCTAAAGATTGATACCATTTAATAGCTTCAGCTTTAGCTTTATCGTCTTCATGACAGTTATCAAATCTGTACACTTCCCCTGTTGCTAAGTCTTTGCCCCCACAAAGCCACAGTTTATCTGCTTCTATCCCATTTGTTTCTATATCACTTACTGCAATCTTCATGCTTGGAATACTACCTCTTCAAGTATGGTAGTTTCTGGATCATAGTAAACCTTTCCTGCTCTTCCAAGTTTAGCGAAAGGTCTATTCTTATCGACAATAAATTCAGTTGTGTTTCTTTCTCGTTCATCATCAGATTCAACTTCTCTTTTTAATTTTATACAGATAATAGCTTCTTCTTCCAGAGATGCTGCATATTTGGTACGCCCATCTTCATTCACTTGACTAATAAATATAACTCCTATGTTTAATTCTTTAGCAAGTTGTGCCATCCTTGAACCTAAAGTGGTTAACGTACTAGTTGCGCCATCAACCCCATCATTAGATAAGTAGGCTAGACGTTGAACATGATCAATAAAAATGTATTCTGCTCCATAAACTGTAGAAGATAGTCTTACATAGTCTAGTAATTGCATAGGATTGTCATGACTTTGCATCTCAAAAACGATTGTGTTGTCTCCTCCTGCAATTTTTTGTCCTGCTTTTATAACTTGTTCCTCTGTATAACCAGAAGCTTCTTCATCTTCTCGTGTTCTTACATTTACTCCAAGCTCGTAAGTTGCCATTGCTCTGTAAGTTGTAGACTTAACCTCTTCCATGTGAAGCATAGCTAACTTTGTATTTTGTTTTAGTAATCCTACTTCAAAGTATCTGACTAATTCTGTTTTACCTTGACCTCGTTCAGCTTTGATAAAAGTAAGTCCACCTTTGACTAGCCCTCGTATCTTATCATCTAAACCAGAATGACCTGTAGGTACATACTCATAAGGATTCTCTGTTTTAATTGCGTTCGATATTGCTAGATCACCAACAAAGAAATTATCTGGTGCGAATCTTTGAGGTTTAACTGCACTCCATTTCAAAGAGTCAGCATCACCTTTCATTAAGAACTCGTTAGCATCCTTCCATTTAGTCATAGGAACATAAAAGAATTTTTCTGGCATCAGACTATAAAGTTTTTGTGCTACTGCTTTTCCAGACTTATCAAGCTCACCTGCATAGACTACTTGTTCAAAAGTATTTAAGTATTCATAATTATTTTTAATAAATTTATCAGAGATTGTAGAACTAGGTAAAGACTTTACAGGAAAGGATTCTAAGACTTGATACAAACTCGCAGCATCGAACTCTCCCTCAGTAATATATATTCTTTTAGATGATCCTGCATTCCAATCTGGTCCAAACAATTCTGATAAAGAACCACGATCTTTTAACCAAAACTTTTTCTCATGATAGCCACGATACTTTACGTTGTCTTTGTATTTAAATGCGTATCGTATTGGTAAGTTGTTCTCTCCATACTGAATCTGGATACCATACTTTTCAGCAACGTCTTTACGAATACCTCTTACACTTTCAAATGATCCTTTCACTATCTTAGCTTTTTTAATGTCTACCTTTGGAGGTGGTGGTGGATAGGTACTCTCTGCCCAAGCAAACTTTGGAGCTCCATTTGGATAACCTCTTCCACAAGAATGACAATGACCTACTTTGGTAACAACATTATAGCTAAAGGCATCAGAGCTTGCACACTCTTCAAAAGGACAAGGCTGATGTGACACTTCATTCTTTTCATTTACTACTGCTTTCATTAACAATTCCTTTAAATTTAAAAGGGTGGTTCTTCATCTTTTGTTTTTGGCAACCATACGTCCACCTCTACTGCTTCCTGTACAGGTTTGGGAATAAAGACATCTCTTACACCTATATCCTGTAAGAAACATTTTAAATTGTATGGTATATCCTCACTCATCTTCGTTCATCCATACTAAAACTAATCCAAAGATTGTCCAAATTAATGCAACAATCAAAGCTATATAAAAAAATATTATCAATGGTAAGTCCTCTCATCCTTTTCATTTCTCCAACTTACAAAATCTTCTGATGTCAAACCTTGAGATAAAAGAAATTCTTGTAAGTCTAATACTACAAATAAGAGTTCTTGATTCTGATTCAAGATATGATTGAACAAAGTTTTATCCTCTTCATTTAATTTTTGTAGTACACTCTTAATCTTTTCTATCATTATTATTATTTTTTCTTCATCCATTTTACTAAACCTTTTAGTTATACCTACAGTATAAATTATCTATTAAGAATAAAATATAAGTTACTGTAGGTATAACTTTAAGTTTATAAATAGCAACTAAAATAAAGTTACAAGTGTGCCAAGATGACACACATTATTTCCAGTGCAACCAATATAAATAAATGTAGAAAATTATAAAGGCTAAAAGCACTATCAACTCAATGGACATAGGCAGGAAGTCTTGGCTTTATCACAAACCCATTACCTTTAAATTGTATAACACGATTCAGATAGAATCTTTTGTAGCCACGTTTAGTTTTCATAGTGACACAACCTTTATCAGTTATGCCATCACTTACTATACTGCCATTATATTTTCTTACAGTACCATCAAGTGTTTCAAAATAAACTGTGAAAAATTTACCTTTAAGATTGTCAACCATAGGTGTTATTACATTTGTGTATATCATTTAGTATACTCCTCTATTTGTTATTGAAAAATAAAAGTTTGGTCTATCCTCATCTGCAATCATGAGTAAAGATTTTGAAACCTCTATCGTTTTAGGTGTACCATTTGTATCTCTTCTAATGTAGTTAAGGCAATGTCTTCTAGCTTTTATTTTACTAGTAAAGAACATATCATAACCCATTTTCCAATCGTTATCCTGTTCATTCCTGTATTTAGAAATAACTTGCCATACATTATTACTCTTCATTGTGCTCACTCCATTTGTTAAAAATTTCTTCTGCGTATTGTAAGCCAAAGCTACCATACTTTTTTTGTATGTTAACTAAAGCATTGTCTTTGGTATTATCTTTTATTTCATCAGCTAAACTATCCTCAATGTCTAGTGCTTGATCGTTTGAAAATCTACTCATTTATTTCTCCTTTTCTAATTAATCTTTTTAGTTCACACTCTGCACAAATGTAAATGTAAGTATTGAAAAACCATTTTTTTATTTGTGCAGGTTTAAAGCATTTATGACACAGTTCTTTTTTCATTCGCAAAAGTTCCTTCCTATCTTACAGTTAGCAGTTTCTTTACAAACCTTTTCATGCCTTGAGTTTTCCCAACAATCCCCATCTGGTAGGTGCATCTTCCAGAACAAATCCCATGTACCTAATGATGTGAATAGTATAATTGCAGGTATGACTAACACTCCAATGACTAGCCAAAGATAAGCAATTCCAAAGCCCTCATTATGATATGGTTTATTACTCATTCAATCCCATCCTTTCTTTATACTCTTCATGTAATTCTCCATTACT